>FPHK01000099.1_pt1 | contig 20324 bp, 16 predicted proteins | sample 1057251 | NCBI WGS metagenome assembly FPHK01 (sample SAMEA4473311, study PRJEB15554) | hydrothermal vent metagenome | biome: marine basaltic hydrothermal vent biome; feature: marine hydrothermal vent; material: water | place: Pacific Ocean | collected 2011-06-14/2011-07-23 | depth 1155 m
AATTTTTTGCACTCTTTTTGTTTATGATTGCAGGTTTTCAGTTTATGGTAGCAACAGACAATCTTATTTTAGTATTTGTAGGATTAGAGACATCTTCTTTGGCTCTTTATACACTTATTGCTATGCATAACCGTGAGAAATCTTTTGAAGCGGCTGTAAAATATTTTACAATGGGTGCGCTGGCAGCGGGATTTTTTAGTTTTGGTGCTATGGTCTTTTATGCACTTACAGGTTCGGTTGAAATCAACAAAATTGCGCTTGTTTTAGCTGCTAATGGATATGCAGATATGGGATTTGTTCTTGTGGGTGTTGCTTTCTTGTTAAGTGCACTTGGTTTTAAACTCTCTCTTATTCCATTTCATACATGGGCGCCTGATGTGTATGAGGGAAGTTCAGCAGCAATGGCCGGTTATATGTCTATTGTTCCAAAAATAGCAGGTTTTGTTGTTGCTATGAGATTCTTTGAATTTTTAGTACACAGTGATGTTGTTTGGATTAAAGTAGTGCTTTATGCTTTTGTTGTGCTTACGATGACGGCATCAAATATGTGGGCATTGGTTCAAACTGATGTGAAGCGTATGCTTGCATATTCTTCTATCTCTCATGCAGGTTTTGTAATGTCAGCAATTCTTATTGGAACAACGCAGGCAAATGCAGCACTTTTTTTATACTGGGTTTTATTTAGTTTTACAAATCTTGGATCATTTTCTATGCTTTGGATGTCAAGACAGAAACATTTGCCAGATCACCAAAGTTCAGATCACTCTTACGATAAATTTGCAGGTATGATTAAAACTGCACCCGTTGCGGCAGTAATTATGGGGCTGTTTATGTTGAGTCTTGCCGGTGTTCCACCTTTTGCACTCTTTTGGGGTAAATTGTATCTTATCTCTTCAGCTGTAACAAGCGGTTATACTATTTTGGCACTTATTATGGCACTTAATTCTGCAATTGCAGGATATTATTATCTTAAACTTATAGTATATATGTTTATGAAAGAGCCGGTAATTGCGGATGGTGGTCATGTGTATGTATCAAATGCAACACTTGCGCTTAAAACTATTATCGGGATTGCGGCAATGGGAACTATATTTGCTTTTGTAGCGATAAATCCACTTTTAGAGTTTATTACGGCTTTTGTATATAACAGTGGTTATTAAACGTTAACAGCTTACTTTAAATAAAGGAGAAGAGCATTTGTACATATACATACTCTTAGCCTTTATCACATTACAAGCTTTTGCACTTGAGATTTCGATTGATAGTGCAAAAGATAATTTTACAAAATATTCAACTCTGATTATCACTGATCAAACTCCTTTTGTTTGTCAATCTTTAAAAGATAATTTTCATGCTACAAAAGAGGTAATCTGTGCATTTTCCAAAAAACCATCACAGCCCATCCCTATGCTGCAAAATAATTTTTTTAAAGTGAACAGTTTTTCTAAAAAAGATACCTTTTTTCTCTCAATTAAGCCTTTTTATAAAATGCAACTTATCGCTGATATCTTTGATCTTAGTAAAGATGATACAGTTTTTACAGCAGATGTAAAGATTGCAAGACGTTGGACTATTGTGGGTTATAAAGAAAAATTCTCACTTATTAAAAAGGAGGAGAAACCACAAATTGCTATTAATTTTCCTTTTTTTCTTGACAAGGATAAATTGCCCTTTGTAGGAAGTCTTGACCTTACCGGCAATCCGGTACGCATTAAAAAGGTTGAAGATGTTACACAATATTTAAAAATTAAAAATTTCTTTATTAAAAAACGCTATGAAGATGCCCTTGATATGATTAACACAGTATTGGAGAGATATCCAAATACACTCTTTAAATCGGAACTTACTTTCTATAAAATAAAAATTTACACTAAAATGAAAGATTATGATAATGTGATCGCTTTGGCAAAAGAGTTTTTGCGAGAATACTCTTCTGATGAAAATATTCCAGAGGTATTGGCTTTGGTGGCAAATGCGTATGGGAAATTAGGACAAAACAGTGATGCAGATTATTTTTTTGACAGACTTTTTAGCGAACATAAGGGAAATGTATATGCTCAGTGGGGTTATATTTACAAAGGAGAGATGCTTGAAGATTCAGGTGGAAATCGTGAAGCGATTAAGTATTATAAAAAAGCACTTTATGAAACGAAAAACCTTGAGGTTGCAGCTGCAGCAGCATATCATTTAACTGAAGTATTGCTGGATAATTCACCTACAAAAGCTTCAAAGTATGCTATGAAAATTATAAAAGCAAAACCAGGTTTTTTGATGCAAAATCTTAAAGAATCCATGAAAATAATGAATAGATTTGCAGATGCGGGAGAATACAAAACTGCAGCAGCGATTGCTGATGCACTACTGCATGCAATGGGACCTACTTATGATGAGTATGAAGAGTTACTTAAAGATAAAGCACTGTGGCTGGCAAAAACAGCAGATAAAAAGGCAGCTTTGGCAGCACTTGAAAGTTATATTAAAAAATTTCCTGATGGAGATTATATTAAAGCTGTTGAGACGGAAAAAGATGCTCTTTTCTTTGAAAATGATGAGCGTAATGCAAGTACAAAATTAGCAGAGTATGATAAACTCATAAAAGAGTATGCTGGAGATGTTATTGCACAAAGAGCACTTTATGAAAAAGCGAAACTACTTTTACAAGAGAAGCGATATGCTGATGTGCTGGCTTTAAAAGAACAATTAAAAGAGCTTGATGAAGATAAATTTTCTGATGTGAATGCTATTATTAAAAAAGCGGCTGTTGGTTTAATGGAGAGCTCATTAGAAAAGAAAAACTGTAAGAATGTACTTGTTATAGCGAATGATTATAATATTACGCTTTGGGAAAATTGGGATGATGGTATATATACGTGTGCTATGAAAGGAGGAGATTTTAGACTCTCTAAATCTATTGCAGCAAAACATCTTAAATCTAAAAAAATCAACGAGCGTAAAAAATGGCTTTATAGATACCTTAAAATAGATTTTGAAACAGGAAATTACAGTGAAGTTGTAGATGTTGCTAAGGATCTCATTGCTCTTATTGATAAGCCAAAAACATCGCCCTACAAAGATGTTTATAGATATCTCTTTGATGCCTATGCACGTCTTGGAGATAACGAGAATATGATTAAAGTAATGGCAAAGATTGAGGAGATATTTGGAGTTGATTATAAAGATATAGATCGATATGTTGCAATGATTGCGCTAGGAGACGAACGAAAAGATGACAATATGATCATCAAATATGCTTCCAAAGTTATGCAGATTCAAAAACGATCTGGCTCTTATATACAAAGCCCTTATGTAGAATTTTCTTTATATGCTGCATATATGAATAAAAATGACTACAATAGTGCACTGAAAGTTATTCGCTCACTTGACACACTGAAACTGAGTAAAAATGACAGAGCAAGACAGAAGTATCTTCTTGGTATGGTACTTGATAAACTTTGGAGAGATGAAGAGGCGCAAAAAGCTTATAATGCAGCAATAAAAGCTGATCCAAACTCTGCATGGGCAAAGCTTGCAAAATCAGCTCTAGAGATTTAAAGTTCTAAACAGTTTCTTGAACTGATCCAAAGTCTAAGCCATAAAAGTTTAGAAACTTTATCTATCATTGCACACAAAGCACATTCATTTATCTCTTTGTTCAACATTTCCGTTAATAATGGAATAATAATTTTTTGGTATATTTTAGTATCAGCTCTTCATAAAATTCAAATTCGTCGCAACGGATGTAAAATTCTTAAGTTCAGGCAGGGCATGGCCGATTTCATCGCTACTTGCACCAAACCACTTCAGTATCTCGCCGTAGTATTGAGAGTAGGAGGTGGTTGGGATCAGGCGACCTCTCTTGGAGATGTCCTGATCGCCTCCCACTGTAAGGTCCGGAAACACTCCATAGTTGCCGGGATTGACTGCTCCAAGTACAAACTGAGCACCACCCCATGCGTGATCGCTGCCATCACCATTACTGGCGGTGGATCGGGAAAAGTCAGAGAGTGAAGCGACAAGCACCTCATCAAGCCACCCTTGAGAGTCCATCGCACGCATAAAAGTATCTATTCCGTAACTTAAACCTCTGATTCGTAGACTGTGATCTTGCTTAAGATTGCTGTGTTGATCAAATCCTGGAACAACGATACTAAGTACGATACGCTTGAAACCTTTATTTTTGGCTATTGCTATAAGCTTGGCAGCGGTTTTGAATGATTCTACCACTCTATCATTTATGGGATTTCCTATGCCCATTTGTGCTTTGGAAACCTCATTCCTTCCTTGATATATAAGGTTACCGTAAACATCCGCTACATTTTCAAAAGGGTTGTTTTTGTTCAAATTGTCCCAATCAGTAGATGTTGTCAATGTTTCATTATAGCTATTGCCCCGCAATATCATATGAAGTTTTCGAAAGATATCCTGAGACGCTGTTGGACGTTTATTGACCCATGCTTCAAAATCGTTGTGGATACTTCTGTCAAGTTTCGTAGGTCCTAAGTAGCTGTAATTCATAGGTCTTGTATTTGCACCAAACATCGCATGGTCTATCCCATAGCTTGAGAGGTTGATATTCATCTTATAAATCGTATTGCCGTTGACATTACCCCACTGATCTGCCAGTTTCCCAAGCCATCCTGTTGGCATACTCATGCTGCTTGCATAGCCAAGATGTGCCAAAAGATTCTGTACATTATGCGCGAAGATACTTGGGGGGAGTTTTCCTGTGTCTTTTTGAAGATCCGATTTATTATAGGGTGCCGAGATATTTCCGACATTTTGTATTACTGCACCTCTGCCTTGATCCATCCAATAGGCGAGTTCCGGCATCATGGCATTTATGGCTATTTTGCTGTCAAAATTGTTCTTGTCAAGCAGATAAAACCCCTTCATATAGTTTTCAGCTTCATTTACTCGGATATAATAAGGGTTATCCGATGGTGAACCTATCTGTAATGCTCCACCACTAACAAGATTACGAAGATTGTCCATTAAATCTTTATTTGGAATAGCAATTGATTTACTTCTTTGTTCGACATAGTTGTTATAACCCGTTTTGGCATCGCTTCCGGTGGGAATAAAGCTGTTCAGTGCATCATTGCCCCCTTGTAGATCAACCATGACAATCGCTTTGAAGTCACTAAATGTTGGATTGTTACTGGCAGATAAAACTTGCGGATAAGCACCGATGCTACCTGCTGCTGCAGCATATTTTAAAAATTCTCTTCTTTTCATAATTATCTCCTTAGTGTGTCATAAACTCTTTGCTCATTACGATCTCAGTGATCACCGGTGCTATGATTCTTGAAACAAGGTATTTTTGTATATCATCATTATCCCAGCTAGAAGCGTAACTTTTCAATTCATCTTTATAGCTGTCAACCAACTCTTTCACAAATGTTTGATCAAGTTGTTTACCCATTAAGCGTTCTGAAGCATCCTCAATTACCTTACGAAGAGCATCTTCGCGACCCGAAGCATCTCTTGGACCATCTTGGAATTGCTTGCCAGATCTTTTGAAATACTCTGTATAGTTTCCAAAATCAAGCAGCATATATGTATGAAAAAGTTGACCCGAACGGCCTAACTTTTTGCCGTTGTTTGCATAAATGTAGTGGTATTCACACTGTTTGAGTGTGGCACATGTATTGTTTGCAATCCCCATCATATATTTGGTTGTGAGTATTTGTGCTTCAGGTGCGACATAGCCTCGAATTTTAAACTCGCTGATATCTGGTTGATAGGTGTCATTGTAGAAATTAAATACTGTCGGAGCGTATGTTGGCCATTGACCGAGGTACTGGTATCTTGAGCGAACATAGTAGCGATCTTTGATGGATCGTTTTGTACCATCGTCATCTGTGGTTGTTCTCTCTGGCCATGGTTTAACATTAAAAGCTCGCAACATATTGATATAGGTCAAGTAAGGCTCTTTAATCTTTGTAGCATGGTCGTTTTTGATATCATCCCATATCTCTTCATCAAGTAGTACTGCCCGCACTGTTTTGCCAAGGTCTCCTCCACTTTCTTTAAAGACTTCGGCAACTCTTTTAATATAGTCGGTTTTTGGGTTGGACTTTGTCAGACGCATAATGAGTTTTTTGGCGATAAATGGAGCTGTGTTTTGATGCTGCATCAAAATATCAATAGCACCCTTAACATCCTTAAAGCAACTCTGCCCTTTTGGCAACGATTTACCTAAAAATTGTTTTGCTTTATCATCATGATAGTCATTGTTACATGTGAGTGGATGCAAAACATCGCTAATCCACATAGAGGGATCTTTTTTACTTTTGAAGATATGATTCGGGTATGTCATACCAGTAAAGACTCTCGACATCTCCATGACATCTTTTTGTCCATATGTTGGAACTCTTTTGCCGCTCACTCTCTGCTCTGTGCCGTCCATATTAAGCTTATAGAGTCCAACGCTAAAGAGCTGCATAATCTCCCGTCCATAGTTCTCATCCGGATAGATTGTTTGATTTGTATCTTTGTCGATATAAGCTTTACGATTGTTCGCATAGGTAAGATAGGTTGCCATAGCAGGAGAGAGACTCACATTATACAGAATATCTCCATAGTTTCCAAAGGCACCTTTAAGCAGTATATCATAATAATATGAGAGCGCTTCGCCTCTGTTTTTGAAGAAAAAGTCAGTCGATTCACTCGCAACGATGATTTGACTCAATGCATACGCAACACGCTGACGAAGCTGTGCATCATCTTCAATTTCATCAGTCAAAATAGCACTTGAATGGTAATCAAGTTCATCTCCACCATGGATCAAACCTCTATTAAAGACGATATCGTCATCGGCTAAGAATTTATTGATCAGATCATCAATTTCGGCTTGATTTGTTGGTATAGGGAGGTTGTAGCGCTTTTTACAGTAGTAATACGGACGCATTTTCAGTGCATAGGTCATCAGGTTGTAAACGATACTCTCTTTTTTAAAATTCCACTGCTTGGCAAGTTGATCGTCAACCCACTGCACGACACCTTTTTGTCGCAGTTTTTGAACTGATTGGGGCGTAGAGCCCATCGTTGCCATATCAAGGAAGCGTACCGCCATGCGATCGGTAAGAGCATTCCCTTTTGGGATGTAACTGTAAGCATTTGAGTTTCCGGAGCCACCAGTGTTGGAACCACCTCCACCGTTTGAATTTCCAGAACCACCGGCTCCGCCACCGTTATTATTTGAATTACCTCCACTATTTGTAGAATTTCCACCGTCTGTAGAACCGCCACCGCCACAGCCGCCAAGCGAAAACATTAAAAGTGCTATCGCTGTCAATTTAAAAATATTTTTTAGTCGCATTTTTTTCCTTTGTATTACACTACGATTGTTTTTGATTGACTCCATAACGAAGCAAGCAATCCATCTCCGCTACCTGATGGATACTCATCCGATGTTTTACAGTAGTCTGCTCCGACACTACAACACCCTTGTGCTATTCCCATCGCTTTAAGGGCATAGTGAAATGCCCAGTAGTGACTTTGACTACCGGCTATGAGATACTTAAAGGTCTTCTCAAGATATTTGTTACCACCGACTTGTCCCAAAAATCCGGTAAGATCCCTGATATCCTGCACCTCTACCATACATCCAAGTTTGAGTGCTTTGACATCACTCTCTTTAGCATAAGGTATAAGTGTATTGCTATATCTATCCTCAAAATCAGAGATCGCATAATCTCCGGCTCCCATTTTGCGAAGCTCTTGTGGTTTGTAGTGGGCTTGGGTGTTGGAGTAGTCGTTGACATCAATATTGTAAAGCGATACAAGCTCCTCTACGGAACTCAGGTGCTGTACCTCCGACCAATGACCTATATTGCGAAAGATCCGCAAATAGGGATAGAGTCCATATGCTGCTTCGTAGGCATCGTGCGCCATCTTCTCCTCACTCCACATATGTGCCAAAGCGTGGCGCTGTTCGGAAGTGAGCGTCAAATCACCATCGAGATGATCTGCTCCATAAGCTATAGGGTACTCTTTTGCGGTTTTACAGTATCTGCTTCCTGCTTTACAACACCCTTCTACCACTCCAAGTGCTATTAGTTTTTGATTGATCGCCCAATAGTGTCCCATACTTCCATCTATAAGATAGGTAAGGTTTTCTTGGATCTTTTTGTAGTTTGAAAAAGCACTTAGATAGCTCTTTATCTCCTCTATTGAGTCAACACTCACTTTACCCAGTGTTAAAAAAGCTTTCTCTTGAGAAGAGAGCCCCTCATTTTTTAAAGTGTCATATTGATTACGCATTTTAGTTGAAGGAAACTCTCCAAGCTTCATTGCTTTGAGCTGCTCGGTCGTATAGAGAAGGTTTTCATTTGGAGTTTGACTGAGATCGACACTATAGAGGTTAACTATCTCATCAAGAACCAATCTTCTGTTGGAAGCGCTCCATTTTCCCATTGTATAGAGTAAATCATCATTAAAGTTTTGAGAAAATACGAGTGCCAAAGAGGCTCTTAGTCGTTCATTGTGCCAAATTTGTGCTATCTTCTTCTGTAGGGGTGAAGATAGTGTATTGTTCTGTGCTCCTAGGAGTATTTCGTTGTCTAACAGTAAACTGCCCGAAAGCACACCTGCCATCTTTAAAAAATCTCTTCTATTTTTCATAACCTCTGCTCCTACTTCATCTCTTGGTGACATTTTGTACACCCTACTACTTCTGCACTTTTTAGTTGTACATAGGCATCTCTTACACCAAGTTTAAATACTCGATCTGCTGAGGCTTTAGAAAGTGGTGTACCTTTGAGATCACTGCCGTGGCATGCTTTACAACTTTGTGTTGTATGTCTGAGTACATAGGTTCCATGAGTATTGACCCAGCGCTGGGTATGGGCATGCAATCCATGCGGTCCTTTATCGAAAGTTGTCTCTTGCACTTCATTGGCATGACAAACACCACACTCCCTGATCGTTCCCTTGTATCCTTGATGCTCAATACTTTGTCTGTTTTCATCCGGTATGCTGCTTGGATAGATTGCATGTTGAGAGCCATGACAAGCACTACATGCCATACCGCCATGCCCAAAGCTGTGCTTGTAGAGTTTTGTATCACTACCTATCTTTTCAGTAGCAAAGCGTCGATCAAGCGCTGCACGAAGTGTTCCTTTGTTTATATCGGTTACCGCTTGAGTATATCGTTTCCCATCTTGATGACACGCTTGACAGTTTGGCTCATCGATCCATCCCTTTCGAGAGGATTTTGCTACTGCTTCCATCGTTCCGTGGCAGTGCTGACACTGGATCTTTGTATTGCCGTTGCTATCGACTGCACTCCCCATTACACCACGCAAACACTTAGTGCTTTCACCTGGATGGCAGGCATAGCAGGATTTTCTGTTTCTGCTGTCATTTAGCGTTATGTTCTCTCCTGGGAGTTTTCTTGAAGCGTGAGCATGGTGGATAGCCTTAGTTAGTGCCTCTATCCCTGCTATACCACTACCCGGCAGTGCATTGGAGCTATGACAGGCGGCACAAAGAATCGGAGTTCCCGCTTGTGCAGTAGGTGCCAAACCGGCATTATCGTAGTTGTAACCTTTTGCTTTGAGTGTTGCATTGTTCTCTTTAACCGCATTTGGGTAACGATCGTCATGCTTGATAAGTACATCCATTCGCACAGAATGGTTACTGTTTTGATGACACTTAGCACACTCCATTTCGCTACTGACTGCTAAAGTGGTAACAGTTTGTGCCAACACATCTCCGTTTTTATTTTTTGCAACCACTTTTACAAGAGGGTACTCATCAGCTTTACCATCATCATCGATTGGGATAGTCGGAATGCCCTTTGCTACATAGAGGTTGTAGCTACTATTGTACTCCATTAGTTGAGGAGTGTTGCTTTGTACTCTGTTTCCCTCAAGCCCTACATCGTCTTGAAGTGTAATGCCTGGAAAGAGTTTATCCACATATTGCCAGAAGTTGCTTTTATCGCTACTGCTTGTGTTGATACTGCCATCACTTTTGGCAAGAGCTTCGTAGGTGATCGTTACTCCATCACTAACGATTCTTGGTGATCGCCCCTTGACTACAAGTTGCGCTTTGAGGGTATTGTGAGGAGGAAGAAGCGAGAAGGTTGCATAATCTTTATCCATACAGTGTATTCCCAAATCACCCCATGCAAAAAGTGTAAATTTGGTTTTGGTAAAATCGAAGGTATAATCGGTGTTGGAATCGCTTGAACCAGATCCTCCTGATCCGCCACATCCTGACATTATAAGTAGTATTGCAACAATCATTATAAAGTTTAATTTCATCATTACTCCTTTGTGCATGATGAATGTAAATGGTGTTGTGTGAGGAGAAAAGCAAAAAAAGGGAGATGCACATCAGCAATAAGTTTTATTGGCGGTCTGGCAAACTCAGATACTTTAAGCATCTTCCCTGAGTCCCATAACTTTCCGTCCTTGCCTCACGACAAGTTTGGCTTTATCCATTTTTTAAGAATTGGATTCTATCATAGAGCTTTTTAAGTAATGCTTAATTAAAAAATTGAAACAAAAAGTCTCAATTTAAAGCTCTAAACAGTCACTGATCGAGTAGAGTCCCGGTTCTTGGGTTGCAAGCCATTTTCCTGCACGGAGTGCACCTTTTGAGAAGGTATTACGTGAAGTTGCAGTATGATTAAGTTCTATAAATTCCCCATCATTGTAAAAACCGACTGTATGGCGTCCGACTATATCACCGCCGCGGAGTGCCATAACAGCAATTTCATCTTTGCTACGCTCGCCGATATTACCATCGCGTCCACTTACTCGAACATTATCAAGATTGAGATTACGTCCTTTTGCCGCTGACTCTGCAAGTGTCAGAGCAGTTCCGCTTGGTGCATCTTTTTTATGTCTGTGGTGCATTTCAACTATCTCTATGTCAAACCCCTCCAAAGCTGCTGAAGCCTGATAGACGAGTTTATTAAGCAAGGCTACGCCCAAAGACATATTTGTCGCATATAAGACAGGCATAATTTCACTTGCCTGCTTCAAAAGATTGAGCTGATGTGCACTTAAGCCGGTTGTTCCTATAACTAAAGGTCTTGGTGCTTTTATTGCCGCTTCCAAGAGCATTTCACATGCATCAGGAAGTGAGAAATCTATTATGATATCACTTGCACTGATAAATGCATGCATGTCCGATGTGACAAGTACGGAAGGATCTACCGAAAAATCCAGAGAGTTTCTGACAAAAACAGAACTCAGTCCCATACCTTCTGTGTTTTTTAAATCTTCAATGAGCAGCTTTCCTACACGTCCAGTTGCTCCAAATACGCCTACTTTCAGCTTTTCCATTTTTATCCTTTTAGTTTAATAGTTCATCAACGTATGCAATAGCACTAATTGCTGCTACAGCTCCGTCACCTGCTGCTGATATAACCTGTTTTGGTGCCTCTATACGCATATCACCTGCTGCAAAAAGACCTGCTACGGATGTTCTCATGCTTAGATCTACGATAATCTGCCCCTGCTCGTTGACATCACATAAAAAAGTGCCGTCATTTTGAATGAGTGTTTGATTGTTGACATCGTTACCCACAAAGACAAAAACACCCGGAACTGTCATATCTCGAAGATTGCCTGCATTGTCTTTTACCTTAATGCCTGTTACACCCATAGCATCCCCATAAACTTCATCAGGAGTGGCATTGAGCACAAGCACGATCTTCTCATTCTCTTGGACACGCTTAACAGTGTTTGGTGCTGCGCGGAAACTCTCACGTCTGTGGATAAGGTAAACTTTTGAGCAGATCTTAGCAAGATAGAGTGCCTCTTCAAGGGCTGTATCTCCACCACCAATGACAGCTACCTCTTTGCCTTTGTAGAAAAAACCATCACATGTTGCACAGGTGCTTACCCCTTTTCCTAAAAATTCATTTTCTCCTTTAAAACCTGCCCGTCTTGGAGAAGAACCAGTACAGACAATGACTGAGTGTGCATGAACAATAGAGTCGTCACTCTGAATTACAGAGAAGATATCGCCATCTTTTCGTATCTGTTTGATCTCTACCATATCATGCTTGAGACCAAATTTTTGGCATTGCTCTGGCCATGGCATCATCAGATCCATTCCCGTAATCTCTCCCGTTACACCCGGATAGTTCTCTATTTCAGAACTTTGGGTAATCTGCCCGCCGGGCATCCCTTTTTCAAACATTGTGACATTTTCAAGTCCGCCGCGTGTTGTGTAGAGTCCGGCAGTAAGACCTGCAGGCCCGCCCCCTACGATGGCACAGTCTAATATATTACTACTCATATTTTTCCTCCTTGATATTTTCTAATCTATTAAGTTTATGTATCATACTATCTTGTTTATAAAGAGTCTCTTTGATTCTTTTGATAAAGAAAAGAGAAGGGACTTTATAAATATTAAATCGTTGAATAAATTGTAACGATGTATTTGTACCGGCACGTAAAAATATTATATTTTTTGAGTTTTTGTGTATTTGATTGTAGTAGTCTATTGCTAAAATATGCGTTTTCAATTTGAGATTTAAAAGTTTTTGCATACTGTTTTTTTGGCGTGAAGAGTAAAAAATAACGATATATCTCTCTGCTTTTGGCAGGAAAATATCACTTTTTTCATAAAAAGACCACTTTTTGAAATCAATAAATTTATATTCAGAAAATTTGTAGTTAAAGTAGGCAAAAGCACCGGCAATCATTGCGGCGCCAAAGAAAGAAGCTAAGAGGGTTGAAAGCGAAAAGAGGCTTTTGCCTCCTTTGCGTTTTGCCACTCTTAAAAGCCTGAAATTACGCTAAAAGAGCGTCAAGTTTATCAGCAAATGCTTGTTTTGAAGCAGCGCCAACCATTTGATCAACTAACTCTCCATTTTTAAAGAACATTATAGTTGGAATAGAACGGATACCAAATTTTACAGCGATCTCTTGCTCTTCATCTGTATTTACTTTACAGATTTTTGCTTTTCCGTCATAATCTTCAGCAAGCTCCTCAATTACAGGAGCGATCATACGACATGGCCCACACCATGGAGCCCAGAAGTCTACTAGTGCTACACCTTCTGCAAGTGTCGCTTCAAAATTATCAGCAGTTAGTTCAATATATTTACCCATTAGGATTTCCTTTTACATTTATTGGTTTGATGTATTATACAAGTGATATGATTAATTAAAACTTTAAAATTTTTTTCTCTTTATTTCTAAAGTAGGCACACTTTTGATAGCCTACAGATTTAGCAAGTGCTATGACTTTTTCATTATGCAGACCAATTTGATCGGGTTTATGCGCATCTGAAGCAAGTGTAATGTCAATGCCAAGCGCAAAAGCAACTTCAAGAAGCTCTTTTGAAGGGTAAGCTTCGCCGATAGGTTTCCTATATCCTGCGGCATTAATCTCTAAAACCATATTACTCTCTTTAATAGCAAGCAGAGCATCTTTTGCAATCTCTTTGATATCTTTTTTTGGCATAAATTTAAAAATTTTAATAAGATCTAAGTGACCGACAATATTAAAAAAACCTGTTTTTGCCATAGCTTCAACAGTATCAAAATATTTTTGCCAAATGGCATCAATATCTGTATGCTCATAGTGTCCTATAAATTCAGGATTATCAAAACCCCACTCATCAATGAAATGTACAGAGCCTATAAGATAGTCCACATCTGCATACAGTACGCGTTCATCCATATGCCCCTCAAGATAATCAACCTCATATCCAAGGAGTATCTCTATTTTGTCTTTATACTTCTCTTTTGCTGCTTTGACATCTGCTTCATAACTTTGCATCTCTTCAAATTTCATGCGATATTTTGGGTCAAAATCCATTGGTGCATGATCTGAAAATCCAAAAACTTTTGTGCCGCGTTTTATGGCCGCTTCAATATACTCTTCTATTGCTCCCTCTGCATGATTACAGAGTGGTGTATGGTTGTGTAAATCTAGTATCATAATTTTTCCGTAATATATTTTATGTTATTATAGTGAGAATTGATAAACTATTGGAGAAGAGAGATGACGCAAGAAGAACTAGATGCATTAATGGATGGTGGTATGGAAGAGCTCTCGGAAGATGAAAATGCTTTGGAAGAGAGCGGACAAAGTACAGAAAATGCAGAGAATCAAGAACTTAATCAAGTGGGTGATGCTGAAGAAATTTTAGAAGAAAATATAAAATCTGCAAAATTACCGCTTCCTGCAACCGATGAGAATAAAATGGTGCATCAGCTTGATGATGTAACAAAAGAGAGTGAAGAAAAAGCGAGTGAAATTTTTGACATCATTGAGACTATTAGTAATGATTTGATGGAGAAAGAGGAGTCTTTAAATCTTATTGTGGATGTACTGAGTGCCAATGTAGCTCTTTTTGAAAAATTAAATAATAAATTTCCTGATGTAAAGAGTTTCTCTTTGCAGCTTGAAGAAAATAAAAAAGCACTTGAAATGGCTCAAGAGACAATAGAAGTGCTGCAAAACAGCGGAGACTCTATTATGAATGTGATGGATATAATGCAGTATCAAGATATTCACAGACAAAAAATTGAGCGTGTTATTAATGTTATGCGTGCTCTCTCCAAATATATGAATACACTTTTTGAAGGGAAAGTCGATGATGAAAAACGTGTCTCTTCTGCAACGCATATTATAGGTGATACTCATAACGATGTAGCTTCTACTGAAGATATTGAAGCACTTCTTGAGCAGTTTGGACAATAAATGAAAAAGGTTGAATTGCTCTCTCCTGCGGGAACGCTTGAAAAACTAAAAATTGCTTTTGATTACGGTGCAGATGCCGTCTATGGCGGGGTAAGTCACTTCTCTTTGCGTATACGTTCAGGGAAAGAGTTTAGCTGGGAAGATTTTGCCGAAGGGATTACGTATGCGCATGCAAGAGGTAAGAAGGTTTATGCAACTATTAATGGATTTCCGTTTAATTCACAGTTAAATCTTCTTAAAAAGCATATTTTAAAAATGGCAGAGTTGCAACCTGATGCTTTTATTGTTGCTACTCCGGGTGTACTTAAACTTGCCCATGAACTAGTACCAGATATGCCGTTGCATCTCTCCACGCAGGCAAATGTTATGAATGTTCTTGATGCCAAGGTCTATGCAGATATGGGTGCTACGCGAATTATCACTGCGCGTGAAATTAGTCTTAAAGATTTAAAAGAGATCAAAAAAGAGCTGCCTGAGCTTGAACTTGAAGTTTTTGTGCATGGCTCTATGTGTTTTGCCTATTCAGGGCGTTGTCTTATTTCGACACTCCAAAGCGGGCGTGTGCCAAATCGTGGAAGCTGTGCGAATGACTGCCGTTTTCCATATGAGATCTATGCTGCCAATCCAGAAACCGGCACACTTTTTAAGCTTGAAGAGGAAGAGGGTGTAGGTACGTACATTATGAACTCAAAAGATTTGAATTTGGCTTCGCATATGCAGGAGATTTTGGACTCCGGTGTGGTTGACTCTGTAAAGATCGAAGGACGTACAAAGACAGCTTACTACGCTGCTGTTACGGCAAAGGCGTATAGAATGGCAATAGATGACTATTATGCCAAAAAATTGGAGAGTGAGAAATATCAATATGAACTCAACTCTCTGCAAAATCGCGGTTATACCGATGCCTATCTTATCTCACGCCCTTTTGAGAAGCACGACACACAATCTCTGGATTTTACAATGCAGCTTGGAACACATCAGGTAACAGGTGTGACAAATGAAGCAGGCACACACTATATGTGCAAATTTACTACAAAACCAGATGATGAGCTTGAAGTTGTAGCACCGCTTGATGCCAAGATAGCACTTGTAAATAATGAGAGCGGCGAGACCTATGAGCGAGATGGTAAGCTCTATTTGAAATTTCATGAGTTGCGTGATGAAAAAGGAAAAGTATGGGAGGCTGTTCACAGTGGAAATATCAATCCGATAAAACTGCCGACAACATTTCCTCCTTTTACATTTTTTAGAATCCCTGCGCATCCGGATATGGGAACATATCCGAAAAAATAGATTATGAAGTAAAATAAAATGGTATAATCTCAAGAGAAAATTAAAGGAAAAAATATGAAATTTGTTTCTATTATTATAGGTTCCAAGAGTGATTATGAAGTAATGAAATCGTGTTCTGATACATTAGAGAGTTTTGGTGTGAGCTATGAGATGATTATCTCATCGGCACATCGCTCACCGGAGCGTACAAAAGAGTATATTCAAAATGCTGAGAAAAAAGGGGCGCAGGTTTTTATTGCAGCAGCAGGAATGGCAGCGCACTTAGCCGGTGTGCTCTCTTCTAAAACTGTAAAACCTATCATTGGTGTTCCGATGTCTGCTTCGGCACTCAGCGGAATAGATGCACTGCTCTCAACTGTACAGATGCCTGCAGGTATGCCTGTTGCGACTGTAGCTATAGGAAAAGCGGGAGCGATAAATTCAGCCTATTTGGCAATGCAGATTTTAGCACTTGATAATGAAGAACTAGCAATAAAACTCCAAGAAGACCGTATTGCAAAAGCGAAAAAGGTTGAGATGGACTCTTTAGAGATAGAGACAATCATAAAATAGTGTAGTAGAAAAGCAGGAGAGAATTATGCAATGGATGAGTGACAAAGAGTACAGTGAGTTAACAGGTTTGGAACTCTCAGCGATTGATGATTTGGTAGAACGCGGGAAACTTACTGTAAAAGTTGAGGATGGTGTGCGTTATATTGACCCCTCAAAAGGTGCTACTGAAGTTATTGTTCCTGCGAAACTGAATGAACTGAGTGAAAAAAACAAGCATGAGATGCTTGTACAGCCTGAGTTTGTTGAAAAAACGATAGGCACGATCATAAATCTTCATGAAAAAGTGCTTGATGCAAAAGATGAGACACTAGAAGCGGTACGCACTGAAAATGAGTTTTTACGTGAGGCTTTGGCATCACTTCAAGAACTTTATGATGAAGATAGAAAAACTATTCACACCTTGCAAGAACAGCTTAAGCTCTCACAACAAGAGGTAGAATTTATGCGCCGTAAGTATAAACTTATGTGGAATAAAGCTATAGATGAACATACTTCCTGATGAAAATAGCCAATGAATGTGTTGATTGTATTGTCAATCAAAGTCTAAAAGTTGCACATGCAATAGAGGCAGATCCAAAATTAGAAACAAAACTTTTTCAAACAGTGCAGCAGATGAGTAACTCATTTTCTTTTTCTCTTACACCTCCGGAGATTGCTGCAGATGTTTATAAAACCATGGCACATGTAGCACAAAAGAGTGATTTGTACGATGAGGTAAAAGCACTCTCAACGCAAAAAGCATGTTCATTTGTCCCTTTTTTAAAAAAGAAAATCCAAAATTCCAATGATAAACTCCTCACAGCAACAAAAATTGCAGTAGCGGGTAATGTTATAGATCTTGCGGCAGAAGTACTATTTGATCTGCAAGAGGAGCTTGATAAAATTTTTGATACAGCATTTGCTCATGATGATTTTGAAGCACTTCGAGAAGCACTGCATGAAGCAAAAAATGTTACGATTTTGGGGGATAATGTCGGTGAGCATATATTTGACTATATGTTTATCGAGGTCTTGCAAGATCTTTATCCGCAAGTACATTTTTCATATATGGTGCGTGGCAGACCGATCATAAATGACGTAACGATCAAAGAGGCAAAAGAGGCAGGCTTCGAGAGCCTTTGTGAATTGATAGACAGCGGTGTAGATACGCCGGGATTTGCATATGGACATGCCAATAGCTATGCACAAAAAGTTTTTGATGCAGCTGATCTTGTTATTAGCAAAGGGATGGGGAATTATGAGTGTCTCTCTCCATCACATAGAGGCAATATCTGTTTTTTACTCAAAGTAAAATGCTCCGTTGTTGCGGCATCTTTAGAAAAAGAGGTAGGAGATATTGTTTGCAAATTGGTAAAATAATTATAAAGTCTGTTTTGATTTTGTTTATTATAGAAACATCACTCTTTGCTCAAGAAAAAGCAGCATATTCTATAGCATATGTCGGAATGGATATGGATTATAGAGAGTATTCTCATGGAGTTCTTGTAGATAGTGAAAAGTCAAGTATCTCTCAGATGCAGGGTTATGAACTCCATTATAAGTATAATTTTGATAGACAAAAAGAAGATGAATATTCAACTCTTGATTTTGCTGTTACTTATTTGTGGGGTGAGACAGAGTATGCAGGTTCTTATCTTAGTAACAATACAGGTTATGGCAGTGTAGTTGGTACAACAGATAATGAAATTGCAGATACCGTATTGAATTTTTCACATACATATCACACTGCACAAGCCATGGAAGTATCTTTTGGGTTTGGTCTTGGTTATAGGTATTGGGACAGAAAGCTCTCTATAGTCCAAGAAGAATTATATGAATGGTTTTCTCTCAGACCTAATATTGCTTTACATTATTTTATATCAGATGTAAAATTATCTGCTTGTTTTGAGTACCAATATGGACTCAATCCTAAAATGAGTGCATCAAATATTAGTGAGGATTTTAATTTGGGATCTGCAAATATTACAGAGACTACATTGAGAGCAAGTTATGATATTACAGATAATTTTTCTATTTACGGAAGTTATATTTATGCGTATCAAACTATTCAAGAATCAAATGTCGTTTATGATGGTAGTGGCAATGGATATGTAGAACCTGATAGTAAAGCATCGAATCAATATTTAAAATTTGGTGTAACTTTTAAGTATCTCTATTAAAATAAAAAGGAAAATGATTATAGCTTTTAAAAAAGTTCTACTATTGAATATGAATATATTTTCTAAGGTTTGTTTTAAATTTTACTAGAATTATCTGCTTGATTAATATTAATTTTATTTTAACAATGATATCCTATGATAAAGTATTACATTATGAAAGGCCAAACTTACTGTGAAGTGAGGACGGAAAGCCACGGATCTTAATGAAAGTTAAGAGAGCCGAGCTACCAAAATTGTAAGTTATAACACTTATGACCTCCTTATCTGATGTAGATACAAACTTCACCCCATCACAGATAATGGGGTATAAAAAGGTGTTATTATGAACTCTTCAAATGTTCCTTTATTTATTAAACTTATTATTACAATTATGGTTTTATTGTGTAATAGTGTAATCGCAGATACATTAACAGTACGTACTGAAAGTGACAGTGATGCTGCAGAAGAGAGTCTTCTTAGTCATTCAGTATATACTTCAAGTAGTGATTTGGAGCTTGTTTATGATTATCAAAAACAAGCAGTAGGTATTCGTTTTCCAAACATTACGATTCCTCATGGCTCTACAATAACACATGCCTATATTCAATTTCATGCTGATGGTAGAACTACAACAACTCCTGTCAATCTGACAATTAAAGGAGATAGCACGGATAATGCTCCTGCTTTTAATAATTCTCATAAAATAACAACACGAACAACAACAAGTAATGGTACAAATTGGGACAATATACCGAAATGGGAACATGACAATGATGCTAACGCTAGGCAGAAGACTCCTGATCTAAAAGGTATAGTTCAGGAGATTGTCAATCGTTCCGGTTGGAGTAGCGGCAATGCGATAGCATTTATCATAACTGAACATGGAAATAATGGACACAATTATAGAAGAGCAGAAACGCATCATGGTGATGAAGAGTCACCGACACTTTATATAGAATACACATCGAGCGGTTCCTCATCATGCGGCGGTTGCGACTGCTCACTTGATACCTCTGCAAACAATAGTTCACCAGGTGTTGCCATTCCTGGTCTTGATGGTGCTACAGCGGATGTAACAAAATGTATCAGCGGTTCTTCAGAAAATGATGATAAAGATTATTACCATTTTACACTTCAGGCAGATGGATCATTAAATATAAAAACTTCATCACCAAATGGACATAATTATCATTTTGAAGTTACATCAAGTAAGCAAGGTACACTTCACGAATATGATACTGCTCAAGATCGTGATCTGACTTATAGTGTCTCTAAAGATGAAGAGATCGTGGTGAAGTTTAAAGAAACAGGTGATGACACAGATGAATATCAAGCAACATTTAAGTTTGATGCAGGTGCAATGCCTATTGTTGAAAATGCTAGTGATCTTTGTTATGAAGAGTCAAATTCATCGGGTATGTTCTGTGTTGATATGGGGATGTGTAAAGGTGGAATGGGTTGTCGAAATACTTATCCACTTAAAAATATAAGTAATTCAAGCTTGTCTGATGTCACAGCACTTTATAATGAAACCGGTCTTGGAGGATCATTTGGAAGTAGTTGTGGTGTTGACCCTTCCGGAACATGTCAAACAGTACACGATATTGATTTTGGACCTGTTGGATTTTTTGGAACAGCGACAGAATACAACCTAAGTAATCC
>FPHK01000019.1_pt1 | contig 20168 bp, 24 predicted proteins | sample 1057251 | NCBI WGS metagenome assembly FPHK01 (sample SAMEA4473311, study PRJEB15554) | hydrothermal vent metagenome | biome: marine basaltic hydrothermal vent biome; feature: marine hydrothermal vent; material: water | place: Pacific Ocean | collected 2011-06-14/2011-07-23 | depth 1155 m
TGGGCAAAAAAGAAAAAAGCTCCAAATAGATTTCTAGGAAAAGATGAAAATGGAAAAGCGATATTTTCAGGAAAATCTGGAGAAAGAAATCATCGATATGATGGAACACCACGCGATAAATGGGATGCTCCAAAAGTAACAGGTAAAAAGATACATATCAAAGCGCTTAAAAAAAATGGACTTAGTAGTTCATAATTGGAGTCAGACTATCTCCCAATTAGCCATCTTTTTTGAAGGCAGACTGGATGAGTATTTGGAGTTGTAATTAAGTGTTACTTTTGGTAGCTGACACAGAATTTTTTACGGTCTCTTTTTTATACATTTCTAAAATAGTTTTAATGTAAACATAGGTCTTACCCGTCTCTATTCATTACAATATTGCCAATTAAATATACTGCAAATGCTATTACCGCAATCAGTATAAGTTTTTGAATTTTTTCTTTATGAGGTTCTAATAATCTAATTATTGTTCCAGCAATTACTGCTAATAATAAGGCTATAACAAAAATTATTACGACAGCACCAATAAAACCAAAGTGTTCCTCATCTGTAATTCCAAATAGTGTTTTTATAACAAACCATACAATCCCAGCAGTAACAAAAATTAAAAACTGAAAAAAACCGCTATCAAAGAAATCTTTTTCTTCGTTATTATTTTGACTCAATATTAGCTCCTTGCCTATCTAACGGCTGAATTGAGAAATACGCACCCCGATAGGGTTCGTATTTCTCTCCAAGTACTTGTTATATCTTCAATACAGTTTATACTTCTTGTTTTTGCTTTGCTTTTCTGAATAACATTACAATCCACCATAATGGTCCAAAAAATATTCCATCCAATACTTAAATTTTTCTTTTTTGCAAGATAGTAAGTTGGACTTACCATCAACAATAATATTACGATTATTCCTAATATTAGGAATAATTCTGTGCTTCCTGGTGACGACATTTTTTATCCTTGATTGAATTTAACCTATTTTTCAAATAAACATATTTAAACTTCCAAATAATATGGCTATTTGGATATAACTATTTATCAACACGCATTTTACTCTAAAAGAACTTAAATGTAAAAATAACATACAGATAAAATAAGTGTTATTTTTTAATTCTATTTAAAAAGTATTGCAAAATGCAATATTTTTAAGAAAATAAAACAATTTAGAATATTATTCTTAAGATTAGAGTGTGTTTTTACACTGAAATAGATTAATAATTGAATATTTTGTGTGTTATTTGTTCCATATCTTACATAACATACAAAATGTTGCTTAAGTAGAGAGGTAATTTTGATGGAAATAAAGAAAAAATTATTGGATATAGTTCGTGATAAAATCCGTTTTAAACATTATAGTTACTCGACTGAACGCACCTATATTCATTGGATTAAGAACTATATTCTTTTTCATAACAAAAAACATCCTGTAGAGATGGCAAAAAGAGAGATTGAAGAGTATTTGACATTTTTAGCTACACAAAAACATGTAAGTCCTACAACTCAGAATCAAGCGTTTAATGCGATTTTATTTCTTTATAAAGAAGTTCTGGGGATTGATACTAGTGAATGGAATGTGCAAGCATTAAGAGCGCAAGAGAGAAAACATATTCCTGTTGTTTTGACAAAAGAGGAAGTGCAAAAAGTGTTGCAAAACCTAAATGGTATTTATAAGCTAATGGTTACACTTATGTATGGCTGTGGACTTAGAATGAATGAGGTTTTAAATATCCGTTTAAAAGACATTGACTTTGGTTTTAACAAGCTCTATATTTGGGATTCAAAATCACTTAAAGACAGAACGGTTCCTCTGCCAATGAGGCTTAAAGATGAACTGCAAGTGCAAGTAAAAAGGGTAGAGGAGATACATCAAAAAGATATGTGTGATGGTTTTGGGAGTGTCTATCTACCTTTTGCTTATGAGAAGAAGTATCCAAAAGCGAAGTTTGAAACAAAATGGCAATATCTTTTTCCAATGACAAATATTTCACAAGATCCAAGAACAAAAGAAAAAAGACGCCATCATATACTTCCTCAAACTCTTGGTCGCAACATAAAAGTAGCAGCGCAAAAAGCTAATCTCAACAAAAGAGTGACTTCACACATCTTTCGCCACTCCTATGCAACACATCTGTTGCAAGCAGGCATAGATTTAAGAAGTATTCAAGAGCTTTTAGGGCATAAATCTGTAGAGACGACTATGATTTATACTCACGTAGTTTCTGAAATGAACAAAGCAAAACTCATAAGTCCATTGGACTTTTAAAAGGTAAAAAATGATAGAGAGATTTTATTTAAAAGATTATTTGAGTTTTAAAGAAACGGAGTTAAATCTGCAGAGTGGGTTGGTTGTTTTTACTGGTCCTAGTGGAAGTGGGAAGTCTATACTTATGGAGTCTATTCTCTCTTCTGTGGGTGGGGCTACTTGTGCTGCGGCGGTATGTGAGTCGAGTGTTACTTGGGAGATAGATGAAGATGCTTGCGGTATAGAAAATGATGACATCAATGTCTTTAAGCATCTCAAAAAAGAGAAATCACGCTATTTTATTAACAACCAGTCTCTCTCACGCAAGGCTATCTCTACCGTGGCTGCAAAATATCTTCGTCATTTGAGCCTGAAAGATTTTAGCGATTTTGAGAATGAGAACCTGCTTGATATTTTAGATGCACGTATTGAAGAAAAATCAAAAAATATTATGAAATTAAAAGCTAAATATCAAGAAGCATTTAGAGAATATAATCAAACAAAATATGCATTGCAATTAATTGAAGATGAAGAGAAAAAGATAGTTGAGCTTAAAGAGTTTGCTGCTTTTGAGATCAAGAAGATCGAAGATGTAAATCCTGTTGTAGGGGAAGATGAAGAACTTTTAGAGATAAAAAAAGAGCTCTCACGCAAGGAAAAAGTACTTCAGAGTATAGGCTCGGCAACAGAGATATTTAACTATGAGCATCTAGTTTCATCTGCTTTAGAGAGTTTGGATGTACAAAGCAGTTTTTTTGATGATGCTATGAATGAGCTGCGTGGGGTGTTTGAGAGTGCAGAGGAGCGTTTTCATGCGCTTGAAGATGTGGATGTTGAAGAGGTGCTTAACCGCATTGAAGAGCTAAGTGGTCTTAAACGCCGTTATGGAAGCATAGAAGAAGCATTGGAATATAAAGAACAAAAAAAACGTGAACTTGTAAAATATGAAAATATTGAAATAGAGAAGCATGATTTAACGCAGAAGTATGAGAGACTAGCAGCAGAAGTTGCATCTTTGGCAGATATGCTTAGTGCATTGCGTGAGGCAGAGTTGCTGTCTTTTGAAGCAGATCTCAATGCCTACCTAAAAAGTCTCTATCTGCGTGAGGCTAAAGTTACAATGCAAAAAGGAGCATATGCCAAAGCAGGGCAGGAGAATATAAGTATTGCGCTTAGCGGTACAGAGCTTGATAAAATCTCTACGGGAGAGTTTAACCGTCTTCGTTTGGCAGTTTTAGCACTCAAGTCTGAATTTATGAGCAAGAACGGCGGTGTGTTGATGCTCGATGAGATAGATGCAAACCTCAGTGGTGAGGAGTCTATGAGTGTGGCAAAAGTGCTCAAGCAGCTCTCAAAACATTTTCAGATTTTTGTTATTTCTCATCAACCGCAGCTTACTTCCATGGGAGATCAGCACTTTTTGGTCTATAAAGATGGTACTATTTCAAAAACAAAAGAGCTTGGTTTTGAAGAACGCATTGATGAGATCGCAAGAATCATCAGTGGTGAAAACATCTCCAAAGAGGCCAAGCAGTTTGCAAAAGAGTTACTGGAGGCAAATAGATGATAATAGATACACATATACATTTAGATGACAATCGCTATGATGAGGATCTTGATGCTGTTTTAGAGCGCGCGCGTGAGGGTGGAGTAGAGCGTTTCATTATTCCTGGTGCAGATGTGAGTACGCTTGAAAAAGCTGTGAGTATAGCCGAGAGATATGATGATGTCTATTTTGCGATTGGTGTGCACCCTTACGATAAAGAGGGATTTGATGAGAACTATTTTACCAAATATGTAGGACATAAAAAGTGTGTGGCCATTGGTGAGTGTGGGATGGATTACTTTCGGCTTGAGGGGAGTGATGAGGAGAAAGAGCGCGAGAAAGAGGAGCAAAAGAGAGTCTTTGTTGCACAGATTGAGTTGGCCAAGAAATACAAAAAGCCGTTAATCGTGCATATTCGCAATGCTTCACATGATGCCAAGATGCTTCTTTTGGAGCATAATGCACAAGAAGTAGGGGGAGTTTTACACTGCTTTAATGCTGATGATGAGTTGCTTAGTCTGGCAAATGAGAACTTTTACTTTGGCATAGGCGGAGTAGTTACTTTTAAAAATGCAAAAAAACTGGTAAACATTCTGCCGCGAATTCCAAAAGAGAAGCTCATCATTGAGACTGATGGACCTTACCTCACGCCGACACCGCATCGCGGAGAGCGAAATGAGCCGTTTTATACTACATTTGTAGCGCAAAAAATGGCAGAGATTCTTGAAATGTCAAAAGAAGAGATAGAGAATTTGACAACAAAAAATGCTCAAAACTTATTTAATATTTCTTAATATTAAAACTTTACAACTTTTTTTAATGAATTTTTAGATAAAATCTACAAAATTTAAATTAAAAAGTTGCAATTGCATATGATAAAAAAATATTTAATTACTCTATTGTTTCCTTTCGCTCTTTTTGCAAATTTAACGTACGATAGAAATACAAATAAAGAGCTTCAGCTCTTAAACTCTTTTGATATAGAACCATCTTTTTTATATGATCCTGTGATGAACAGCATGAAAAGAAAAACGCTTTCAAAAGACAAACACTTTTTCCGTGCTATGAAAGATGCTTATCTTTTTATTCCTGCCATCAAAAATACACTCTCAAAGTACAATGTCCCGCAAGAGTTTATGTATCTTGCTATGGCGGAGTCAAACTTTCATACAAAAGCTTACTCAAAAAAACGTGCAGCAGGTTTGTGGCAGTTTATGCCACAAACTGCAAAACTTTATCACTTGAAAATTGATGAGTATGTTGATGAGAGACGCGATCTCATCAAGTCAACAGAAGCAGCTGCCAAATATCTCTCTGCACTCCATGAACGTTTTGGGAAATGGTATTTAGCTGCCATTGCTTATAATTGTGGCGGTGGAAGATTAAATCAAGCAATACGGAAAGCGGGTACAGATGAACTTTCCGTACTGCTTGATGAGAAAAAAAAATATATTCCACGAGAGAGTCGAAACTATATCAGGAAGATCATTGCTTTAGCGCTTATAGGAAGTGATGAACAGTATCTGTTACATAGTGAGTATGAATATCTTTTAAATCGTGCAAATGCTTATTCGATCTCGACTGTGAAGCTTTCAAGCGGAGAATCACTTGCAAGAATCTCCAAGCTTATTCACATTCCGCTTAAAGAACTCAAAAAGTTAAATAGACATCTAAAGTATGATTTTGTACCACCATATTCTAAAGGTTACGATGTTTATATTCCCTATATAAAACTTGCAGAGTTTAAGCAAAAATATACAAAAAAGCCTATAAAAAATATTTATAAAATCCATATTGTACAAAGAGGGGATAATCTCTCTTATATTGGAAAAAAATATGGAGTTTCATACAGAGTTATTAAAGATTTTAATCATCTGCACAGCAACAGGCTGCATCTCAAGCAAAAGCTAGTTATTCCCATTCCTAAGAGAAGCAGGGTAAAAAAGATATCTTCTAGGAATTACTATATGGTTAAAAGAGGGGACTCTTTAGAATCAATTGCAAAAGCACATAAAATTAGTGTGCAAAATATACGGTTGCAAAACCATATTCATGGATCTTTAATTAGAGTTGGGGATAGGTTAAAGCTATATGAATAAATATCTCTATTTTTTCTTAGGTTTTATACTTTTATTTACTGCTTGTAGTACGCGAGGACCGGGAGCGTACAGAAGTTATAATTATGCTCCTTCATCTTCTGCAAAGAGATATAGCGATGACAGCAGGGCATATCATACAAAACCGCCGAAGAAAAAATATTCAAAAACAACGATGCGCCCTTATGTAGTACATGGTAAAAAGTATTATCCGCAAGTGGTAAGTGTCGGTGATACATTTCACGGTAATGCAAGCTGGTACGGACCTAATTTTCATGGAAAATATACATCAAATGGTGAGCGCTACAATATGTGGGCCATGACAGCTGCACATAAAACACTGCCAATGAATACTATTGTCCGTGTTACCAACAGAAGAAATGGTAAAAGTGCGGTTGTGCGTATTAATGATCGTGGACCTTTTGTCTCTACACGTATTATTGACCTCTCAAAAGCAGCAGCTTCAAAGATAAATATGATCGCAACAGGGACAGCTCCTGTTACTTTGGAAGTTTTAGGTTTTGAAGGAAAAAACAGTCGAACAATTCCAACAAAACAAGAGTTGAAAAAGTTACCGCAAAAGATGTCTCTTAGTGGAAAATATGCAATTCAGATCGGTTCGTTTTCCAAAATTCAAGGCGCACTTCTTACGCAAGAGAAATATGATAATACAGATGGGTATAAAACCATTATTAAAGATATGAATGGTAAAAATGGTAGAATGTTTAAAGTGTGGTTGACTGGATTTAAAGGTGAGCAGGAAGCTAGAGATTATAAGGCAAATGGAAAATTCAAAAATGCATTTATTGTAAGAGAGGACTAAAAATGATAACAAAGACGAGAAAGACAAAAGAGACAGATATTACAATCTCCTTAGATATAAATGGAACCGGCAAGAGTAATATCAATACAGGAGTTGGTTTTTTAGATCATATGCTTGAGAGTTTTTCAAAGCACTCTTTGATCGATCTTGAAATAAATTGCAAGGGCGATACATATATTGATGATCACCATAGTGTAGAAGATATAGGGATTGTATTGGGTGCTTTATTTGCAGAAGCCATTTATCCTGTGGAAAATATGGAACGTTTTGGTAGTGCAAATATTGTTATGGATGAGGCTTGTGTGAGTTGTGATCTTGATTTAAGTAACCGTCCTTTTTTAGTCTATGAGCTTGATGTGCATGGAAAAGTAGGGCAGTTTGACACAGAACTTGTTGAAGAATTTTTTAGAGCATTTGCACTCAATGCAAGAGTCTCAGTACATATTATAGAGTTACGCGGAAAAAATAAACACCATATCATAGAAGCAGCATTTAAAGCTGTAGCTGTAGCAATCCGCCGTGCTACAGTCAAAAATGAACGTGTGGGTATTCCTAGTACAAAAGATGTTCTATGATTAAATTACTTGTTTTAGATGTCGATGGTTGTTTAACTGATGGTAAAATAATATACTCAAGTGATAACTCGGAGACAAAAGCTTTTAATGTAAAAGATGGTTTGGCAATTGCGAGTTGGATAAAACTTGGAAATCATGTTGCTATCATTACGGGAAGAGACTCCTTTGTTGTTAAAAAGAGGGCAGACGAACTTGGTATTGAACATCTCTATCAGGGCATAAGAAATAAAGCTGATAAATTACATGTAATTATAAATGAATTAGGAATACAAATCTCTGAAGTAGCAGCTATAGGTGATGATTTGAATGACTATAATATGTTAGCTATGGCAGGAAGAAGTTTTACCCCAAAAGATGGTGTTGAAGAGATACAAAAAGTTGTACAGACAGTACTTTCTAAAAATGGTGGTAACGGTGCCGTACGAGAAATGATAGATATTCTTATTGAAGAAAACAATCAAAAAGAGCAGTTTTTATCACTATGGATAAGAGGAGTAAGTCATTAAAATTTCTCTGTTACTGGCATTTATTTTAGTTCTGCTAGGAAGCATCTATGTTTTTTTAAAACCGATGCATATTAAACAACAAGCTTTTGTTGATGTGCCTCTGTTTGAACTGAAAGATTTTACGATGTATGAGCTGGATCGAAAAGGATTGCGCACAATTATGCTTGGAAGTGCAGCAACGCGTTACTCTAACAGATATACAGTACAAAATATTGATTATACTGATAATGAAAAAGAGGAATATATCGCAAATATGAAGGCTCAACATGGTATTTATAAAGACAATATAGTGACATTAAGTGGAAATGTTGCATATGTGAGAGATGATGGATTGACATTTAAAACACAAAAAGCGGTGTATAAGAAAAAAACTTCTTCTGTCGTGAGTGATGTTGGTTATGTTGCTTATCTCAATGACAGTATAATAAAAGGTTCTTATATTAGGTACAATAATAAAAAAAACAGAATTTTTTCAAAAAATGTTAGAGCAAAAATAGAATTACAAGAGAGATAAATAATATGAAAAACAGCATAATACTTTTTTTACTGTCAGGATTAATGTTCATTGCGAATGCTCAAGAGCTTAAAATAAAGGCAAATTCATTTACCTCTGATCAAAATACGGGTATCTCTGTATTTAGCGGGGATGTAAATATTTTAAAAGGAAGTGATGAGCTGAATGCTTCAAAAGTTACAATTTTTATAAATAAAAAGAAAAAACCTACAAAATTTGTTGCCGTAGGTAATGTCTCTTTTACCATAACAACAAAAGATGGTGCTGTTTATAAAGGGATTGCAGGAAAAGTTATATATCGTCCAAGTAAAAAAGAGTACTATTTTTATGAAAATGTGCATCTGCAACAACTAAACGAGAAAAAAGAGATACTTGGTGATGAAGTAGTTTTAAAAACGACAGACGGCAAAGCCTATGCAAAAGGGCTAAAAAAAGAGCCTGTAATTATGATATTTAATATAGATGAGGAAAAAAAATAGATGGTAGATATTGTTGATGCAAAGTTCATAACCTCGGCTCCAAATGTAAAAGTGGCTCCAGAATCCGATGAGTATAATGAAGTTGTCTTTATGGCACGCTCCAATGTTGGAAAAAGTTCATTGCTTAATGCTTTAACAAACCATAAAGGCTTAGCAAAGGTCTCATCAACACCGGGAAAAACAAAGCTTATTAACTATTTTGATGTGACATTTATGGATAGAAAAACATCACAAAAGCTTGTCGCGAAATTTGTTGATCTTCCCGGTTTTGGATATGCAAAAGTTTCAAAAGCCATCAAACATGATTGGGAAAAAAATCTTACAGATTATATTGCCAACAGAGAACAGATTAAAATTTTTATCCATCTTATCGACTGTCGTCATCCCCATTTGGAGATTGATACACAGGTAAGTGAGTTTCTTTTTGCCAATGCGAGAGAAGATCAATACATAATTCAAATATTTACCAAAATAGACAAACTCAATCAAAAAGAGCAAAGTGCCCTGCGCCGTGAATTTCCAAACGCTTTGATGGTCTCAAGTGCGAAAAAAAGAGGTACGAAAAAAATCATTAAAGAGATTTATGATATTTTACAAGAGAGCCAAGAAGAAGTTACTGATGCAGAAAATTAAATTTGTAAAAGCAACGCTTGCAGACATTGGAAGAATGCAAGAGCTTGTTCTTCCTGAAGTACAAAGCGGTGTGATACTTGAGCGCAATGATGATGAAATAGCAACAAATATTCGTTCCTACACACTTGCACTGCTTGATGGTAAATTAGTTGGATTTACAGCTTTACATATTCACACGGCATATCTTGCAGAAATTCGTTCCCTAATTGTCAAAGATGGCTTTCGAGGTCAAAAAATAGGAGAAAAATTGATAAATAGGGTACTTGATGAAGCACGCTCACTTGGACTGCAAAGAGTATTAAGCCTGACATACAAACAATCCTTTTTTGAGCGATTGGGTTTTGTAGAAATTCCAAAAGAGTCACTCCCAGAACATAAAATCTGGGCAGATTGTATTAAATGTAAACACTTTCCGATATGCAACGAAGTATCTCTCATCAAAAACCTATAGTACCTTTTATATATATTGTACTTTATATTTTTTATAGTTCGTTAGGATCTATCTATCCTATTTTACCACCAATGCTATCTGTTTTATTTGTTTTGTTTTCAAAAGCATTGGATAGAAATGACACCTTAGCGGTACTCCTTATCTCTTTATGTCTTTTAATCTTTGAAGTAAATTACGGTTACCTGTTGTTTAGTTCTATTATTTATTTTTATTTACAACACAAGTTTATTATGCCAAAAATTATTCAAAACTTTTCTTGTAATTCTTGTATAAAAATTTCTTATGTAGTTTTTAGTTATTTCGGTTATTTTGCTTTTTTAACTTTAATTGCAAATATCTTTCTTTTGGAGACCCCAGAACTCAATTACTATATAATATACTATATAGTAGTTGAGTTCTTTATAGTGAGTCTACTATGAAAATTAAATTTATTATTCTATTTTTTACCTCCGTTTGGATTGCACTGCTTGTACGTATTTTTTTTCTTGCAATACAAAACAATAATTACTATGAAAAACTTTCTGAGCAAAATACTATTAAGCACGAAAAAATAGCGCCGGTTCGAGGAGAAATTGTTGATGTTAAAAATCGACCTGTTGCTATCAATAAACTGGGCTTTAAAATACAACTTGCTCCACATCTACGTACAAAAAAACATAAAGATCAATTTCAAAAAGAGATAGCACTTTTAATAAAACTATTGCCTTCATTGGAGAAAGAAAAAATTATCAAAAACTATAAAAAGAAAGATTCATTTTATAATCATGACTTTATTGATGTTGTTGAATTTATTCCTTATTCAGAAATGATGCCAATTTATTCTCAATTGAATCTTCGAAAAAATTTAAAAATTGTTCCTGCTCCAAAACGATATTATCCTTATAAAAATATTTCTGCACATATGATAGGTTATGTAGGACGAGCGAATGAAAAAGATATTGAAAATAACAGAGTTTTGGAACTCATCGGCTATACGGGAAAAACAGGATTAGAGAAATATTACAACAAATATCTGCAGGGAATTCCCGGAGAACGTGAAATACAAGTAAATGCAAATAATCAAGAAGTAGAGGAGTTAAATTATAAAAGTCCTATAGAAGATAGAAAATTAACACTTAATATGGATATTGAACTACAAAAATATATATCTTCTTTGTTTCATAAAAAAGTAGGTGCTTATGTAGTTATGAAAACAGATGGTTCTATTTTAGCAGCAGGAAGCTTTCCAAACTATGATCTTAATATCTTTGTCTCAGGTATGAGTTATAAGATGTATAATGAACTATCATCAAGTTTAGATCATCCATTTACAAATAAACTAACCCATGGTCTTTATCCTCCTGGTTCTTCAATTAAGCCCCTATTAGGACTCTTATATATTACTACTAAACTTAATGAAAACTGGAGTGTTGATTGTCGTTCTAACTTAAAAATTTCTGGAAGAACCTTTCGATGTTGGAAAAAGCAGGGACATCGGCACACAAGTATAGTGAAAGCAATTCGAGAGAGTTGTGATGACTATTTTTATAAAGGAAGCCTGATATTAGGAAATGAAGCTATGAGCAAAGGACTAAAACGCTATGGTTTTGGTAAAAAAACAGGTGTTGATATGCCTAATGAATTTATCGGTGTCGTACCATCAAGAACATGGAAGCTTCGTAAATATCATCGTGCATGGAATATTGGAGAAACAGCAAATATGGCAATCGGGCAGGGTGATTTTCTGGTTACTCCATTGCAAATAGCGAGAGAGACAGCACTTATTGCAACAGGTAAACTTATTACACCACATTTTGCCAAATATATAGGAAAAAAACCTTACAAGATAAAATATGAAGATGTTTTAACAGCAAACGAGAAAAAGAAACTTCCTATTATTCGTAAAGCAATGTATGAAGTTTGTAATGCTCCTCATGGAACAGCAGTACATTACGTGCATTCAAAAATAAAAATTGCTGGAAAAACAGGTACTGCTCAGGTTATTGGAATCAAGCAAGATATTGAGAAGAGAAAACTTGAGCATGAACTCTCCTACTATAACCGTTCGCATGCATGGTTTACAACCTATGGTCCGGCAAAGAGACCACAGTATATCGTGACTGTTATGATTGAGCATGGTGGACATGGTGGACATGCGGCCGGTGCAATTGTTTCAGATATATACGACAAATTATTAGAGCTTGGATATATAAAGAAGTAAAAATATTTTTCAAGAGAATTTACATTATGTTAACCAACAACAAAAGGAATATAAAAAAATGAGTACAAGAAAAGAAGATCTAATTAAAGACATTCAAAATCTTCTCAATAATTACAAAGGTATTCGCCCTACTTTTATAAATCCAGATTTACTAAAGTTTATGGATGAAGATACTTTGATTCAGATAATTGATTCACTTCTTAATCAAAAAGAAGACAGCAAAGAAGCAGATATAGAATGGTTGGAAAAATTTAAAACAAAATAGGTTATTGTTTCTTTTTGTTGCTGTTATTTACTATTATTAATGTATAATATCAAAAATTAAATACGAGGATATAAAATGAGTAGCAACGTAGATTTAATTCAACTAACACAACAAACAAAAAAACTTACGGCAATGATCGTTGAGGATGAAAAAGTTACAAATGAACTTTTAAGTTCTACATTTAAAAACTTTTTTGCGGATGTAGATGCATGTTTTGATGGAGAAACAGCATTAAAGATTTATGAAGAAAAAAAACCGGATATTGTTTTTGTAGATATTATTATGTCAGGTATGGATGGTATCGAGCTTGCTCGTAGAATCCGTCAAATTAACCCTGCTCAGATTATAATTGTAATCTCAGCAAGTAACGATATGGAAAAAATTTCAGAATCCATAGAAGTTGGTGTAAACAGTTTTATTCAAAAACCAATTGATACGAAAAAAATTATTGAACTTTTAAACAATGTTGTATCTATGGTAGCAAAAAAGAAAAAAGTTGAGACAAAAACTTTCTCTATCTCTCTTCCTTTAGATCTTTATGAAACAGTAAACGATAATGCAAAAGCGGAAAGTATCTCTAAAAATGCAGTAATTATTAGAGCACTTCGTAGTTTTTACGAATAATATCTATTTTTATATAGATTTTATCTTTTTTTAAGAATAAAATCTATATAATTTCGACTCAACAAAAGTTGAACTTTCAAATAAAAAGTGGCCCCGTCGTCTAGCGGTCAGGATCCATGGTTTTCATCCATGTTACAGGAGTTCGATTCTCCTCGGGGTCACCAACTTTTTTAATTAAATCCAAATAATTTCTTTTAGAATATAAATCTTATGTTACTTTTTATAAGTATAGACGAAGAATTTACTCTCCATCTAACTTTTCAGCCACAATCTTATTAACCACTTGTGGATTCGCTTTTCCTTGTGTTGCTTTGAGTACTTGACCTACAAAAAAGCCTAAAAGTTTTTTATTTCCCGCTCTGAATTTTTCGACATTATCAGGATTTTTCTCAATAATCTCTGCCACGATAGGCACAATAACTGCAGGATCACTGATCTGCACAAGCCCCCTGCTCTCTACGATTGCTTTTGGATCTTCACCGCTTTCATTCATTGTCTCAAAAACTTCTTTTGCAATTTTTGTCGATATTGTTGCATCATCTATCATCGCTGCAAGTTTTGCTATCTGTTTTGGTTGAAATTTTAGCTCTGCAATCTCTTTTTGTTTGAGCTCTCGTGCAACTTCATTTGTGACTATGTTTGCAATATTTACAGGAGTAGTGTGCTCTTTGAGTGCTTCTTCAAAGAATGAAGAGAGTTTTTCATCACGTGCAAGTGTATTCGCTACTTCGCTATTGAGCTTTAGCTCTTGCGTGTATCTCTCAAAAAGTGCTTGTTGTGCTTCACTCATTGGTGCAACTTCACCATCAATTTGTACTTTTTTTGCCTCGTTTTTTTTACCTCTTCCTCGTCTCTCTTTTGTCGTTTTTTTGCCCCAAGAATCTTTTAATCCTACTATTTTATTAAATACAGGCTTTTCATCGCTGTAATCTTGTGGCTCAACATAAAAATAGCCTTGTCGCTCAAACTGAAAACGCTCATCAGGTCTCTCTGTTATGACAGCTGGTTCAATAAAGGCATTTTTTATGATTTTTAAAGAGTCGGGATTAAGATCTTCTATGCCCTCAGGTGCTTCACTCTTAAAAAGTCTGTCATAGAGTCTTACTTCTACTTGCTTGGCATCTGCAACACTTACCCAGTGAATGGCACTTTTTACTTTAATGCCACTTGTGTCCTCTCCACTTTTTGAATCAGGATAATATTCTGCTTTTATCTCTATGATATTGCCATTTTCATCTTTTATGATCTCTTTACATTTGATAATGTAGGCATGTTTTAGCCGAACAGGCTGTTCTGGTGTGAGTCTAAAGTAGCCTTTTGGAGGATTTTCACTAAAATCGTCACGTTCTATATATATCTCTTTTGAAAAAGGCATCTTTCTTGATCCCTCTTTTGCAATATCGGCAGGATAGTAAGAGGCATCTATCTCTTCTCTACCTTCATAGTTCTCAATCGTTACTTTGATGGGATCGAGCACACACATCACACGCGGTACTTTGGTGTTGAGATCATCTCGAATACAAAACTCCAACTGTGCAACATCGACAACGGAATTTGCTTTTGCAATACCAATCTGCTCACAAAAAGTCAAAATTGACTCTGGAGTGTAGCCTCTTCTTCTATATCCGGCAATCGTTGGCAGACGCGGATCATCCCATCCGTTTACATAGCCGCCCTCAACGAGTTCTAAGAGTTTTCTTTTACTCATTACAGTATAGTTGATGTTTAAGCGTGCAAATTCATACTGATAGGGGCGCGGTGGTTTTAGCTCTAAAGTATCAAGTACCCAATCATAAATCTCACGGTTGTTTTCAAACTCCAAAGTACAAAGAGAGTGTGTAATACCTTCAATATAGTCCGAAAGGCAGTGTGCAAAATCATACATCGGGTAGATTGCCCACGTATCCCCTGCTCTAAAATGTTCTACATTTCTAATGCGATACAAAAGTGGATCGCGCATTTTCATATTGGCTGCTGCCATATCGATTTTTGCACGCAGAACATGCTCACCGTCTTGAAATTCGCCCTTTTTCATTCTCTCAAAAAGCTCTAAGTTCTCCTCTACGCTACGCTGTGCATATTTACTGCGCTTGCCTGCTTGGGTAACAGTTCCACGCAACTCGCGCATCTCTTCTTCGCTAACACTATCTACATAAGCTTTGCCTTTTTTAATGAGTTCTATAGCATACGCATAGAGTTGAGAAAAATAGTCTGAGGTATGACGAATATCTCCATCCCATTTAAAACCAAGCCATTTTACGGCATCTTCAAGTGCTGCAACATACTTAGTATCTTCTTTTGTTGGATTGGTATCATCCATTCTCAGATTACAACGACCATTATAATCACGTGCGATTCCAAAGTTTATGGAGATGGATTTTGCATGCCCTATGTGAGGAAAACCATTTGGCTCAGGTGGAAATCGTGTAACTATCTCTTTATATTTGCCTGACTTTAAATCATTTTCAACTATTGTTCGTAAAAAATCTTTTTTCTTGTTCATTATTTTGTTAAACCTTTTTAGGTATGTAATTTATAGAGGATATTCTAGCTTATAATTAATCAAAACTTTGTTAAAATTGCAATAAAAAAAGTAGGAATTTTAATGCTGAGATTTGCGTTTGTCCCAAGTGGTGATATGAATCTTAATGAGTTGCGTCTTGCACTTGTTAATTTTATTGTATCACAACAAAGAAATGAAGATTTTCTCGTACGTATAGATGATATAGACAAAAACAAAACAGTAGAGAAAAAAGATCAAGAAAGTGTTGGAATTTTAGACCTTTTTGGCATAAAATACTCGCAAGTTGTGCATCAAAGCCAAAATATTCGCTTTCACTCTGCTATGGCACTGCAACTGCTGCATGAAAAAAAGGCGTTTTCCTGTTTTTGTTCAGATGAGTGGCTTCAAAAGAAGCAAGAGGAGGCAAAAGCTGCAAACAAACCCTACCGTTATGATGATGCCTGCCGTAATCTGCCGGCAGAACTTGTCATTGACAATACGGCTCCTTTTAGTGTGAGAATTGTCAGACCAGACAATACAAGCGATGATATAGATAGTTTTGTCATTCTGCATCGAGACAAAACACCGACACACACTTTTGCTACTGCCGTGGATGATATGCTAAGCGATATATCTCTGGTAGTTCGCAGAGAAGATGAGCTGCGTGAGACACAAAAAGAGGTGCATATTCGCAACTCCCTTGGTTATGCTAAAACTATAGAGTATGTATATCTTCCAGATATGAAAAATGCAGACAATATCGCTGTTAAGGCTCTTTTAGAGGAAGGATATCTGCCTGAGGCTATTTTAAATTATTTAATATCAACAGTTGTCACACCACAAAATGAGCTCTTTACACTCCAAGAAGCAATAGAGTGGTTCTCACTTGAAAATATCATTACCTCCCCTGCTTCATTTGATATGCAAAAATTAAAAGAGATCAACCAAAAACATCTGAAAAAAATGGATGCAAGAGAGCTCTCTCGTTTTGTCGGTTTTGCCGATGCTGAAATTGGAAAACTGGCAAAACTCTACGCAGATAAACTCTACACAACAAAAGAGCTCAAAAGCAAAATAGAGCCGATTTTTCAAGAGAGAGAAATCCCATCAGCTCACAAAGAGCCTGCAGCGCTTATTCAAAAAGCGCTTAAAGATGCGCCCCATTTTGCGGAGTATGAAACATTTAAAAGTTATATGTTAGAAAAAACAGGTTTGCAAGAAGAAGATTTTACAGATACATTTCGCATTTTATTGACCGCATCAGAAGATGATTCTGATATTGCAGCAATTTATGCGTGTCTAAAAAATTATATTGAGGAGATTATAAAATGATTGTAGATATTATTCAAGGAATTGGCGGGATTGTTATAAGTCTTATAAATGTGTATATTTGGGTAATTATTATCGCTGCGCTGCTGAGTTTTGTCAATCCTGATCCATACAATCCGATTGTACAATTTCTCTACAGAGTAACAGAGCCGGCCTATGCTTTTGTCAGAAGATTTATGCCGACAACAATGAACGGACTCGATTTTGCACCGCTTATTATCATTGTAGGTTTGCAGGTTGTGATTGTTATTTTATCTTCAATACTAAGAAGTTTTTAATTATTTATCTTTTATAAACTCTATGGCAGCACTTGCCTTGCTGCTTGAGTTGATACGCAACTTTAAAACATTCCCCTGCTTTTTAAATCCTACCAGATAGTATTTGCTCCATGGCGCAGAAAAAGATGTCAAAGAAGAAAACCTATTTTGAGCAGGAAGCTCCTCACGCAGTAAAGATGCTTCGCCGTTTAATGTGAAGTTTACAGTCGCATTTTTATCTTTTATATAGTAGTAAACATAAAAATATTCATTCTTTTTATACAATTTTGGTAGAACCTTATTGAGATAGATCACATTGACTATGCCTGCAATTTCATTACCCCGTTTGATCTTGAGACTTTGAATACTATCTTCACTTAGCTCTTTTGTCGGACTTAAATTAAAATTATCAAAAGCATTTTTATCGGCACAGTTGTTTAGCAAAAGCGTTAAAAAGAACATAATTACAAAAGTTTTCATTTTCGCCCTTAATTTTTAGATGAAATTATATCTTATTAAACTCTTCTTTTGTATAATCGCTTAAAATTAAACAACAGAGTTCTCATTTGAAGAAAAGATTAGCAGTTGCATTTACCGGTCCATCCAACAGTGGCAAGACGACTTTAATACTCAAAGTTGCACGAAAACTGATACATGAACATCAAAAAGAGGTTGCCATCATCAAGCATGACCCAAAAGACAAGGCTCGTTTTGATGTTGAAGGAAAAGACAGTTACAAGTTTAGTGACACAGGTGCAGAGGTTATAGTCACATCACCAAATCGCACGACATATTTTTCCAACAGGCGCTCGGAACTTGAAGATATGATCCGTCTGTTTGACAAGTTTGATATTTTGCTTGTAGAGGGGCTTAAGAATCTTCCTCTGCCTCGTATTAGTGTGTTTCGTGATTCTATTGATGAGGATTATTTTCCTTATATGAATGCACTTGCAGTTGATGAGAGTGTTAATCTTTCAAAATATGAACTCCCTCAAAATGTAGATTTGCTTGATCTCAATGATGCAAATGCAGTTATAGAGTGGATATTTAAAAACGCAAAGGAAGTATAAAATGGATACAATATTTGAAGCGATACAAATCAGCGCAAAAAGAATCAAAACAGCTATAGATGTAAAAGATATAGGTTACTCGCAGCAGGAAAACTCTTCAGGTGAAACACAGCTGGAGCTTGACATTAAGTGTGATATGATCATAGCCGAAGAGTTCTCTCGTGTGAGTGCAGTAAATACAATCTCTTCAGAAGAGAAAGAGAGTGCCGAAGTACTTCATGAAGATGGAGAGTATTTTATCTCTTATGATCCGCTTGATGGCTCATCACTTGTCGATGTAAACTTGAGTGTAGGTTCTATATTTGGGATTTATAAAGGTGGTTTTGGCGCACAAAACATGGTTGCAGCCTGCTATGTTGTCTATGGTCCACGTGTTGAGATGGTCTTTGCACACAACAAAGTAAAACTCTATCTGCTGCAAGCAGGTGATTTTGAGTTTGTTAAAGAGATTCGTCTCACTGAGAAAGGCAAACTGATGGCACCGGGAGGCACACAGCAAAACTGGGAGAGCTACCATAAAGCGATGATAGACGGTTTCTTTGCTGAGGGGTACAGACTACGCTACTCCGGTGGAATGGTTCCAGACCTGCATCAAATACTGCTCAAAGGTGGCGGTCTCTTTAGCTACCCTGCTACAAGTGATAAGCCTGAGGGAAAACTGCGTCGTCTTTTTGAGGTATTTCCTTTTGCCTTTGTCTATGAAAAAGCAGGCGGTATTGCCATAAACGGTAAAGAGAGATTGCTTGATCTTGGCTATGGGCATCTTCATGATACCTCTCCATGCTTTTTTGGCTCAAAATATGAAGTCGAACGTGTAAAAGAGGTCTATGCAGAAAATGCATAAAGAAGAAAAAGACAAGTTTGAACTCCATCTTGATAGTATGATAGAGAAGTTACAGGCTTGTCAGCGTGAAAAAAATCATAAAAGTTGCTCGGCTTGTGAGTTGTACATCGAATGCAAGCTAAGAGATGAATATGTACAAGCGGTCTATAACAGTATGTCAAAAGGCGATACTGGCGGATTTGAATTTTAAAAAAGAAGGATAATAATTTGAGCAAATATATAACAACACCTATCTACTATGTCAATGGAGAAGCACATATTGGACATGCATACACTACCTTCATTGCAGACAGTATGGCACGATATGAGAGACTCAAAGGCGAAGATACTTTTTTCTTAACCGGAACAGATGAACATGGACAAAAGATCGAAGAATCAGCAGCAAAAGCACAAAAGCCAACGCAAGCGTTTGCAGATGAGATAAGCGCTACTTTTAAAAATCTTTGGGATGAGTTTGGGATCAGCTATGACAAATTTATCCGCACAACAGATGCAGAGCATATGAAAGGTGTGCAAAAAGCCTTTGAAGTAATGTTTGCAAAAGGCGATATTTACAAAGATTTTTATGAGGGACACTACTGCGTGAGCTGTGAAACTTTTTTCCCTGAAACACAGCTTGTAGATGGCGAATTTTGTCCTGATTGCGGGCGTAGTACAAGTGTTGTAAAAGAGGAGAGCTACTTCTTTAAACTCTCAAAATATCAAGACAAACTCTTAGAGCATTACAAAAACAATCCTGAGTTCATTATGCCAAAATCACGAGCAAATGAAGTGATCAACTTTGTAGAGGGCGGTTTGCGTGACCTCTCTGTAACACGTACCTCTTTTAGCTGGGGTGTGAAGATGCCATCTAGCATCAATGATGACAAACATGTTATGTATGTCTGGCTTGATGCTCTGCTTAACTATGTTACAGCTCTTGGCTATGGATCTGATGAAAAGCTGATGCACTATTGGCCTGCTGATGTTCATTTTGTCGGAAAAGACATCTTACGCTTTCATGCCATCTATTGGCCTGCGTTTTTAATGAGCCTTGATCTGCCGCTTCCTAAGCATATTGGCGCGCATGGATGGTGGACACGTGACGGTGAGAAGATGAGTAAATCAAAAGGCAATGTTGTCTCTCCTAAAGAGGTAGCAGATGCTTACGGTGTTGAAAACCTTCGCTACTTTATGCTGCGTGAAGTCCCTTTTGGACAAGATGGGGATTTTT
>FPHK01000028.1_pt1 | contig 19234 bp, 16 predicted proteins | sample 1057251 | NCBI WGS metagenome assembly FPHK01 (sample SAMEA4473311, study PRJEB15554) | hydrothermal vent metagenome | biome: marine basaltic hydrothermal vent biome; feature: marine hydrothermal vent; material: water | place: Pacific Ocean | collected 2011-06-14/2011-07-23 | depth 1155 m
ACAAGTGTAAAGAGACCAATAACAACTACAGACTCAACTTGTACAAAGAATTGTCCCATTCTATCACCAGACTCTTTTAATGGACCATCCCATAGTAAATCGTTATCTTTTACTGCTAAGAGACCAGTTGCTAATGCACCAAAAAGACCTGCTAAAAAGTGAACACCAAAAGCATCAAGAGAATCATCATATCCAAGTTTTTTCTTAAGTACTGTAACACCCCAGAATGCAAAGAGAGTACCAACTACACCAACAATGAAAGCACCACCAACACTTACAAAACCTGCCGCAGGAGTAATTGCAACCAATCCAGCAACAGCACCTGTAGCAATACCTAAAAGTGTAGGTTTTTTATAAACAACCCACTCAGCAAGCATCCAAGTAATTGCAGCTGCAGCAGTTGCAATAGTAGTAGTAAGAAGCGCAACACCGGCAATAGCATTTGCACCAAATGCACTTCCTGCATTAAATCCATACCAACCGAACCATAAAAGAGCCGCACCAAGTGCAGTTAAAAGTACAGTAGCAGGTTTCATTGCCACTTTTGGATAATTTGCACGTTTACCTACTAAAATAGCAAGTACCAAACCGGCTAAACCACCATTCATATGCACAACAGTACCACCGGCAAAGTCTAATGCACCGGCATCAAAAAGAAGTGCACCATCACCACCCCACACCATATGAGCAACAGGAGCATAGACTACAAGTCCCCAAATAGCGACAAAAACCAACCATGTAGAAAACTTGATACGCTCAATAACAGAACCGGATGCAATAGCAACTGTAATTGCAGCAAATGTACCTTGGAATGCAACAAATACATATGTAGGATATGTTCCACTCAAATCAGTCCATTTAATACCGTTTAAAAAGATATTGCTCAATCCGCCAACTACTTTTTGAACAGCAGCAGACTCTGCTGTACCAAAAGCAATTGAATACCCAGCAGCAATCCAAACAACAAATGCAACGACAAATGCTCCAAATACCATTGCATAAGTATTAAGCACATTTTTGCTTCTTGTCATACCCGCATAAAAAAGTGCAAGCCCCGCAGGTGTCATAAGCAATACTAATGCAGTTGATATCATCATCCACGCAGTATCTCCTGTATCTAACGTCGGTGCATCCTCTGCAAGCACCATAGTCGGTAAAGCCAACAAGAGTGCCAATAACCATTTCTTCATAAGAATCCTTTTATTTATATTTTTCAAAACGGAGTATGACACAAATATTTGTAAATTTTATGATTGCTCTGATTAATTTTTAATCACTATTCATAAACCTAAATACCCATTTCAATAAATTTTTGATATACTTGCTTATAACTCAATGACTGTAGAAGGAGTTCAAAATGCAAAAAAACATCCTCTTTAGAATAAATATCTATGAATTAGTTCTTACTTTACTTTTCTTAAATCTTGCCGTAGGGTGCGGAGGCAGCGGCAATAGTAATAGCAGCAATAACACTACGCAAAATCAAAAACAACAAGACACGACTCCACCGCTGCTTACCTTAATAGGTCAAAATCCTACAATACTCTATAAAGGAGATACCTATACAGAACAAAATGCGGAGGCGATTGACAATATTGATGGAAATTTAACATCGCATATCTCTATTACAGGTATTGTAGATACAAGCAAAACAGGTTCTTATACTCGCTTTTACCATGTCAGTGATACAGCAGGAAACGAAGTGAATGCAACCCGTACAATTTATGTCATATCAAATACGCTTACACAAAGTACTTTTCCGCCTAATTATTATCCCACAAGCACCCATCCACGCTTATGGCTTACGACTGAGAGACAAAATGCTATGCAAAAAGGAAAAAATAAAAATACACAACGTTGGCAAGCGTTTAAAGCCTTATGTGACTCAATGGTAGATAATGATAACAGTAATGACCCTTGGGATATAAACAACTCCCCACAAAACTATACAGCGCCATTGGCTCTTATGTATCAGATTGAACATAATGCTACATATGCCGATAAAGCCCTTGAGCTAATGGATCGTGTTGATGATAATCTCTCTAGGTATGGCGATCCCGATCACCAGAGTTATTATTTTCTCGGATTGACATATGATTGGCTCTATAACTACAGCGGTATGACAGCGGCAAAAAAACAGCACTATCGTAATTTAATGAAACAGATCAGTGATAAATTTTATGCAAATGATTTAACTGCATCTGGAACTGACAGTGATTTTAATCTTTTAACTGCCCTGCATCATCTTGTTATGGGAATCGCAACATATGATGGGAGTGACACAAATGCAACTCAAATGCTTGATCGTGCTTGGAAAGGATGGAGTGAGGGATATTGTGTCAATACAAATATCTGCACCTCTAATCGAGGTATGATACTAGCAGGATTGGGTGGTGCCTATTTTACCGGTATGGCTTATTTTCCTTCTACCGATATTATCGGAATCTCCGGATTTGAAATGAGCATGAAGAGTGCCTGCAGATACGATATTAATCTTCAAGAACCCGATTTAATTCCTTTTTGGGGCAATATCTTGCGTGCCATGATTTCCATGACCGAACCAACCCGTACGGCAATTTTTGACTATGGTTCATGGCAAGACCCTAACATATTTAGATCCAATTCCTATACACAACCTTGGCTAAGACGTGCACTTATTATCGGCGAATATTTTGCCGGTGAATCTAATGATACTGCTGCTGCCAATCTGGCAAGAGGCTTTGGAAATATCGTTGATGTCGGAGATTATAATGATCCGTTTTTAGAGTTCTTTTATGATAACCCTGATGGTAATGCTACTGATCCTTACACCAATCCTCTTGCACTTGTACAATTCCGTCACTCTCCTGATTTTCTCCTCTTTCGCGATGGATGGGAAACAAATGCCAGTTGGGGTGTGTTTCGTGGAGATGGTTCCCATCCGCTTGATCAGCGGGCGATGGATATGGGAAGCTTCGCATTATGGCGTAACGGAAGTTATCTAACCAAAGGAGCACGCAATTATGAATCTCTCTCTCATGGAGATTTTTTCAATACTCTTTCCTTGGAAAATGGCTGCACACTCAATGGTAGTCCATGCAGCGGCACACCGATCTTTGACAGTCAGGCTGCTGCGACGATTGCCCGCCATCACACATCTGATGCACCACTGCTTGCGTATGGAATGCTCCAAGCTGATGGTCAATGGGATGACAATCCTGCAACCAGCTCAAATCCGGTCGATAACATTAAAACATATCGCCGCCATTTTGTCTGGATGGATCGCTATGTTGTTGTTTTTGATCGTATTCGAGCCAATAACGCCATTAATATCACATATCGTCTTCGTGCCTTACAAGAGCCTGTAATTACCGGCACAACAGTTTCACAACTCAGTGAAAACAACCAAAGTCGTCTTTTACAACGCACCTTAGAACCTACTGGTGTAAATATTCAAAAAATTGATGAAACATCACAATGGAGCAGTATTGCAACTTGGGTTGTAAATGCATCAGAGCGTCATTGGCAAAGCGTCATCAATTTCAATCCAACCGACACACTCAATATTCTTAATGTTATGCAAATAGGCGATGCAAATATGAGCCGATTTGATACACTTGAATCCCTCTGTGATACTAACAATAGCGGTGTGAGAATTGGAAGTCATATCGTTTTATTTAATCATGCTGAAAAACTACGAGATTACACAGCTTACACGGTACATAATGCGGCTGCTACTATGCACCATTTTATTGGTGACCTCATACCTGCAATATACTCTGTAAAAATTAATGGTAATCCCATAGGAAATATCACTGTCACTAGTCATGATAATACAGCATCATTTATAACGACAAGGCAGGGGGATATCAGTGTATCACTGAGCAAAATACCTTAAAGGATTACTTATGCGTTATTTTATTTTGGTTATGTTCTTAACATTTTTTACAACTTTAAATGCACAGAGTTTACATGGAAAATGGATCGCTCATTCCGGATCAGAACAGGCATCTTTAGAGTTTATTTCTCAAAATCAACTGCGATATAATGGTGAAGTGCTCTATTATCAAATAGTTGGCTCAAATATTCGTGTTGCTGATGAGTATTTTGGATATGTTGAGTATCCTTATACTCTAAAGAACAAAACACTCTATATTACTTTTCCGGAGGGATATACTCTCAAATTTCATCATCCCAAAAAAGTAAAACTAAGAGGAAATGACGGTAATGACACTTATCTTCTACGAGGAAGACTTTGCAGTTATTCTAGTAGTTATAATGGCGGCTATTCTCATAGTGACAGGCTCTACTTTGATGGTAATGGTAGATATTCTACAAGGGAACAAACCTACTCTAGTGGTGATGCAGGAAGCTATGTGAATGAAGGAGCAAGTGGTCATGGTGGTTCTTACAGTGTAAATGGTGTAAATGTATATATTCATGTTGATAATGGTAATAGTTTTAAAGGGAAAGTAACCCAAAGAGCAAGTAATGGAATGATAACAGGCATAGAAGTAAATGGAAAAATATTTGCTACCGGTTTATGTGATTAATGAATTCTAATGTATAAATAGTTTTATCTTTTATAATTAAACATTTTTTTAAGCCTTTATTAGATATTATGTACATATTTTATTTTTAATTATTAGGGTGTTTGAATGAGCAATTTGCTAAATAACGAAGATATACATACTATTAATATTGAAGAAACGCTTCAAAATAGTTATCTTGATTACTCCATGAGTGTCATTGTAGGACGGGCTTTACCTGATGTAAGGGATGGTTTAAAACCTGTTCATAGAAGGATCCTCTATGCGATGGACAAACTCAACCTCTCCCATGGTGCCAAGTACAAAAAATCAGCCCGTATCGTCGGTGATGTAATTGGTCAGTATCACCCGCACGGTGATACTGCTGTCTATGATGCACTTGTTCGTATGGCACAGGACTTCTCTATGAGAATGGAGCTTGTTGACGGGCAAGGAAACTTCGGTTCAGTTGACGGTGACTCTGCAGCAGCGATGCGTTATACAGAAGCAAGAATGACGAAGTATGCAGGTGAACTACTCAAAGACCTCGACAAAAACACGGTCAATATGATAGACAACTACGATGCGACAACAAAAGAGCCAGATGTTATGCCAACGCGTGTACCAAATCTTCTCATCAACGGCTCAAGCGGTATTGCAGTCGGTATGGCGACAAACATTCCTCCGCACAATCCAGCAGAGGTTCTTAACGGGCTCAAAGCACTTCTTGCAAATCCTGAAATCACTTTAGTGGAGTTGATGGAGCATATCAAAGCACCAGATTTTCCAACAGGTGGTATTATCTTTGGTAAAAAAGGGATTATGGATGCCTATGAGACAGGACGCGGCCGTATCAAAGTACGTGCAAAAACACACATAGAACAAAAGGCAAAAAAAGAGGTCATCGTCATTGATGAGCTTCCGTATCAAGTAAACAAAGCCCGTTTGATCGAAAATGTAGCAAACCTGGTAAAAGATAAACTCATTGAGGGTGTCTCAGAGATCAGAGATGAGTCTGACCGTGACGGTATGCGTGTCGTCATTGAGCTTAAACGTGATGCAATGAGTGAGATAGTTCTTAACAACCTCTTTAAACAGACAGCTATGCAGGTGACATTTGGTATCATTATGCTCTCTATATTAAATCAAGAGCCAAGAATCTTTGGTCTTATTGACATTTTAAAACACTTTATCAATCACCGAAAAACTATCATTATCCGCCGTACTATTTTTGATCTTGAAAAAGCAAAAGCACGTGCACATATCTTGGAAGGTCTCAAAAAGGCTATCGACATCATTGATGATGTTATCCGCGTTATTCGTGCCTCTACCAATGAAGATGAAGCAAAAGCAAATCTAGTTACTGAATTTGACTTCTCAGAGATCCAAGCCGCAAGCATTGTTGCTATGCGTCTTGGTCGTCTTACCGGTCTTGAGATCGAAAAGATTGAGAATGAACTTGCAGAGCTTATGAAACTCATAGAATACCTTGAGTCAATCCTCAAAAGTGAAGAGGTACTTCATGGTATTATCGCTGAAGAGTTTGATGAAATCTTGGAAACATACACGACTCCTAGAAAAACAGAGATAGAAGATGACTATGATGACATCGACATCGAAGATCTTATTCCAAATGAGCCTATGGTTGTAACCATTACACACCGTGGTTATATCAAGCGTGTGCCGCTTGCAAATTATGAAAAACAAAAACGTGGTGGAAAAGGAAAAACTGCCGTAACAACATATGAAGATGACTTTATAGAGAATTTCTTTACTTGTAATACGCATGACACCCTTCTCTTTGTAACGGACAGAGGACAGCTTCACTGGCTAAAAGTATACAAAATCCCTGAAGGCAGTAGAACAGCAAAAGGAAAAGCAGTGGTCAATCTCATTAATCTCCAAGCTGATGAGAAAATACAGTCTATTATTCCTACAACAGACTTTTCCCAAGAGAAATCTTTAGTCTTCTTTACTAAAAATGGTGTTGTCAAGCGTACAAATCTCAGTGAATTTAGCAATATAAGAAGCAATGGTGTTCGTGCAATTGTGCTTGATGAAGAGGATGAGCTCATTACTGCAAAAATTGCTGACAAAACGATTAAGTATCTTTTCATCGTTACAAAACTGGCGCAATGTATCAAATTTGAGATAGAAAAAACACGTGAACAGGGTCGCTCAACTCGTGGTGTACGCGGTATTAAGTTTAAACACGAAGGTGATGAAGTCGTTGATGCAAATATCATAGCAAATGATGAGCAAGAGATTTTAATCGTTGCAGAGAAAGGAATCGGTAAACGAACAGATGCCGGTGAATATCGTCTTACAAATCGCGGTGGTTCGGGTGTAATCGCGATGAAAATGACACAAAAAACAGGTAAACACATAGTAGGCTGTCTCATGGTTGATGAATCGATGGATATGATGGCACTGACAAAAGCAGGTAAAATGATCCGTGTAGATATGCAGACGATCTCAAAATCAAGCCGTAATACTTCAGGTGTTTACATCGTTAAAGGTGATGAAGTAGTCAGTATTTCACGCTGTCCTAAAGAGGAAAAAGAGGAAGAGGAAAATTCTAATGATACACCATCATTAGAATTGGAATAGTAGTTGCTTAATTATTGGCAATAAAACAGGAGTTTCATACTTCAATTAAGGATACTCAATGAAATACTCTTTAGTATTAGCAGCACTTTTAAGTGTTACATCATTTGCAGCAGATACAAAAAAAGAAGATAAAAATTCTTCAAATATTACAATAGTTTGCCCAGCTAAAAATTGTACAAAACAGACGAATGTTCAAGCAGCCTCTCAAACAGGAAACGTTCTTGATGCAAAAAAAGATCTGCTCATCAGTGTTGTAGGACAAGGAGTTGCACCCGTAAACACTTCTTCGCCTGCACAAGCGTATGCGCTTGCAAAACGTGCAGCTGTTGCTGATGCATACAGACTTATTGCTGAAAAAGTCAAAGGGGTTCGTATTGATGGACAAGATCTTATTCAAAATATGATGGTAAAACGATCAACTGTACGAACATCGGTACAAGCAATGGTAAGAAATGCAAATATTGTTGAAACAACTTTTAAAGAGGGATTATGCGAAGTAGAGATGGAAATCAAACTTTCTCGTTCTCAATTTCCACAATAAGCTTTTTTCTCCTACTTTTTTTTTCATCTGCGCTTTTTGCAGATGAATACCTTATCTCCTACCGATACTCCGTAAAAGACGCTACACTTTATAACGAAACACTTTATGTCTCAAAAGCTATGAAAAAATGCACTGGAAATCCCTATGCATTACTCATTTTAGATCCGCAAAAATCTGATAATCTCAAAGAGATTTTACTTTCAAACAGAGATGAGTTTAGTGATTTTTTGTATAAAATCGGTCTCAATGTTAAGCATCAGGAAAAAACTTCCAACGGTGTAAACCACTCATCCACCGTGCTTACACTCAGAACAACATGCTTCAAAGTCGATTTTAATGATAATTCTGTTAAAATTGCACCTTTAAAATAGGTGTATAATAGGACTTTTTGTGAAAATTGCCATAGTCGAAGATGATATCAATATGCGTAAATCTCTTGAGATTGCTATGGGCGATTATAAAGAATTTGAGGTAGTAACATTTAAAAATGCCGTAGATGCCCTTAAAAAGCTGAATAATAGTTTTGATTTGGTCATTACAGATATCAATATGCCAAAGATGGATGGCATCGAATTTGTAAAAGAGTTAAATGGACGCTTTGAAATCATCATTATGACGGGCAATGCAACACTTTCTCGTGCGATCGAATCGATTCAACTCGGCGTAAAAGATTTTTTGCTTAAACCTTTTGATATTGACACGCTTGTTGCTGCGATAAAGCGTGAAGAGAAAGTACAAAAAGTCAAAAAAAACAGAGCAAAAACGGCAAAAACAAGTTCCCAAGATTTTCTAGGTTCATCTCAAGCATTGCAAAAGGCACTCTCAATAGCACAAAAAGCAGCAAAAACAGATGCAAGCATCTTACTGCTTGGAGAGAGCGGCGTTGGCAAAGAGGTGTTTGCCTCTTACATACACAAAAACTCCCCACGTGCCAAAAAGCCTTTTGTTGCCATTAATATGGCGGCACTTCCGGACAATCTCATTGAGAGTGAACTCTTTGGTTTTGAAAAAGGCGCTTTTACCGATGCAACAGAGGCAAAAGCGGGACAGTTCGAGCTTGCAAACGGAGGAACACTCTTTTTAGATGAGATAGGTGAAATGCCTTATGGTGTTCAGGCAAAACTGCTTCGGGCACTTCAGGAAAAAGAGGTGCGTCGCCTTGGTTCGGCTAAACCTATTAAAATAGACATTCGTGTCATTTCGGCAACCAATGCTGATTTGCACAAAAAAATAGACAATGGAGAGTTTCGAGAAGATCTCTACTACAGACTCAACACAATTCCTCTGCAGATTCCGCCTCTGCGTGAGCGACGCGATGAGATACTCCAGATAGCACAGAGTATCTGCAAAGAGAATTGTGAAAAATATGGCTTTGCGCTAAAAAGCTTTTCAAAAGAGGCGCAGAGTGAACTGCTTGATTACAACTGGCCGGGAAATATACGCGAGCTTATCTCCGTAGTGGAGCGGGCTGTAATACTCAGCGAAGGTAATGAGATACAAAAAGATGAACTCTTTTTAGATATAAGAAAATAAACACAGGAGAAAAAATTGAAAAAATATAATGTAGCGGTTGTCGGTGCAAACGGAGCAGTTGGAGAAGAGGTACTTCGCATACTTGAAGAGGTAGAGTTTCCCCTTGCAAAACTTGTCCCTTTAGCAAGTGCAAGAAGTGCCGGAACAAAAATAGAGTTTAGTGGTGAAGAGCTTACTATTTTAGAACTTACAAATGAGATCTTTGAACAAGAAGCAGTAGAGATAGCGATCTTTTCAGCAGGCGGCAGCGTGAGTGCCGAGTTTGCACCTGCAGCTGTAAAGGCGGGTGCTGTTGTCATTGACAATACAAGCCATTTTAGAATGCAGGAAAATGTACCTTTGGTAGTTCCTGAAGTTAATCCTGAAGATATCGCAAAGTGGCGTGAGACAGGAATTATTGCAAATCCAAACTGCTCTACCATTCAAATGGTTCAAGCTCTCAAACCACTTGATGATGCCTATGATTTGGTTCGTGTCGATGTTGCAACCTATCAGGCAACAAGTGGTGCCGGTAAATCTGCGATGGAAGAGTTAGTCAATCAGATGCAGGCATTTTTTGCATTTAAACTTGATGAAGCAGAGGTCAAAGCCTTTAATCAACAAATTGCACTCAATGTTATTCCACAGATCGATAAGTTTATGGAAAACGGCTATACAAAAGAAGAGATGAAAATGGTCAATGAGACAACAAAGATCATGCACAAAGAGATTCCTCTAAGTGCTACTTGTGTACGCGTTCCAGTTCTTAGAGGACACTCAGAAGCTGTAACGATGACTTTTGATTCAGAAGTAAGTGCAAATGAGGCAAAAGAGATTTTAAAACAAGCGCCAAACATCGTTGTCGTAGATGATCCTAGCAAAGAGCTCTACCCAATGCCAAAAGATTGTGTCGATCAAAATGAGACTTTTGTAGGAAGAATCCGTGAAGATGTTTATGCAAACAATATGCTGCATATGTTCGTAGTTGCTGATAATCTGCGTGTAGGTGCAGCAACAAATGCAGTAAGAATCGCCCAAAAATGGGTTGAGATGGAAGGCTAAATATGCTTGAAAAAATGTTTGAAGGTGGTCTTTGGGGATCACGATTTATGGTTATAATGGCTGTAATTTTTGGTCTTATTGGAGCAATTGTTCTGTTTGTTGTAGCCTCTTTTGATGTTTATGATACTGCAAAACTTGTTATAAGTACCTATGTCAATCATCACCACCCTGAACATTTTCATGAACTTGTAGTGGGTGGTATTATCGGCGCGGTTGATTTATACCTCATTGGCGTGGTTATGCTACTCTTCTCTTTTGGTTTATATGAACTTTTCATTTCAGATATTGATATAGCACGAGAAGATGAAGAACGTGAAAATAAAATTCTCTCTATTCACTCGCTTGATCAACTAAAAGACAAAATATCAAAAGTTATTGTAATGGTACTTGTAGTTGGGTTTTTCAAGAAAGTTGGTTTAGCGAGCTATACAACTCCGTTAGAGCTACTCTACCTTGCGCTCTCTATTACAGCTGTTTCTGTTGGTCTATACTTTTTAAGTAAAGTTGGACATCATCACTAAAAAATTATTATTAGGAAAAAAAATGAATACAAGTAAAATATTTGTAGATGCATGTTTTGGTAAAGAGACACCGTACACTCCTGTATGGATGATGAGACAAGCAGGACGCTACCTGCCGGAGTATATGGCTGTACGTGCAAAAGCAGGTGACTTTTTAAACTTATGTCATAATCCGGAAATGGCGTGTGAAGTAACGCTCCAACCTGTTGATATTGTCGGTGTGGATGCTGCCATCCTTTTTAGTGATATCTTAGTTGTTCCCGATGAGATGGGAATGGATCTCTCTTTTGTAAAAGGAGAAGGGCCTAAGTTCTCTGATCCTATCAAAGATGAAGCAGATCTAAACAGACTCCTTGGTGGAGAAGAAGCGGCAAGTAAGCTCACATATGTATATGATACAATCAAACTAATCAAAGAGCGCCTTGCAGATGACAAAGCACTTATAGGCTTTACCGGCGCACCATGGACACTTGCAACCTACATGATAGAGGGGCAAGGAACAAAAACATACAATATATGTAAAAAAATGATGTACTCTAATCCTGAACTTCTACATAAAATCCTAAAAAAAGTAACGGATGTTGTAAAACTCTATATGGAGAAACAGATCCAAGCCGGCATCGATGTTGTTCAAATATTTGACTCTTGGGCAGCCGCTATTGAGCCGGGTAAATATGATGAATTCTCTTGGCAATATATGGTGGAGATAGCTGAATATCTTAAAGAGAAATATCCGCATATTCCTGTTATTATATTTCCAAAAGGTGTTCCCGCATTTTTAGATAAAGTTTATGGGAATTTTGATGTCTTTGGAGTGGATTGGTCAACCCCAATGGCATTAGCAAAAGAGAAACTTGGAGAGAAATATGTCCTGCAAGGAAATATGGAGCCGTGCCGTCTCTACTCTAAAGAGGCAACAACAGAGTGTGTAGAAGCCATTCAAGAGATTATGCAGGGCAAACGTCATATTTTTAATCTCGGGCATGGCATTTTACCGGATGTACCGGTTGCAAATGCAAAGCACTTTATCAATGAATGCCACAGAGTCAGTAAAAAATAATACCAAAAGCAACCCTTAATCCGATCAACTCCCGCCGTTTGGCGTGAGTTTGTCATCAACCTCTAACTACAATTAAATAATCTATAAAGACTTTTGTATATAAGCCTTTGTATCTTTAACATAATCTGTAGCAATTGAATATTTACGACTATCTACTGCCCCCATAATATTTATAAAAACAAAATAGAGAATAACAACAATTAAAGCTTTTGGCATATATTGTCTTTTCTTATCTTTCAAATAAATTACAATAGGCATAATAGCAAATGGAAAGACGATAATCAAGTGCCAGTAACTAAAAATTATTGGCGAAAGAATAGAGCTGATAAAGACACCGCTCATCGCACCAAAAACATATAACAATAACCATTCCTCTTTTGTTTTTATTGCATCATTACGTTGAAACAGTTTACCTTTTACTAAATCATAAAAATATCTATTTGCTTTATAAGAGATATAGACTGTAATCGCACCTATTGAAAACACTACAACTTTATATGTATAAACAAAGATCATCTGCACAATATGGGAAGTTCCCAGCCAATCAAAATGTGCACTTGCAATTAATTTATTTGGAAAGAAAAAAGAGCCATATCGCAACCAGTAAATAAAAGATTTCAGTACCGGATATACATGTACTCCGCCCCATCCTATATATCTGCCTGTATCATCAGCATGATGTACAATAGCACTGTTATGCATCACTGTTTGCAGATAGGGAATTAAAGAAGCAATTATAAGAAGTGCAGCAAATACAACACCCCACCAGTTCACTTTAACCATATTTCTATATAAAAGATAAAGAGAAATTATTGCAAGAATAATCCAAGAGTAATGAAACTGCAGTGCAAGCCCAATAGCTAAGAGATGCAAAGTCGAATAGACAAAAGAGCTCTTCTCTCTTTGCTTATATGCACTCCAAATATGCAGTGCGGAAAAGAAAAAGAGATACGAAGGATTGTATAAAATATTTTCAAAAACAAACCAAGGATTCAACCAGTAAAGCACCAAAAAAATTAAACGAACATCTGCTTTATAAATATCTTTAATGACAGCATCAAGAAGAAAATAGGAGAGTAGATGTAAAAAAAACAAAAATACCATAGGTGACATTGGTGAATCATAAATCATTACCGGAAAAGCAACAACATACGAAATCATACTGCCTGGAACATTGCCAACAGCACTTGCAGCATTTCCATAGTTAATCCATATATGCTTATACGCACCCATATAGCCTTTATAAAGCATCTGGTTTTGATCACCTGTAAGGATTTGGTGCTGAGCATAAAACCACGCAAGCAAAAGTCCTAATATCAATAGTGAGAGTTGTATAAGGGTAAATCTTTTTTCTAACTGCATTATATCTCTTTAAAAGTCCAAAATTTATGTATAACAAATGTTATAAGTGGCATTATAGCAACTATAAGCAGTGTGTGCAAATAACTGTTTTGTATCGGGAAAATATCTGAGACAAGATAGGAAAATAGAAAGGTTCCAAACTGCACCAAAAAAAATTTTATAAACTTTTTAAAATGAAAAGTTGTATTAAACACATACAAAGTCTGAAAAATGTATGAAAAAATAAAAGCAGTGAAAAAAGCAAATGTATTTGCAATAAACACAGATGCCGCAAAAAAATAGATAATTGCCCACGCACTTAAGAGATGCACCAGTGTGGCTATCACGCCAAAAAAGCCATATTTGGCTAACTGGAGAACATGGGCTCTAATACTCATCTTCAATAATATATACAGGTCTATTTTTAGACTCTAAATAGATACGACCGATATACTCTCCTAAAATACCGATACCCATTAATTGAATACCGCCAAGAAATAGTACCACCGTAATCATAGAAGCATACCCTGGAGCATCTACACCAAAAATAAGTGTTTTAAGAATAATCCAAGAGCCGTAAAGAAAAGAAATAGCCGCAAGAACTATCCCTACATAAAGCCAGACACGAAGTGGTGCGGTAGAAAAACTCGTAATACCGTCAAGTGCAAAATTCCAAAGTTTCCAACCGTTAAAACTTGTCTCTCCTGCCGCACGAGCATCTCGCTTATACTCGACAACTGCTGTTTTAAAACCAAGCCATGCAAAGATGCCTTTCATAAAACGTTGCGTTTCTGGAAGCTTTTTCAACTCTTCAACTACCCTGCGCGACATAAGTCTGTAATCACCTACATTATGCGGTATTTCAATATCTGATATTTTATTGTGAAGCCTGTAAAATGTCTCAGCACTGACCCGTTTGGCAGTAGAATCCGTTGTTCTGTCAATACGTTTACCGACAACAACATCATATCCCTCTTCATATTTTTTGACAAAGTCAAAAATAAGTTCAGGAGGATCTTGCAAATCTACATCAATGGGGACAACAACCTCTCCATACGCCATATCAAGTCCGGCACTAAGTGCTGCTTCTTTACCAAAATTACGTGAGAGACTAATAACGCGAACGGTATCATACTCTCTTGCTTTTTGCTTTAAAATCTCTAAAGTATTATCACGACTACCATCATTGACAAAGACTATCTCATAAGTTTTATCAAGTTGTTTTAAAACAACAAATATTTTCTCTAAAAATATATCAATTACATCTTCTTCGTTATAACAAGGTACTACTATTGATATAAATGGTCGTATCTTTTCCATCTTAAGCCCACAAAATTCAAATTATTAGACAAATTATATCTTTTTTTAAACTCATTTGGGTAATCTTATAAAAAAATCACACGATAATTCAATTTCTAATCATTCTCCGCTGTAAAAAATTCTACATAAACTTTTTCAAAATATTTTTTTGCGTTTTTAGCTTTTTGGATTTTTGTATCAAAAATCTCTTTTGTTGATGGATAACGCTCTGCATATTCTTTATACATTTCACACTTCATATCCATATTTTGAGAAAATTGATCTATTACCGCTCTAAAATCATCTGGTGTCGCAACCCACTGCATGAATTTTTGAAACATTCTCTCACGCACATCGATGGCAAAACTCTCATCAAGCTGCTGCGCCATTCTTTTGAGATCCCATCGTGAAAAATAGACACCGCTCTTTACCGGCGGCATAATCTCAGCATAGATAGCTTTTAAATAGTCCGGATAATCTTCTGGCGTATCCATATCACAACTGCCATCATCGCATGTTTGCTGCATCATCTGTTGCTGCATCGCCTCAAACTCGCCTCTTAATTCATTTAAATCTTTCATATCCATAATATTTTTCCTCTATTTTATAAATTGTTCATATATCTCTTGTGCCAAGGCTTCACCGGATAATGCACCATTTTTTTCCAAATATGTTCCAATGAGTCTCTCACCCTCACGCAGTACAAAATCACATTTGTTATATACCTGTACAAACTCATCTGCCTCATCTAAAAGCTCAACAGCACTCTCTTGGTACTCCTGCGCTATATAGGCACCATTTACATGAGATTTTTTCATATTTGAGAGTGTAAAGTAAAAATCATCTTCGCGTATATTCATTGGTATCATCATAGCATCAGCACCTTCTTCTTTGATGATTTTATTGAGCATTACAAAAAGACGATTTGGACTTGCATGTTCTGCGATAAGTCCAAAAAGTTTTGTCTGTTTTTGTATTTGATCATTTGCATTCATTGTATCGACGTTTTGCATATTTTCACCCATTATTTAACTCCCCACAATTCTCTTGCTTCTTCCTCTTCAATCTGGCATCTACGGCAAAGCACTTCTCCACCTTGATAGGCAAAAAAGTTACCACACTCATCACAGCGTTTGATTGTAAAACGCACCAATGTTTCAATTTTAGGCTCAAAAAAGTTTGTCAAAGAGAAAGTTGGTCGCAATGTCAAAGAATCCGGCTCACATACATCATGACAACTATGACACTGCACACAAGAGAGCGGATTAAAGTTTATTACAGAGCCTTTGCCATCTGAACTTAAAGCTCCTGTCGGACAAATTCTGTAACACATTTGACAATTTGTACAACTACTCTCATCTAAATCTTTTTGAGAGATAAATGAGATATCAGCAACGTCAATGGTATGGAAAGTCTCTGGCACTTTTGCCCGTTTCATCGCCATAAGCAGCAGACTTCTTCTATCTGGAATGCTCTTTTGCTTAATTTTTGCAATATCTTCACTTGTGACACTGTGTATTTTGAGTGCTGTATCTGTTGATGCAACTTCGTTTTCAAACTGCTGTTTGATACTGACTGCTTTTTTAAGCCCCTCTTTTGAGAGTAACTTTCTTCTACTGAGCATCTCTTTTGCTTCATTCTCAATAATAATGTTCAATGCTTCTAGGGCAATAGACTTCTCTTGCTCCATCGCCTCTAAAAGAAAATTGACCTCTTCAATTCTCTCCTCTATCAGCGGAAGATTTTTATCTGCAATAGCACACTCTTTACATGCGCCAATGTCTGCTACAATTTTTTGAGGCGAAATCAGTGCCATACTCAAAAGTTCTTCAACACTCAAAGCTGCAATACATGGCAGCTCATCCCTGCAGCTGATTATCTCTTTATCATTTTCTAAAAAGCCAAGAGCATAATTGATAGGCTTAAAATCATCCAAATCATACGCCGCTGTAGGACACACAGCATCACATCCGCCACAGCCGACACACTCACTTGGCGTAAATGAGACAACTCCCTCGCTGATCTTAATTGTATCAACAGGACAGGCTTCTACACATTTATTACAGATAGAAAACTTGTTAGAGGTATGAACACATTTAGAAATGTCTAAAGTCAATAAACTCATGTAGCGTATTTATACTCTTGTTCTTTTAGTTCATTAAGATATTCAAAATCACTCATAATAAATTCTAAAGCCAAGTCGGCAAAATCAAAATAAAATGCAGTTCCTGCTTCATTTTTCACATTCAGAAGATACATTGGCGCCCACTCTAGAATATGATCTTTCATAAAACCATACTGCAGCTGTGAGAGTTGTTTGGCAAGTTCTAGGTCATCTTTCTCTAAAGCATCCATCTCTGCTTTACAAAGTTCATACATAAATTCCAACTCAATTCCGATATGATCAGATGCCATAACGCGAGCTTTATCGAGTGCCACTTTAAATTCAAAAGCATTAAAAATTGCCTGAACCGGATTCTCTGCACCCGTTTCTAACATCTGATCTTCTCGTGTGTAAAAAGATTCATACGGGATAAGATGCAGTAAAAAAAGGTTAGTAAAATCAACATTGAGATATCTCTCAATTAAATCTTTTCTATCATACTCTTTTCTCTTTTCCCACGAAGCATAAGTCGGAAAAAAGGAGAGCATATTTTCATCTTCTTCTATTGATTTTAATAGCCTCTCATCAACTTCACCAAGTGCTAGTCTTGAAAGAAGCGCATAAAAGTTTATACGTGCAATTTGCTGTTGTTTTAAATCATTATTCATATATTAATTACCTTGAGTGGAAATATTACTCTATTTGAAGTATATTAAAGCACCACTTGAAGTGGGCTTTAATTTAAAAATTAAACATCTTTAATCTCAACTCTGTAAGCTTTTTGACTCGGTTTAACCGGACGTTTAATGTGATATGGACGACGCCATGTATCACCTGGTGCAAGAGGACGAGTTAAATCATCCCTCCATGCTTTATAAACTTTAAAGTTATTTTCATAGTTTACATAGATATCACCTATCTTATCATTAGCACCTGCTTTTGTGATAACAACTTTTTGATGCCAACCATGGTTACCTGCAACTGGGTCTGGGTGACAAGGAGCTACAGCATTTTGCCATGCACCGGAGAGTCCATCCCACCAGATATCATCAAGATCTCTGTTGTACTCTTTAAACTGCCATGCTTTATGAGGATGAATACCCTCAGTTGTAGTCATAGTACCAACTTTTCCATCATTTGTCATAGAAACTTTTGGAGATCCCAGACTCATAATGCCAAGAGAGTGTTCAAATCCCGGAATTTTAACAGCATCTTTAAGTTTCCAACGACCGGCATGGTGTGAACATGCAAGAACACCAGGACGAGTAGCCTCTGTCGGTACTGCCATTGCAATAAAGTGTCCACTTTCAATGCCGGAAAGTGTATCGACAATTTGTACTTTAATAGCATCACCACGTTTAATACCAAGTTTCTCAGCATCTTTCGTGTAAATCCAAATAGGATTATGGTTTTGTGAAATCTCCATAAGATGTTTAGAGTTCACAGAACGTGTGTGAATGTTATATGGAAGACGGTAAATTGTATTTAGTGCAAATTCATTGTCACCTTTCATATGTTTGTGGTGAACCTGTGTTACAAGGTGAACCATTTTATCACTCTCTTTTTCATTTCTTGGATATACAGGAACCGCATACTCTGGCCATTTCCATTCACTCAACCACTCAGAGAAAAATTCAAGTTTTCTACTTAATGTATGGAAACCTCCTAATACTTCTTTATCCTGTATGATACCTATAGATTTCATAACCATGCCATCTTTTACCCAAAGAGCACCAAATTGATCTTTTTCAACTTCATTTTTAGGATATTTATGTCCATGTGCATATACATAATCTGCATCTACTTTTAGTTCTTCTTCTTGTGGTTTATATACATTAGTTTTCTCAGTCCATGCACCATGATCTCTAATGTATGCATATACAGGGTACTCTTCACCTTTATACATTTTCGTTGCAGTCTCTTTTAATCTTGGAAGCAACGAAAGTGCAGCATCAAAATACTCAGGTACTGTTACAGCACGAGAAGGATCTTTCTTACTTGCCCAGTATTTTCTAATACCTAAAGAGCCATCTGGATCAACATGATGTACAATAAGATTTGGCCAAAATTCAGACTCTTCCCAAACTTCACCAAGACCAAATTTCATATGCGCTTCTAATGTAGCACGTGCAGGATCTTTGGCTTTCCAGCCAGATTTTTCAGCTGCCACACGAAGAACTGCCTGACGGAACTCAATACGCTGCTCAGGTTTAGAAGGCGTTGACTGTTGATCATTTCTCTCACCAGCAAGTCCAACCGGAAGTACATAGTCACAGTACCAGTTTGTCTCAGACCACGTTGGAGACAAGTTGAAAGAGAGTTCAAATTTGCTCTCATCTTTAAGCGCTGCAATCCATCTGAAACCATCTGGATTAATCCAAAGTGGATTGTGCATTCTTGGAACATAGACAGCAATAGACTTAGGAATCTTCAGACCACGTTTTGTCCATTTTGCATGCCATTCATCATCCATCATGATTTGCGGAAGCATATATCCCATTTCATATGTAGAGATAGGATACTCAGGCGGCCACGCAAGTTCGTTCCAAACATCAGTTTTACTAGGGTGTTTACCGGCTACTGTAGCTTTATCACCTTTCCCTGCAACTGAGATTTCATGCCAGTGGTGCATACCAACGCCACCAATATCTCCTCGCATAGCACCAACAAGCGCAA
>FPHK01000012.1_pt1 | contig 18183 bp, 14 predicted proteins | sample 1057251 | NCBI WGS metagenome assembly FPHK01 (sample SAMEA4473311, study PRJEB15554) | hydrothermal vent metagenome | biome: marine basaltic hydrothermal vent biome; feature: marine hydrothermal vent; material: water | place: Pacific Ocean | collected 2011-06-14/2011-07-23 | depth 1155 m
AAAAACAAAGAGCGATAGGCTCTTCCATAGAAAAGGATTTATTATGGGTTTTAGAATTAATACAAACATTGGTGCGATGAATGCGCATAGAAATGCTACAATGAACAATCTTCAACTTGATAAAAGTTTGAATCGTTTAAGTTCAGGTTTAAGAATCAATCGTGCTGCTGATGACTCGGCAGGTCTAGCTATTGCAGATAAACTCTCAGCGCAATCTCAAGGTCTAGGTCAAGCAATGAGAAATGCGAATGATGCGATTGGTCTTGTGCAAACTGCTGATGGTGCATTGCAAGAATATACAAAAATTGCACAGCGTATTAGAACACTTGCTGTTCAAGCTGCCAATGATACACAGGATAGTGGTTCACGAAGCTATATTCAGACAGAGGTTAATCGACTTATTAGTTCTGCAAGTTTTATTAACACACAAACGAAATTTAATGGGAAAACTCTCTTTACAGGTGGTTCTTTTACATTTCATGTTGGTGCCTACACTAAAGAAATTACGAAAACAAAGATTGATTCTATGACAGCGTCAAATGTTTTAGGAGCTGCAGGTGTAAGTACTCAAAGTGCTGCTGAAGGAACAATTAGCGCAATGGATAGTGCATTGAAAAAAATTGATACACTAAGAGCAAAACTTGGTGCTGCACAAAACCAACTTGAATCGACTGTGAGAAACAACTCTACAGCTCAGGTAAATGTTGCTGCTGCTGAATCTCAAATTCGTGATGTTGATTTTGCTGCTGAGTCTGCAAACTTTAACAAAAGAAACATATTGGCTCAATCTGGTTCATATGCGATGAGTCAAGCCAATGCTGTACAACAGAATGTCCTTAGACTTCTTCAGTAGTATAATTTAATACTACTTGAAAACTAAGCCGTGATGGCTTAGTTTTTTTCTATTGCTTCCAAGAAATTTTCTAAATACTTTTTATAATATTTTATGAGTCTGCTTAATTGAGCAGTCAATAGTTTACTTAGTTTTTTAATATGTTTTTTTGGATTACTAATCTCTTTTGTATTGATAAAATCAAAAATGTATCCACTTATCATCTGTATATAAAGCGTTATGACTTTATCTGTATCTCCTACCTCATCCCTGCCATCTTCAGCTAATATATCCATAAATAGACCAAGTAGGTCATAATGAAATTTATCAAGCGTGCTAAAGTGCTTTTTTTCAAAGTCATTGAGAAGACTCAATATATTTGTAGCATGTTTTACTCTCTGTTGAATGACTTTTCTCTCATCATCTGATAAATTTGTAGAAGAAAATCGCTCAAAGGTTGTTTTTAGTATTGGGTCTGGTTTTTGTAGATTAGATTGAATGTTAATTTCATTGATTTTCTTTGGAATTGCTTTGTAAATTGCAGCACCATTTGAAAGGTTATACGTTTTTTGTTCATCTGTCTGTATAGTGCTTAAAATACCACGAAGTTCAGCAAGTGAAGCAATGAAGTGTGGTGTTGTTGGTACTTCTTCTTGAAAGTTTCCTTCCGTTTTAAGGACGGTTTCATGATAATTAATATTTTCTTCTAAGTCAAGAACATGGTCTATATCAAGCTTTTTACTATGAACATGCTCTGAGAGGTGTGTTTGTCCTGTTTTGGCATCAAGGGCCATATCGAGACCAAGTGCATATAGCTCTTGTGCTTGAAATTTTACAGCAAGAGCATAGCTCATTATTCCAACATTTGAGGCTGTTAATTGACCATAGCCTTTTTTGATGGTGGCAGCTGCTTGAAAGATATAGAGATTCTCTTTTGAAAAAGCTTGAGCAAATTCAGGATAGGTAAAAGATGCAAAGAGTTTGATACTCTCATCAAAAAAGTGAATATCTTCAACCTTTTCAAGATGTTTCATACTTGCTTGAAATCCATCAACATGAATGAGAATATCTGGTTTGATATTATTTTTTTCTAAAAGCCCCATAGCAGCAGTAACTGCAATAATTGTAAAACTATTTTGATGTTTAGCCACCCACTCGATGTTATTTTGCAGTGATGGTCCAGCGGCAAGTAAAAGAACAGGATTGTTTTTAAATATGGCATTTTCTGCAAGAGCTTCGATATTGACATATTTGTATGCGTCTTGGATGTAGTCCAGTGGACGTAAATATATCTGCATAACAGCAGAGTGAGGAAACTTAAGGTAGTCTTGAGAGATAATAACACTATGCATTATTTTGAGTTTTTCAGTTGAGTGACTTAAAAGATGGAAGTATTTAAGATAATGGTTATAAACAGGCATCTCTCGCAGAAATGCATGTGTTTTATAGCGGAACATATCATCATCATCAAAAACAGAAAAAATAAGTGTCGCATTGTTGTTTGTTAATGCTTTGTAGTCCGTTACAAATAAAGAGAGATAAAAAAGTTCTAAATCATCTTCTACAATAAAGTAGGTGTAAGAATTTAGTTTTTCATGAAGCTTTGTAAGATGTAGACCAAGACCTACTCCCATGAAAATAAATTTGTAAATTTTTTTCATGGTTGTTTCTTTATTTGCAAACTGGTTTGTATAGTTTACAATTGGTGCGATTGTTGTAATTGCAGATTCTAAAGGATCCATTTTTTCATATTTATGAAGCATCTCTTTGGTAAAGGCAAGATTTCGAAAGGTTTCAAAAAGATTGTCCTTTTTTGAAAAATCGACATACTCTTTGATAGCGTCAGCATGTGTATTGCTATCCATATTATAAAGCCATTTTCCACTTTCGAGTTCGACAACATCAAAATAGCCCTCTTGTTTATATTCAAGTTCATATTTTGGTGTGTAGTATTGATTTTGGAGTGCATTTTCAAAGGCTGTAAGTTGATTGTAAAGACCTTGGTGTTCTGCTTGAAAGTAAAGCATATTTTTTTCATACGTATGTTGTGCCTGTGTCTCAATTGAAGTGTTATTCATTATTTTCCTTGAAGTAGAAATGTTGCAAAATCAAAATCCAATTGCGTGTCTATATCTATGGACTCTTTTTGTTGCATTATATAGGCAAAGATATTCTTTTTTAGAAAAAAGGTATTTTGAGCTAAAAGAAGTTTTGTGTCCGCTATATAGATTGCACCGTTGAGCCTATAGTAAGTTTCGAGCTCTTGACTGCGTAAATTTAGCAATTTTTGGTCCAAAAAATCTATCATACTGTTGTTCTTTCCAAGTGTATTGCTCCATAGTGGAGAGTGCTCAACTTCACAAACAGATATAATAGCATCTGCTTTTTGCTCTCTAAGTAGTTCTATCGCTTCATCTATATGTTTTGCTTTGCGCAGAGGGCTTGTTGGTTGCAGTAGTACAACATAATCATAGTTGGGGAATTGAGCTAGTGCATGTTTGATAACATCTATGCTGCTTGCTGTGTCATTTGAGAGCTCATCTGGTCTTTTTATAGTTTTGAGGTTATGCTCTTTTGCAATTGATAAAATGGCATCGTCATCACTTGTTATTACGATCTCATCGAGGTATTTGCTCTCTTTTGCAGCATCAATACTCCAAGAAATGAGTGGTTTTCCTGCCAGATTAAGTATATTTTTCTTTGGTAGTCGTTTTGAGCTGCCTCGTGCTGGGATAACAGCCAGAAAAGTTTTGCCATCAAGCATTAGAAAATCTCACTATATTCATTTTGTGCTCTTTCAAAATCACTCATCCGTCCGATATCTAGCCAATATTCGTGAATTGGAAAAGAGACTGTTGTGAGTTCATCCTTGATGATAGCATCAAAAAGTGTTGGCATATCATAAAACTCGTTTTTTGGAATATACTCAAAAACCTGCGGTGAAAGGGTATAGATGCCTGCATTGACAAAAAATTTATGAATTGGTTTCTCTTCTATGGAAATGATACGACTACCTTGAGTTTGTATAACTCCATAAGGGACTTGATAGTCATATTCACGTACACACATTGTTGCGACAGAGTGTTCCATCATGTGAAATTCTAAAAGATGTTCAAAGTTGACATTTGTCAGCAGGTCTGCATTCATTACAAAAAATGGTTCCTGTGGACGTTCTTTGATTAAAGAGAGTGCTCCTGCGGTTCCAAGGCGTTTTGTCTCTTCTATATAATCAATATTGACTCCTAAGGCACTACCATCACCAAAATTCTCTTTAATCATATCCGCTTTATAGTTCACACTAATCGTGATATTGACAAAACCATATTTTGCAAAGTTTTCAATAATGGTTTCTAAAATTGGTTTATTGCCAATTTTTAAAAGAGGTTTTGGCATATCTTCTGTTAAAGGGCGTAGTCGAGTCCCAAGTCCTCCTGCCATAAGTATAATTCTATTGTTTTTAGCATTTGTTTTGAGAAGGTTTGAAAGTTCTTCAAGTTTGACAAGCCGTCCTGCATCATCAACGATGGGGATTTGGTATATATGCTTACGTAGAGCCTTTTGGATAATTAACTCTTTTGCATCGTTGATGTTTGCGAGTGTTGGTTCTTTGAAATAAATATTTTCAATACTAGAGTCCAAACTCAAACCATTGAGTAAAGCTCTCCGTATATCTCCGTCACTGAGTGTTCCAACAACTCTTTCATCACTGTCAAGGACTATACTTATACGCATTGCTCCTTTGTCTATTACGCCAAGAGCCTCTTTAATAGTGGAATCTCTTGTTAGCAAAATATCTTGATATTCATTCATGTTACATCTCCTAAATCATAAAATTTCTTTTGCATTATGGTGTCGAGTGTAAAAGATTTCAAAGTTTCTTTTATTTTAAGGCTTGTATCTTTTGCTTCATAGGGATTGACGATTTTTTTAAGGTTTTGAATAAATGCAGCATCATATACCTTTGCAAGTGCTTTTTGTATATCTTTTTGATTTGCTTGACAATTAATGATGCTTTGTGCCTGTATTCGACCCTGTTGCCTATTGCCAATATTGATGGTTGGTTTGTGGAAACTTGGTACCTCTAAAATACCACTTGAACTGTTGCCAACAACTGCATCTACATACTGTATGGCACTAAGATATCGTAGTTGTCCAAGCGAAGCAAAGGCGATAGCTTTTTTGCTATTTGCTTGAACATACTTATCTATCATAGTATTGATGATTTGTCCACCGGTATCTGCATTGGCTTTTGTGAAAATGAGTTTTGTATTTTCTAAAGTTTCTAAGGCTTGTAAAAGCTCTTGAAACTGCTCTTGTGAGCTGCTTTTGGATAGTGTTTGCGGATGATAGGTAATGAGGAGGTTTCTTTTACCAAGTGTAAAGTTGATAGATTTTTCAAACTCCTTTTTGTTTAAGAGTTTTAAATTTTTAATATTTTCAACACCTAAAGAGCCTACGTTAAAGACTCGGTGAGGTTCTTCTCCAAGTTGTATCACTCGGTTTGCATACACTTGGGTTGCTGTAAAATGTAAATGAGAGAATTTGGTTACTGCATGTCTTATAGCATCGTCAATAGCACCTTGTGTCAGCTCACCACCGTGAATATGGGCTAATGGGATTTGTAGCATAGTAGCAGCTATTGCTATGCTCAATATCTCATACCTGTCTCCAAGAATAACTACTATATCGGGTTGTAGATCAAGCAGTGCTACTGTAATGTTTTTTTGCAGTTCTGCCATTGCAATAGAGAGATTCTCATGTGTGTCACTTGCAAGGTTCATAGAAATTTTTTTATTGATTGTAAAATCGTATTCTATCTCTTTGTATGTTTCACCATACGCTTTTTCCAGATGTGTTCCTGTGACAATGAGTTGTAAAAGTAATTTCGTGTCTTCTTGAATCTTTTGCATCAATGGTTTCAAAAGCCCATATTCAGCACGCGTTGTTGTCACAATACAAATTTTTCTTTTATTCATATCAAGGCATCCGTTTCATAATCTTTTTTTGCAACAGATCCAATTACTTTGTCCCACTGCATAGGGCTTATTCCGTTACCTGGTCTTTTAACGGTTAAATTGTCTTCGTTAAAAATTCCCCCTTTTTTAATCGGCTTTTTAGCAACTATCGATTTTCTTGCAACTTTGATGTTCGGTTGTTCACTTGGAGATGCTTTTTTAATAGAGCTGCCCAGTGCTTTTTCGATGTTACGTATTGCTTTAACCATTTCCTTTAACTCATCTGGTTCCAGTGAGGCTTTATGGTCTGGTCCTTCCATCGTTTTATCAAGTGTGAAATGCTTTTCTATGACACTTGCGCCCATTGCAACGGCAGCTATATCTACTTCTATACCGAGCGTATGGTCACTGTATCCATAGACTACATCAAATTGCTTACCAATGCTCAACATTGCTCTTAAATTGACATCTTCCATAGGAGTCGGGTACATTGTATTTGCGTGAAGCACTGTAATGTTTGCTTTTGGAGTGCCTGCTCTTGTTAAGACACTCAGGGCATCTTCTATCTCTTGCATATTTGCCATCCCTGTTGATAGGATGACTTTTTTGGAGAGTTTACCAATTTCTCTGAGATATGGCAGATTTGTTATCTCTCCACTTGGAATTTTAAAAATTTCCAGCCCCAAGTTATGCAGCATGGCAATACTCTCATCATCAAAAGGGGTAGAGAGAAACATGATATTTTTATGGCTGCAATATTGCATCAGCTCTTTGTGTGCATCTACATCCAATTCTAACTTTTTGAGCATTGTGAGTTGTGAATCATCATCTGTTTGCATGTTTTCTTTTTGATATGCCGCTTTTTTTGCACCTTTTGAGACAAGTTTTTCAGCCTTGAATGTCTGAAACTTTACTGCATCAGCACCGGCTTCACTAGCGGCATCAATGAGTCTTTTTGCAATTTCTAAACTGCCGTTGTGATTTACTCCTGCTTCTGCTATGATAAAAACACTCATTGTGCTACACTCCCTGCTTTTATAAAGCCTGCAATCAAAGAACCCTCTTTACATGTAGCATTACTACCATAAAAACTATTTGCTTGTATTATACTGCCGCCGTTTACGATAGCTCCTGTGGATATATGCACATTGTCTTTGATCGTGGCATCATGTTCAACTAAAGCTTTTGAATTGATGATGCAGTTCTGACCAATTTCTGCACCGGCATTAACAAGGGCATGATGCATCACGATAGTTCCCTGTGCGATAGTTGCATGTTTGGATACATAAGCAAGTGGAGAGATGATAGTGGGAATCTTATAACCGATAGTTTTGAGTTGTTCAAAGAGTTTTACTCTCACGTTGTTTGAACTGATATGCCCTATAGTTACAAAAGCATACTCATACTGCTCACGCAGCGCTAAGAGTTGATCATCAGTGCCTATAAGTTCATAGTCTAAGACAGCTTGTGATTCACCACTATATTTTTCAATGATTCCGGCTATCTCAAATCTGTTTTCTTGCTCGATTACATCGATAACACTGCGACAGTGTCCACCACCGCCGATTAAAAGTATCTTAGGCTTCATGTTAACCTTACCCCACTTGAAATATTTACCACTCTCTCTTCTAAATATTTGGCATTTGTTAAATCATCGTGCTGAGAATCTTTAAACATCTCCAGCTCATTCATAAGCTTCCATGCAGGTCGTGTCATCACCCCATGATTGTTAGTATACTCTAAAAATTTATCCCTTGCGCTTTTATTCTTTAAAAGTACTGCTTGCAACCAGTAGTTTGATTGTGCATTTTTGGGCTCTTGAACAAAGTTAATATCGTCCATTTTTTCAAAAAACTGTACATACTCTTTTGTCAATGCTCTTTTATCCGTTAAAAATCTCTCTAGTTGTTCGAGTTGTGCAACTAACAGTGCGGCGTTGAGGTTTGGCATACGGTAGTTGTAAGCTATTGTATCGTGGATATATTCGTAAGGGTGGGGAATTTTTGCAGTGGTTGTGAGATGTTTTGCTCTTTTTGCCAATATTTCATCATCTGTTACTATAACTCCGCCACCTCCACTTGTAATGATCTTATTGCCATTGAAACTAAAAGTGCCCAGTTTTCCAAATGTTCCCGTATGCTTGCCCTTATAATAGCTTCCAAGACTCTCTGCTGCATCTTCTACTAAAGTTATATGCCATCTGTCACATATCTCTTTGATTGTATCAATTTTGCAAGGATGCCCAAAAGTGTGCATTGGGACACAGGCCTTTATGGTTTTATTTGTGGTTTTATTTCTGCACACTTCATTGACAATTTCACAATTTTTTTCTAAAAATGCTTCTAAAAATTTTGGAGAAAGTCCCATAGTGTCCAAATCAACATCCACAAAAACAGGTCTTGCACCGATGTAACTTATGGCATTGCAGGTTGCTATAAATGTTAAGGGTTGCGTGAGTACTTCATCTTCAGCCTTTACATCTGCCAAAAGTAGTGATATATGTAATGCAGAAGTTCCGTTTACAGTAGCGATTGCATATTTACTGCCGACATACTCTGCAAACTCTTGCTCAAATCTATCCACATATTTACCGACACTTGAAACAAAAGTGGAGTCTATACAGTCGTTTAGGTATTTCTTTTCATTACCAATGAATTTTGGTTCATGCAAAGGGATAAACTCTGTAGTACTATAGAGTTTTTGGATAAAATCAACTACTTTTTGCATCACATCTTCTCATCAAGATATTTTTTCTTGTCTTCATACGCAAAATTTGGAAGCAATTTAAAAAACTCCTTAACAATTTCCTCTTTTGACCAAGCTAATTTTTGTTTCATAGCTACTATACTTTGTTCAAACGCTTGTAGTTTTTGTGCATCAAAATCAAGTTCATTTTTTATAACGCCTAAATTGACAAATCGATCCATATCAAGTGTTTCAGTATTCGTAAAGAACTCTTCAAAATCTTTTTCGCCCGTTGTATCGCTTTTTGTAAAGAGGCAAGGCCATTTTCCTTCTGTGGGTAAAGTTTTAGCTAATGCTCTGGCTTCATTTTCATTTTCACAAAGATAAGGTTCATACCCTTTTTCTTTTAAGTACTTCACTGCGATATCCGCAAAAGAGATCAGATGCAAATCTTCACTCAGCTTTGGAAAAAATATATCTCTGTTTTCACCGAATATGCAAGACATCAAACAAAGTTCACCACTCTCTTGTGGTGTCACAAAGTAACGTTTGATGTCATTTGGTGCTACTATAGGCTGTTTTTTTTCAAGCCGCATATTAAAGCTGTGCAACAAAGAACCATCACTAAAAGCAACATTTGCAAAGCGAGCCATAGAAACATCAATTTCTAAGGAGTTGCGATGTACAAACATTTCCATAATTCTCTTTGATGCTCCCATCATATTAACAGGATTTGCTGCTTTGTCAGTACTTACGCAGAAGTATTTTTTTACTCCATTCGCAATTGCCTGCTTGAGTGTTTTATCAGTATTTTCAATATTTGTTTCTATCATTCGCATTAATGTAAAAGGATCTTTTTCGCTTCTAACATGCTTTAAAGCTGAAAGGTTTAAAACATAATCATATTGACCGTCAGATTTTATAAAAGCATCATATTCCAAAGAAGCGATATCAAGTGCAAAAGTTTTAAAATCTCCATCAATATAACCAAAAGAGCTTCTTATATCTCGAACAAGCTCTGTAAGGTTATTCTCGGATATATCGACAACATGCAGTTTTTTTGGATTTCGTTTAAATATCTCTTTGACAACTGCACTAGCACCTCCAAGGACTAAAAAAGAGTTTTTATTAACACTGTTTTTAAGTATTTTACTATCGTGTGTGATATCTTCATGAAAGAGTTCTTTGTCTCTACCAATGAGCTGTAGTATATTCACGAGAATACCTCTGTATATAGGGTTGATTTTAAAAAGAGTCTAGCAAGTTTAATACCATGTTAAAGGTATTTCAATTTTAGTCGATTATAACTTTATAAAAATAGTAAAAAATTTTAGAGAGAAAAGGATTGACAATGGCAGTAAGTTCACTAGGTCTAGGATCTGGAGTTTTAACGCAAGATGTTTTAGATAAGTTGCGAAAAGCAGATGAAGCATCAAGAATAACACCTATTGATTTGAAAATTGCTGCGGCAAATGATGAAAAAGGTGCATTGAGTGTTCTTGATGCTAAAATGACAAATTTAATAGATGATGTTCATGCTTTAAAAACACCAGCATTGTATGATGAACGTACTGTAAATGTGAGTGGAACATCAGTTGAGATGACAGCAAGTGCAAATAGTGATGTTGGTGCCTTTACTCTTGATGTAACACGTCTTGCAACAAAAGAGATTGATGAGTCTGATTCTTTTGGATCAGATACAGATAAAATTGCAACAGATGATGGTTCAATGACGCTTGATATTAAAGATGCTGATGGAAATGTAACGAAAAGTTACACAATTGATTATAATGCAGATATGACTCTTAAAGAGTTGAAGAATGAGATCAATAAAGTAGCGGGGGATGATGTCTCTGCAAGTATTGTGAATGTTGGAGATGGTGATACGCGCCTCTTTTTAAATGCAGTGAAAGAGGGTGAAAATCAAAACTTTTCTATTACAGATAATGATGGTAATCTTTCCGATGATAATGGTTCATCAAATGGTGGGACAAATTTAACAGACAACATGAGTACATTACAAGATGGAGTAAATGCAAAATTTACTTTTAATGGACAGGATATAGAAAGGGAAAGTAATCATATTACCGATTTGGTAACAGGTTATGATATTACTCTTAAAGAACTAGGTTCGTCGCAGGTAAGTGTTAAGCAAAATCGTGATGCAATTATGGAAAAAATTGATAATTTTGTCACAAAATATAATGACGCAATGAAAGAATTAGATAGCCTAACAAAAAATAGTACAGACGCCAAGGAACGAGGAATATTTGCATCAGAAAGTACTATAACAGGTTTAAAAAGAGCTTTAAGAGGAGCTATGGATGATATAGGTGGTGGCGTTGGTACTATTTATGATTATGGATTTGATATTGCAAAAGATGGTACTCTGAGTATTGATAAAGATGTTTTTAATAAAAAGCTTGATGCAAATGCCGCAAATGTGGAAGCTTTTTTTAGTGGTGGTGACTTTGATAATGGTGATGGTACAACTACAACTATAGAGGGTGCATTCTCAGAGTTGTATACAAAAATTGATGCTTATACTGGATACAGTAAAATACTTGATAATTTTCAAACAGATTTAAACGATAGAATCTCTGCACTAAATGATACTAAATCAAGCGCAGTTGAGAGATTAAATGATAAATATGACACTCTACAAAAGCAGTGGGGTGCTTATGATGCTTTGATTGCCAAATTGAATAACTCTGCTAATGCATTTATTCAAATGATAAATGCGCAAAATGCTCAAAATTCGAATAAATAGCTAATATTTTTAGTTATTTTGTCGATGTAATACGAAGAAAAAGTAAAAAGGATTTAAGATGTATGCTAATGTCGCACATGATATTTATAATGAAAACAATCTCTCAATAGAATCTCCAGAAAAATTGATTGAAATGTTGTATGAGGGTGTTTTGCGATTTAATGCGCAAGCAAAAAAAGCAATTAAAGAACACGATATTGAAAAAAAAGTTTATTGGCTTAATCGTTCCATAACTATTGTGAATGAATTACGTTCAATCCTTAATTTTAAAGGTGGTGATATAGCACTTTACTTAGATGGTTTGTATGGATATCAATTAGATTTGCTCTTTGATGCGATGTTAGAAAATGAGACTGAAAAGTTAGATGAATCAACAAATGTTTTTAAAGGACTTTTAGAGGCATGGCGAGAAACAACACATGTGGCTTAAAGAGCTCAAAATAGCTGTTGTGCAAAAAGATGTAGAGCAGGTTGAAAAGCTTTTAGAAGATATACCAAGTTTTGATAATCCAGAAGAGATAGAAGAGGCTTTGTATCTTTTAAAAGAAGCCAAAAGTATTATTGAAAAGTTAAAGGATGATACTGCAGAATCAATGGCTCAAATGAAAAAAAATATCGATTTCCTTAATTCTGCCACTGCAGATAAAACAGCAAAGTTTGACATTACTTCTTAGCTTTTTTTACAATTCCAAATTTTAAACTTCTTATAGTATATTCACTTACTACTGCACCTTTTCTCATGGTAAGTATATGTTCAACAACATCAGCAATGTCTGCAGCAACGAGTTTCTCATCCTCTTTTTTGCTTGTCTCAAAGCGAAGTTCATCATAAAAGTTTGACTCTGTCATATCCGGATTGATGTTTGTAATACTGAGCGAACTTTTGCGTGTCTCTTCAAAAAGGGCATCGCCAAAGGCTTTAAGCCCTGCTTTTGTGGCGGAGTAGAGGGCTGCAAATTTACTTGCACGCAGTGCTTCAATGGAGTTGATGTTAATGAGATAGCCGTTGTTTTCTTTGAGTGAACGCAGAGATGCATTTGTTAATAACATAGGGGCTGTAAGGTTAAGGTGTGTCATTCGCTCAATAGTCTCACTGCTTAACTCTTCATGCGGTGCAAACCTCCCAAAACCAGCAGCATTAATGAGAATAAAAATTTCCTCTTTTTTCAGTGCTTCACAAAGTTCTTTTGTTGCGTGAGGTAAACTAAGATCAATCTGCAAGGCTTGAAAATTTGCATGAGTAAAATTCTCATAACTAATTGTTCGGCTTATACCGGTAACAGCGTATCCGAGAGTGAGCAGGCGCTCTGTGACAGCTTTACCTATACCACTGCTTGCACCTGTGACTATTGCTCTTTTCATTCACAAAAATCCTTTTTTTAATGATTATACTAAAAAAATTGAGAAATGATATAAAATGAGTAGCTTCAAGGAGATTTAACGCAGTAATAGGTATTATTTTAAACTTCTCAATGGGTGATAAGAAAATGGTACACATTAAATTTTTGTAAATTAGACAAGGGTAGTTTTGTAAAAATCTGCTTTGTATCTGTACCTTTTTCTTATCGCCGTTAATTGGTTTTATTTTTGGGTAGGTGTTTACTATGAAAACATACAATATTTTTACAGATAAAGAAGATACATTGCCGCAAGGCAAAGCAGACTTTGTTTTAGCTGCAAGCGTAACAAAAACCTGCGAAATTGAGGGCATCACACAAGCGGGCATTCCCGGTATGATTCCCCTCACGCCGACACTCGATGCAGAGTTTATCTCTACTGAAAAGGTTTTTTCTCTAGGTGAGCTGGCAGAGACACCGACGGGTGTGCCTACGCCTGCACTTATCACTCGTGCAAGTCATAATCTCTCTGCTTTTGCAACTATTGAGATCTTTGATCTTGGACTTGTTAAACAGCCGCAAAACTGCCGTCTTCACTCTTTTGATATCCAACCATCTCAGCGTATAGATAAGGGTGCAAACATCGATGCAGAGGCAGTTTTCAACAAAGGCCGCAAAGCGGGTCGTGAGTATGAGCTCAAAGGAAACTATCTTATCTTAGGCGAGAGTACACCATCAGGAACAACCACAGCGGCAGCTTCTGCTTTGGCACTTGGTTATGATGTGGCAGATGCTTTTTCTTCAAGCTTTCTGCATGTACCAAACGCAATAAGACAAAAGACAATAGACAAAGCACTCTCGCTTATAAATGATGATATGAGCAACTTTGAAAAGCTTGGCATTGTCAGTGACAATATGCTCATCTTTTGTGCCGGTTTTTTACTTGAAGCAAGTCGCCGTTTTCACATCGTCTTAGCAGGCGGCACGCAGATGGCAGCCTGTTTACTTATTGCAGACAAGCTGCGTGAGGATATTTTGATGCGCATTGATCATAACAACATCACCCTTGCAACGACACTCTGGGTAGCAAAAGATAAAAACTCCAACATAGCCCATATTTTAAAACAGCTCAGCTACACGCCGCATGCAATCTATACAACACTCAGCTTTCAAGAAGCAGCAATTGCTGTACTGCACAAGTATGACGAAGGAGAGGCAAAAGAGGGTGTAGGTGCTGGAGCTGCCCTTGCTTATGCCCTAAAAAACGGGCATACAAATAAAGAGCTTGTAGAACAGATTGAACTCTTAATGTATATGATGTAAAATTTTGCTATAATAGTGTGAAAAATAGCAAGGTAGTCTCAATGTTCGCCTCTGTCAAATCAAAAGTTATTGTCTCGATCATAACACTTTGTCTTCTTGGCTTATTTGGCATGAGCTACTATCTCTCTGCAACCCTGCATGAACTCTCAAACACTACGGTAAAAAAATCACTTCATATGCTTAGTGAGTCCATTTTTCAGACGATGACGACAAGTATGATGATGGGAGATCCAGAGATTGTACAAAATGCTTTTAAACATGCCAGAGATATTGACGGTATCGAACATCTTGATATTGCCAAGTCGAAAGCTGTCATTGCAGTGTATGCGCCAGAGGAAAAATTCAGCAATGATCCGCTTATACGTGATGTTCTAGCCAATAAAACAACAAAAATTCTAGAGAAAAATGTAAATGCTCATCATACTATTCGCTTAATTAAACCAATGGTCGCAGAAAAACGTTGCCTGCAGTGTCACTATAATGCTTCGGTTGGATATGTACTAGGTGCTATGGATTTAGTAATCTCACTTGATAAAAATGATGCAGCGATAAAGAGTACCAATAAGATGCTTATTATCTCTCTTATTCTTGCGGGCATTCTTTTTGCCATTGTTGCAAGTATATTTTTTATGCGTGAGATATTTACACCGCTTAATATTCTCAAAGCAAAAATAGCCGACCTTGTCAGCGGAGATAAAGATCTGACAAAAAGACTTACGCACAAAGAGGGAAATGAGTTTGGAGATACTGCAAATGAAATCAATAAATTTATAAGTATGATCCAAAATACTGTTAATGAAGTAAAGCGTCTTGGACATCAAAATAAAAATATTTCCAGTGAAATTGCTACAGCTTCACATGTTATTCGCAAGGGAACGCAACAAGAGCAGTCGCTGGTAGAGAAAACTGTAGATAAAAGTCAAGATATTCAATCCATACTTGCTCAGACTATTGAAGCGGCAACTCAAACGCAAGAACAGATACAATCTGCAGAAGCAGAGTTGCTAAACGCGAAAGATTCTCTCAATACGCTTAGTGGCGAAGTCGTTCATTTTGTCGATACCGAAACACAACTCCTTGAAGAGCTTTCTACCTTAAAAACAGATGCTGATGCAGTCAAAGATGTGCTTAATATCATTCGTGAAATTGCCGAACAGACAAATCTTTTAGCGCTCAATGCCGCTATCGAAGCAGCACGTGCAGGAGAGCATGGACGCGGTTTTGCTGTTGTTGCCGATGAAGTCAGAAAACTTGCAGAACGTACACAAAAGGGGCTTGGGGAAATTGACATCTCTGTCAATACAATCGTTCAATCTATTAACGATGTCAGCGATAAGATGGCACAAAATGCCAAAAATATAGAAGCTCTCTCTGATGTCTCTCAAGATGTAGAAGAGAAAATAAACATCACTACAGAGGCAATGGATAACTCTACAACAGTAGCCAACAGATCAAAAGAGGACAGCCTGATCATGAGTGAAAATATTAAAGAGATTATAAAATACATTTTAGATATAGAAGCACTCTCTACTGCTAATAAAACAAGTGTTGAGAGCATAGAGAGTGATCTTGAAAGACTCGTCAATGTCGCTTCTTCACTGCAGGCGACCATTGATGAGTTTAAGAGTTAAATATTAGCGAGAAGATCGTCTGCTCCCGCGCCTGTGGGTATAGTGTTTTTTAAAGCATGACTGGCATATCGCATATTTTGAGTTATGCGGCAGAGGAGCTGAGCAGAGCTTACAAACCTGCGCAAGCTGTGTGCGTTGGAGTGTGTTTTCGATGTATCTATTGATGACTCCCCTATACGTTCTTGCTTTTTGAGCATCGACAAAATAATCCTCAAAGCGGTATGAAAGCCAGAGATAGAGTGAAATCTCTTTTACCATATCTTCTGCATGCAGCAGTTCATCAGAGGTCTGGGCATAACTCCCTTTGAGTTTTGGCGGATGGTAATAGATAGGCTCTTTTTTCTCCAGAGAGTGCACATAGTGCTCAAAAGCTTCAAGAATATAAGCAGAGTTAAGTGTCAATGGTGCACAGGCAAGATGATACTTTGTTGCAATATCTAAATCATAACTGTCCACAATGCGTGAAGCTTCAAGCATATCATCCAAACTTGCCGCATAAAAAGGGCCGTCAAACTCCATATTTTTAATGAAAAAACGGAGTATCTCTTCAAGTGAGTTCTCTTCTAAAATAGAGCTGACAAGTTTAATGTGATCGAGTGAAGCCATCACTTTAAACGGTGTTTTTATTTTCTTTGGCTCTTTGACAAAGTTTTTCTTAATGATACTAAGCGCCTCTTTACTCAGTGCCCCCACATAACCGTTTTCATGCAGACCATAGCGTCCTGAGCGTCCTGCTATCTGTAAAATCTCAGAAGGAAAGAGAGGTCGCTGCGCGATGCCGTCAAACTTCTCTGCTTTTGAAAAAAGTATGGTTTTAATGGGCAGATTCATCCCCATAGCAATTGCATCGGTAGCGACAAGTATCTGTGTCTCTCCCTCACGAAAACGGCGCGCCTCTTCTCGTCTTACCTCGGGAGAGAGGTTGCCATAGACAACACTCACATCAAAATTTGCACTCAGGCGCTGCTTGAGTTTGAGTACATCTTTTCTGCTAAAAGCCACTACGGCAGTTCCGGACTCTATATCTTTAAAATCTGTCGGATGTTCTAAAAGCTCAAGCGGATTTTTTCGCTCAAATTCTATGATCTCAAGCTCCTCGCCTAAGTAATCCGCAAGGGCTATAATGGCATCTTTAACATTGGGCGAGCCTGTCATTATGATCTTAGATGCCGGTGCTCCGATGATGGCATTTGCCCATGCCCAGCCACGATCGCGATCATCTATCATCTGCACTTCATCAATGACGCAGACATCGACATCCACCTCATAGTTCATCATCTCAATGGTCGAGCTGATATGTGTCGCATCATCATCAAGGATCTGCTCCTCACCGGTAATAAGCGAGGCATCAATACCTTCGGATTTAAGCGTCTCGTACCCCTCTAACGCTAACAAACGCAAAGGTGCTAGATAGTAGCCTGTATCTGCCTCTTTGAGGCGCTGCATTGCAGTGTATGTTTTACCGCTGTTAGTCGGTCCGATGTGCAGCGTGAGTTTTCTTCGCATACCACGCGCAATGGGAAAGAGATTTTTAAAATCCCGAATGGTGCGCGCTAAAAGCTCTTGACGCTGTTTTTTTATAAGTTCGCCTTGAATGGAGTGTAAAAAACGGCGTAAAACCTTTCTTTTTATCTTTGGCGTGAGGTGGAGTGAACGCGGCATAAAGTCAAGCAAAAAAGTATAGACTCTTGCGTGAAGCTCCTCTTGTGAGAGATGCAGCACTCCGGCATACTCCTCACACTCCGCTACCAGCTCCTGCAAGGCTTGTAAAAACTCACTCTCATACTCATTTTTTATCTCGGCATGCACCGCATCAAAATTAAAACGTTTAGACTCCCATATCTCCTCTAGTAAACCATCGAGTTCAATGTGCATCTCAAGATTGTAAGAGAGCTCTTGTTTTGAGTAGGGCAACAGCAGGCTCTCATCAACGACTATCAACAGCTCTTGCTCATGCAGTGCTATCTCTTTGGCTGCAATCTTCTCACGCACAATACGCTTTAAAACCTTTGCGCTCACAAGCGGATATGTTAGTTTGCTCTTTGGCGGAGAAGCCCGCAGGGAATCAAGTATCTCTTTTGTTGTAAGGTATGCGTGAGGGTAACGAAGTGATGCCAAAAAAGCATCTATGCTCTTTTGTTTTGCAGCAACTGTTATGAGCTTATCTTGCGCAATTTGTGCTACCAACTCTTCAAAAGGTGTCTCCTCTATTAGCTCATAGGAGTAGGGTTTGGTGTGGAGTGTGAGTATCTTGTGAAAACTCTCTCCATAAAGAGAATAAAGCAAAGAGGCATTAAACTCAAATGTGTCGTCAATATCAAAAAAGCCCTCAAGCTCTCGCTCTAGCTTCTCTTTTTTAAGTTCAAAACGAATGTGACGCAGTTTTGACTCTATCTTCTCGATAGTTATCTTTTTAGCCCGCACACTGCTAAATGCCTCACGCAGACGCAGCGCCTCTTCATCATTTACATCAAGCTCTGCTAAAATCGCATCTATCTTCTCATCTCTGTTAAAATGCGGTTCATCTTTTGGTTTGTCGGATTTATAAACTCTACCATCAGCTTCAAAAAAGTGCAATATATCTTGTCGCATTGCACTTTCAGCTTCACTCCAGATCATACGGAGTGTTTTTACCATCAGTTTTTTATTA
>FPHK01000124.1_pt1 | contig 17871 bp, 20 predicted proteins | sample 1057251 | NCBI WGS metagenome assembly FPHK01 (sample SAMEA4473311, study PRJEB15554) | hydrothermal vent metagenome | biome: marine basaltic hydrothermal vent biome; feature: marine hydrothermal vent; material: water | place: Pacific Ocean | collected 2011-06-14/2011-07-23 | depth 1155 m
CTCAAAAATTATTAAATTATTATAAAATATGAAATTAACTATGAAGTTAATTTTTGTTGACTACTTAAAAGGAAAAGCTATGTTAAGTATGGGTATAGGTGAAATACAAAAAAATAGTTCTATCTTTTCTAATCTTACAGAGACAATGCAAATAATAGATAAGCGAAAAAAACAAGTTCTTGCGATGGTTTATCCTATTCAAACTGTAAGTGTAGTTGATACTCTTGCAGGCAAATATAGAAAAAGAGTAAAACCAACAGAAATAGATTTTGAAACTATCAAAGAATCAGCAATGCAAATAGCAATGGAAGAGAAATATGGTCTATCTTCTTGATACCAATATTATTATACGATTTTTAGTAGGAGATCATCAAGAACACTTAGCTAAAAGTATTGAGATTTTTAAAGATATAGAAAGTGCAAAACTTCAAAAAATTGATCAATATCATAAAGCCTATAAAATAGAGTAACCAATAGATTACCCCAAAAAAAGGGGTAAGATTATTTTGCTAATGCAGCTTTTGAAGCTTCAACAACTGCAGTAAAAGCAGCAGCGTCATTCATTGCCATATCAGCAAGAATTTTACGATCAAGTTCGATACCAGATTTATGAAGACCATTCATAAAAGTTGAATAGTTCATACCGTTTAGACGACAAGCAGCATTGATACGAATAATCCACAATTTACGGAATTCGCGTTTTTTTTGCTTTCTATCGCGGAACGCATACATCATTGAGCGTTCTAATTGCTCTTTTGCTTTTCTAAAGTGTTTACGGCGACCGCTATAAAAACCTTTTGCTAATTTTAATATCTTTTTGTGTCTTCTTCTACGAACAACACCTGTTTTAACTCTTGGCATATCTTTCCTTTTTTTCTTTACCCAGCTATTTTTTAATAGTCAAGGTGCCACATCATTGGTGACTTGCCCAACTTATAGAAGTTGGAGATATGATGAAAAACTAAAATTAGTTAATCATCTCCTTAATGCTTTTTTTATCTACTTTTGCAACTACTTTTGGAGCATTTTGCTTACGACGAGTACTTGCATCTTGTTTTGTAAGAATATGGCTTCTAAACGCAGTTCCGCGTTTGATTTGACCATTTTTCTTCACTTTAAAACGCTTTACAGCGCCTTTTACCGATTTCATTTTTGGCATCGATAATCCTTTTCGTAAAATTTTGGAAACGCAATTATACCCAAACTTTTCTGATTTTTTGCTATACTTTTGGAATGATAATAGATAATTCGATAAAACACATACAAAATGCCCTTAAAGATCTTGATGACGAAGTACAAAAAATACTCTTAGACTGGGGCATTCCCCTCAATGAAAAAGACAACCTTATGCTGCCGATTTTACAGCAAAAAAGAGTACTTACGCAGACACTTGAAGATTTAGAGTACCTAAAAGCACATCCGCCAAAACCAAACCAGCCCTGCGGAATCTCAAAATATAGAAACGATTAAGGGTAATCTTAAGCTAAATCAACTATAATTTCATCGCTTCTCTTTAGACCTGTGCAATAGGAGCATGAGGCAATGTGTCAGGGTAGGAATACAGCAGCACACCTTACGCTCTTATGTGCCGCAGCCATCTGGAGAGAGGCACCTTAAAAAAACAAAAGAAAAACTATGCTTTACATAGTAACTGCCCTCAAACCCGAAGCTCAGGCTTTTGTGGACTACTACAAACTTAAAAAATCAAAACTAAACGGTTTTACACTCTTTTTTAATGAAAAGATCAAACTTATTATCTCTGGAATAGGCATAGAAAAAGCGCGCCTTGCCACACAGACGCTCATTAACAATTTTGACATTACAGATGATGACACCTACCTCAACATAGGCATTTGCGCTGCCTCAAAAAACTATGCAATCGGAGAGCTTATTGTATGCGGAGGCATTGTTTATCAAAATCAAAAGTATATTTTTATGCCGACAAACCCACTTATTTATTGTGTGGAAAATGCTCTAAGCAGTGCAATCTATCCACTCGCTGACATGGAGAGTTACGGTTTTTATGATGCCGTTATCCATAATCCTGCCATAAAAAAATTTCACATCATAAAAGTTGTCAGTGATCATTTTGAACCACAAAAAGTAACAAAAGAAAAAACAAAATCACTTCTTTTTAATTTAGTTAATGCTATAAATAAAGTTATATAAAAATCAAAGGAATAAAAGCGTGATAATAATAGTTAGATGGTTTATAATCTATATCTTAATCATTACTTTAACAGCATGTGGTGGTGGAGATGCCGGCACTCATTCTGCTGCAGCTACCAAAAATATAAAAAATGATGCAATTGCTATTCGCTTTTTAAATAAAGCTACTTTTGGTGCCACAAAAGAGAATGTTAAAGAGTTAAAAGCAAAAGGTGTAGAAAAATGGCTTGACGATCAACTCTCTATGCCGCTTGTAGATAATATTTATTTAACAAAAATGATTGAATTAGCAAAAAAAGCTCAACCCAAAGACAACAACTATACGATTGCAGAATACTTAGAAGACAATAATATTGTGTTTAACAAGAACATAGCCTCTTTTCACTCTCCTAGATACAGAATGAGTGCCTGGTTTGATATAGCACTCACGGCAAAAGATCAATTAAGACAAAAAGTAACTTATGCTTTAAGTCAAATTATAGTTGAATCTGATTTTGAGCCAATATTTACAAGAAGAGCAGAAGCACTTGCTGCTTATTTTGATATATTACAGAGAAATGCTTTTGGCAAATATGAAGATTTATTAGATGAAATTTCTTTTAACTCAGGTATGGGTCTATTTTTAACTTTTAATGGAAGTAAAAAAGCATATAAAAACAGTGCTGGAGTTCAAGTATTTCCAGATGAAAATTATGCAAGAGAGCTTATGCAACTTTTTTCCATTGGACTTGAAAAATTACATTTGGATGGAACACCTATTTTAAATAAAAACGGAAGAGCTATTGCCTCATATACTCAAAATGATGTCAATGAACTTGCACGAGTTTTTACCGGTTGGGATTTAAAAAGAAATAATAGATATGGCTTAGTTGGTTTTAAACGAGGGGATTTAACGCATGAATTAGAGTTTACTGCTGATTATCATGATTTTAATGCGAAAAAACTTCTCGGAAAGAGTATTGCTTCTGGGCTTGATGGAAAAGAAGATATAAAAAGTGCGATTAAAATAATTATGTCCCAAGAGAGTGTTGCTCCGTTTATCTCTAAAAATCTTATTTTACGACTTACAAAGTCAAACCCTTCGCCAAACTATATAAAACGAGTCGCAGAAGTCTTTCAAAGTAGTCATGGCGATTTAAAAAAGGTAGTAAAAGCAATATTTTTAGATCCTGAACTTTGGAATGATTTAGAAGAGAAAAAAGTTATAAAATTTAAAGAGCCTCTCATAGCATATACTAATTTTTTAAGAGCATTTCAAGCAAAACCTTTTCCAAAATGGTTCTTTTGTGGTTATGGCGGACCAATTGATGAAAATGCCACAAATTGTACTGTTGTAACAAACAGCTTTCTGTTTAATGATCCAAGAGATTTTTTAGGTCAAGGACCGGGTCTTGCCCCTACAGTATTTAACTTTTATGATAACAGCTTTATCCCAAATGATAGTGAATTTAAAGCTAAAAAGTTAGTTGCTCCTGAAATTCAAATTCAATCAGACAGTGTATTTATAAAGTTCTCCAATAAAATTAAGACAAATTTATATGGTTGGGAAAAAAATATTTTAACCAATGAGAGAGAGTGGGATTATAAACACAATCAAGCAGGAATTCGCTACGATACGGTTGAAGAGTATGCAACAGATGCACCAAATAGAGGATTTATTCCGATATATTACATTGGCGCAGACAAAATGCTTTTAAATGTAAAGGATGAGTTAGATGTAATGGAGATGGTTATTGACGGCGATACAGATGGAGATTTTAAGAATTTAAAGCATTATCAAGAAAAAGATTATACAGATGATGAAAAAGCCGTTGATGTATTGATAACACATCTTAACAATAAACTCACAGGTGGTCTTTTAACAAAAGAACAAGAGTCTGTAATTGCTGATAATTTAAAAAGAAAGATTTTTAATAAATATTCTGTAAATGAATCAAATGGAACAAATATTGATGAGAGCAGTTACAATAAAAAGAAACAATTGCTGCAAAGAGTAATTTTTCCTGCTATAAGAGCAGTAGTAACATCAAGTGTATTTATGACGGAGTAGGAGTATAGAATGCAAAATAGAAGAGATTTTTTAAAACTTAGCTTAGGAGCAATTTCTGCCCTATCGTTTCCTTCATTTGCTTTTGGAAATAGTGATTTTAATGATTATAAAGCTTTAGTAGTTATCTATAATGGCGGAGGTAATGATGGTTTAAATACCTTTATTCCATCTGGAAGTGATGCGAATAGCGGCTATCAGGCCTATGCAAATGCGAGAGAAACAATAAAAGTAAAAAACAATTCTCTTGAGCTTCCACTTAATAATGGAGAACTCGATTTAAGCAGCTCAAACCCATATTCAAGTAATGATAACCTTGCAAAAGGATATACAAAAGGATTCTACCTTCATGATGGAGCTGATTTGGCAACAAATGCTTTAATGCCGGAGATTGCACATCTTTTTAATAAAAATAAAGTTGCTATAGTAGCGAATGCAGGCAATCTGATTATGTCTGGAACAAAAAAAGAGTTTACATCTGAACTAAAACCTTTACCTCCATTTCTCTTTGCACATAACCATCAAACAAAATTAGCTATGACGGGGGAGGCTTCAACACTTAACTATAATGGATGGGCAGGAAGACTTTTCGATAACTGGATAGATGTCAATGGTGGTGATATCTATGGTATGAATATTGCAGTTGGAAGAAGTGAACATCTGTTCTATGGAGACAAAACGCAAGGGTTACGTATTAATCCATCTGGACCAACCTCTTACAATCACCTCAACACAGATATATTTAATGGCTTAAATGACTTAGAAGAGAGTGAAATGTTTAAAAGATTTTTTAAAAAACTAAAACAACACTCTTTTGATATGCAAACTGTATTGACAGAAGATTGGAATAACAATGCGCCTGATTTTTCAACATTTAGTGCAAAGAATGCCTATGGTGAAGAACTTTTTTCATCACCCAGCCATGAACAGCTTCAAGAGAGCAAACCCGTTTTAACCGACACATCTATCTTAAAACAGCTAAAAGCAGTAGCGAAACTTGCATATATTGGTAAAAACAGAGGATTGAAAAGAGAAATTTTCTTTATTTATGATGGTGGATACGACACCCATAACAATCAATCCAACCAACATTCAAGAAAACTAAGAGGGCTGAGTTTGGGAATCGGGGATTTTTACAAAGCAATAAAAGAGATGGGAATGGAAAATGAAGTAGTAAGCTTTAACATCTCTGACTTTGGAAGAAGTACAGGCGAAAATGGAGATGGTACAGATCATGCTTGGGGGAGTAATCTCTTTGTAGTAGGCGATGCAGTCAAAGGTGGAGTGTATGGAAGCGTTCCGAACTTAATACTTGGAAGTGAAGATGATCTAACAAAAAAAGGACGACTAATACCGACAATATCTATGAGTCAATATTATGCAACTATTTTAAAATGGTTTGGAGTGGATGATATGTTAATGAAAAAGATAGTACCGGAACTTAAAAATTTTGATACAAAAGATTTGGGGTTTATGCATGTATAAATTAAGATCTATAACAAAGAGGAATCTATTTAATTACTCATATATTATTATAATGGCTGCAATAGTAATTGGTTGCGGGGGAGGCAGCTCTTCTAGCAACACTACAACACAAAATAATGCAAATAACGCACTAGACAGAGTCATCAAAAGCGGAGATATACGCACTGCACCAATTAGCAAAGAAGATTTGATAGATGCTACGATAAAAGAGATAGATACAATCAAATCTACTCAAAAAGAACTTTATCAAGCTATCTATGATAACAACTCTATAGAGTATAACCCCACACAAAACAGTCAAATATTTACAGAAGTAATGCAATCAAAAAATGTTATTCCTATCCTTGTAGGCAATAAATCAAAAATTTTAGCTCTAGCAGGCAAAGAAGATGGAATGAGATATCTTCTTTTTGGTTCAAGACCTTATGATGGTAACAATCAAAATTATGAACATTTTTTCAATAAACTTTTACTTTGGCTTGCAGGTGATTTACCAATAGATAAACAACTAAAAGAGAGCAACAAAACAATTGCCTTATATAGTTTAAATGATAAAAAAATCATAAATTATATGCAAAGCAATTTTCCTAAATGGAATGTAAAAGAGTGTCAAGACGATTTAACAACTTGTATTAATGGTGCTGATTTACTTATTTTGGAAAATAAAAACAGCGCTAATGCAAAAAATATTGCTCAAATGATCCAAAAAGCAAAAGAGAAGCATATTTCAATTGCATATTTTCATAGCTCATGGGTGCAAAATGAACTCTCTAATGTAATAGAAAAAACATTCACCGTAAATTTTCCATATGGTGGAAACTGGTGGGCTGATGATAAGGTAAATTTCAATAATTATACACAAATGTTTAATCACAAAGAACTTGATTCTTTGAAAACTCTTTTTAAGCATATGCAAAATAGAGATTTTACTTTTGAGTGGAATAAATGTGATAATGATGATTGTTCAAAAATTAACGATCTCTTGGAGGAAGAGTTTTATAATGGAGCTAACTATGTTAAAAATTCACTACAATATTTTGACGAAAATAAAAAAGACATATTCTTAGAAGATGATTATAGACTACCAAAACTTTTACTCCTTACAGCAGATAAAATTCGTCAAGACATCAGATATCCAATGGATAAAATCACAACAAACGACACCCAATTCATGGAAGCATACTATGCAGATTATGCTAATTTATACTACAGAAAAACAGCTCCAACACAACCGGATTTAGGAAACTTCAGCAGAAGTGATTTTAGTAATATTACACCTACAACAAAACAAGTCTCTATAATTAGTAAAGTTCCTTTTAGAGCAACAGGAACTTATGCGATTCCAGGTAAAACTATAAAAATAACAAGACTTGATACCAATACAAGCATCAAAGCAAGCGTATTTATAAACAGCTTACGCTCAGGATCAACTCATGAATTTAGAAAAAATGGCTACAAAAGACCAAAATTTTTACAATCAACCCATATACCTATAAAAACAGGAGAGAGCATCTATATCACTTCACCCTACGGCGGTCCAATTGAAATAGCATTTGATAATAATGGGGCAGATACAAGTTTTAAGATAGAAAATATAGGATTACATCCATTTTGGAGTGAGTTTGACAATGATCCTGCAAAAGATAGTAAATTTGAACAGGCCTTAAATAATGACGAATTTGATTGGGCTGAAATAGTAACAAATGCTTTTGAAGTTCATTCTACAAAAGAGAAGATGATAGAATCTATAGATAACTTTAGATGGGAAAATGCTTCAAAACTTGCTGAAGCCACTAAAATATATGCAAGTAGTAAGCCTATGTCTTTAGCAGGATATCAAGGAGTTGGTATCGAACAAATCGATGAAGTCAAACGTTTTGCAGATGATAAAAATATCACTCTATACACTGCAGATTTTGTTAAGCATATGAATGCCGATCAAGCTAGTTGTGGCTATGGATGTTCAGGAAATCCATACGACGCTTATTGGTCTTTTAACCCAATATCCCATGGTGATATTCATGAAATAGGGCATAGTTTAGAGAAAGCACTATTTAGACTTAAAGGTTGGGAACTTCATTCAAGTACAAATTATTATGCTTACTATACGCAATCAGAATATAATAAATATATTGAAAAAGAGGGACTTGATAGTAAATATTATATAAAAAACAGTCATGTTTCAAAAGATGTTTTTAAAAAACAGTACGAAGCACTTCAAAAATGTTATACGGAATCAAACAAAACAGCTTGCATGAAATCTTATTGGGAGAATTCAAATTATTCACCACAATCTCTATTTGTTATTCAAGCGATGATGCAAACACAGAAATATGCAACCGGAGAGTATACATTAACTGATGGTTTTCATCTATTAACAAGGTTGCATATACTAGAAAGATATTTGGCAAAGGATGCAAAAAAAGATTGGAATAACAATAAAAACAATCTATGCTTTAGTAATTATTCTCTCGATGAAATAAAAAATATAAATTCCAACGATTGGATGGTAATATCTCTCTCTTGTGCAAGCGGACTTGATTTTAGACCATTTTTCAATATGTATGGTGAACCATACTCACAAAAAGCTTCAGATCAGGTAGGCGCTCTTGGACTAAGTGAATCTACACAAAATGTCTTCTTTACAATAGCTGAAGATGGAGGATTTATACTACCGTCATCTATGGATAAAGCAGGAGAATTTTTAGATAAAAAAAGTGTACCCGTAGATGGAACAACAGAGTATCCATATTGAATATGAAAATTTTTACTATACTCTTTTTGATCCTCGTCAGTAATCAACTTTTTGCAAAATACAGTATGAGCAACTGTAATTTTAAAAATCCCAACTATTCAGAGATTTGTAAGCAGGTCATCAAACATGGCGTAAGCTACAAATATGCCAATAAATTTCTGCTCTCCTATTTTAAAACACAAAAATATGATGAGATTACCTGGAAATATATCCAACCCTCAAAAATCAAATATCATCAAAAAAAAGAGAAAGAGGCAAATAATGTTCTGCTAAAACATATTCCAAAAATGGTGAAAAACCTTCAAAAATATAGATATGTTTATGATGTTGCAGAAAAAAGATATGGGGTAAATCGTGAGATTATTGCGGCAATTTTACTCAAAGAGACAAATCTCGGTGACATTAAACCAAAACATGATGCTTTTATAGTTTTTAACACAATTTTAACCCGAACAAAACCAAAAACACCACGGGATAAATGGCTGCTTACTATGAGCAAAACAAATATGGCTGCCATCATAGAGCACTGCTACAAAAAGAGAGTCACACCTGAGCAATGCAATCTGCCAAGTTCTTATGCCGGAGCGATTGGAATACCACAGTTTATGCCAAACAGTTTTATCTATACAGAGAGTTTTTACGGTAAGGTAGCAGATCTGACAAAAATGGAAGATGCCATTTTGTCTACTGCAAAATTTTTACATAAAAAAGCAAATTTTACCAAACTTATAGAGTGGAATAAAATAGCTGATATTGCAAAAATAGAGCGTGCATGGTACACTTTTGAATCTAAAAACAAGAACAGTTCTTTTGTGTATGCACAAAATAAAAAAACAGGTAAAAAGTACCACTGTTTTACAAAAGGAAAACCGAAATTAAACTATCTGCGTGAATATGTCGCTAAAATTATGCGCTACAATAACTCTTCAAACTACGCCATCGGTGTTATTCATCTCGCCTATGAAGCACATAAAGCACTTGTAGCTAAGCCTTCTCATTTAAAATAACAAGTTCTAAAGAACCACTGACATAATTGGCAAAAAATGTCAACAATTCCAAATCTTCATTGTTAAAGTCAAAACGCTTTTTATTTAATAGTTGTACAACACCCATCACATTACGTTTTGAATCAAAAATAGGTACAGTAATCATATTTTTCGTTGTATAACCACTTTTTTTATCAATATTAGGTAAAAAATGTTCATTTTCATATGGATTATTTACAATCTGCGGCTCTTTTGCCTTGTAGGTTTTACCAACAATACCGGAATCAAGACCTATTACAATCCTACCGATACCGTCACTGAGCTTTGTCCATAAAATTTCCTCTTCACTATCTACAATAAATATAGAACATCTATCGGCATCAACCAAATTTTTTGCCTCCTGTGCAATAAGTTCCAAGACATTTTCCATTGCATCCATCGCCATAAGTCTCTTCCCAAATTCGGCAATCTGATTAAATTTTTTCATCTCAGTCCTCTCTCATCTCATATATATTTAATAGTTCTAAAAATCCACTTACATAGTGTGCAAAAAAAATCATAAACTTTACATCCTCTTCATCAAAACCACCCTCTTTATTTAAGAGTTCCAACACACCGATAATCTTCCGCTCTGAGTCAAATATGGGAGCTGTCACGAGATTTTTAGTTTTATACCCCGTATGTTTATCGACCTCTTCTAAAAATTCTTTATGCGCATAAGCTTCATTTGTAATAACCGGTTTTTTAATTTTTATAGTATAACCGACTAAGCCTTTATCTGAGGGGACAATAATCCTCTCTACACCATCTGCCAAAGTTGTCCAGAGTTCCTGTTTAAGATTATCATACATAAAAATGGAACAACGTTGTGCACCAATAACATCTTTAACATACTTGGAAATAAGCGGCATACCCTCTTCAAGTGAATGTTTTGTAAGCAGCTCTTGCGCAAACTCCGTTAATTTATTATATTGATTAGCTTTCATAAAACATGCCTTTTATACTATTTTTACCTTTACTGATTATATTCTATTTCAAATATATTTAAGCTTTCATTAAGTACAAAAGTGTTTAAATCATAATATCAAAGAAAGGGAATATTTGCGATTAATCGGCTGGATTGGTGATAGAAGTATAAATTTTCTTATGAGTCTGTATGATGTGGTGCATTTTACGGGCTTGTGTATTTTACATATGTTTCATCCAAAAAGTTACAATCCTGCTATGAGGATGGTTCTTACAAAACAGATATATTTCACAACTGTGCAGATTATTCCTCTTTTTTTCTTAATGGCAACTATCTTTGGTTCTATTATCATCGGTATCATTATTTCACTCGCCACAGATTACAATCTTCAAGACCGGATTGGCTCTATTATCATTACTTTCGTGCTGGATGAATTTGCTCCTTTTTTCACTGCTATCTTAATCGCTCTGCGTTCAGGTGCAGCGGTCAATACTGAAATTGCTGTTATGCATGTCAACAAAGAGCTTAACACACTGCAAATGTATGAGATTGATCTTATTGATTATCTTGCAATTCCCCGCATTATCAGCGGTATTGTCAGTGTTACATCGCTTTCAATTATATTTACGATTATTATGCTTACAAGTGGTTATTTAGTCCTTCTTTTCACCATTAACATGGATCTGCATACATATGAATATATTCTTATTAATGCACTAGAAGTCAAAGATCTGATCATTCTTTTATCTAAAGGAGTGGCTTTTGGACTCGTTATAATGCTTATTCCAATCTACAGTGGTCTTAAAACTGATGATGCCTACACAGCCATACCGATCTCTGTACTCAACGGGATGGTAAAGCTATTTATTGCAATTTTTTTTATTGAGGTGGTCTCATTAATACTCCAATCAATCTAAAATTTTTCAACTCCTATAAAGATATTGAACAGTTTTTAAAACAGCAACAATTTTATGCACTCATATCAACAGAGACACCACTTATATCAAATCTTAATATGGTAGAAAATATTGCATTGATGTTAGAAGTCCAACAAGGTAAATCCATTAAAACTGCAGAGCATGAGGCAAACAGCATATTGAATATTTTAGAGATTGATGTCGCGACAAAACGGCAAAATCAATGTACGCAACTCGAACTTTTTTATGTAATGATAGTGCGAGCCTTTTTAAGTAAGTTTGATCGTGTTATAATAGTAATGCCTTTTACAATCGTAAAAAACTTACTTAACTTACATGAAGTATTTAAAAAAATTAAACAACTAAAACAGACAAAAGAGTGTATAGTTATTGATCTTAATGTCAACAAAAACCGCTATGAAAGGTTAGATTTTGCCTTATAATAAAATGAAATATTATGTCGGAACTTTTGTTATTATCTTTTTTTTAGCTATCACGATCTTTGGCTATCTCATTCTTGAAGAAAAAGGAGTATTTGAAAAACGCTATAGCTTCAATTTCCATGCCAAAAGCGCTACATCAATGAGTGTAGGCATGCCAATCAAATTCTCAGGTTTTGCTATTGGAGAGATCGATGCAATATCACTTTTAGATGACGGCTCTGTTAAGGTAAATTTTTCAGTAAATGCTAAAAACAAAAAATGGATCAGCAATGATAGTACTTTAACTTTAACCAAACCACTTATTGGATCGGCATATCTTAAACTACACTCCCATAGAAGCAACGCACAACTTCCTGCCGGTTCAACACTTCCATTTACCATAACTGATGATATAAATGATATCATCACAAAACTGCAGCCTACGATTGAGCAGATTATTCGTATTATTGCAAACATAGATATCCTGACTACAGAACTTACCCGTCCAGATTCTCATTTTAAAAATACAATAGCAAATTTTGATATTCTCAGTACAAAGCTACTTAAAAGTGATTCTCTTCTTACTTCTATCACAGGTGATAAAAATGCAACGATTGCCACAATAAATTCAATAAAAACACTCAATATCATTTTAAACGATATTGCAAAAACAACAGCAGATATGAATGCAACTCTGATAGCTCCTACTTCAAAAACAATTATAGAACTCCATGATATTTTAAAAGACTTGCATCAAAAACTTTACAAGCTTGATCCCCTTATTACTTCAATAGGTGAATCCAATAATTCAATAGAAATAATTAAGAATCAGCTTGAAGTCGGTATTGCGAAAAGTAATCAACTTTTAGATAAAGTAGATGCTGTCTTACTTGATAAAAGATCACAAAAGGTGAAGCTGCCATGAAAAGACTTTTAGTATTATTACTTTTGATTTTTCAAGGCTGTTCTTTTAAATCTCCACAGAACAAATGGCAGTATGAGAGTACAGCAGCTTTTACAAACTATGTAAAAAACTATTTACAGGGCAATAATACAATCGCTAAAAATGATTTAAAACGTGCCATTTCCAACGCAACAAAAAGTGCTGATCTTACGCAACTTGCTACGATCTATTTAGGCGAATGTGCAGTGCACATAAGTGTTGGGGAAAAAGATACTTGTAAAAGTTACGATACTATAGCACCGCTTATTAAAAACCAATATCTTAATGCATACAACCGATTTATAAATAAAAAATTTACCGATCCCTTCATAAAACAACTTGAAAATGAAAAACAGACTTTTGCAACACTTGTAAGTCAACAAAAAATCCAATCCATTAATTCATTTATAATAAATAGTTTTAACAAACCACAAAGTGCTTATCTCTATGCAGCTTTAGCACGCAATTTTATAAATTTACAAACAATAGATCAACTTATTGATTTAGCATCATACAATGGTGATAAGAAAGTAGCCATTTTTTGGCTAAAATACAAACTTACAAAACTTGACAATCATAAAGAAAGATTACGAATACAACAAATTATTCAAATCTTAGAAAGTCATACCAATCCAAACTTATTTTAGGAGATTAGGAGAAAAGAATATGCACAAAATACAAATATGGCACAATCCAAGATGTTCAAAATCACGTGAAGCACTTGGCATTTTAGAGGAAATTGGCGTAGAGAAAGATGTTATGAAATATCTTGAAGAAAACCCTGATAAAGAGAGAATCAAGCAACTCTTAAAGATGCTTGGATTTACTTCGGCACGTGAATTAATGCGAACAAAAGAGGCGATTTACAAAGAGCTTGGTCTCAAAGATGAAGAGGATGAAGAAAAACTCATAGAAGCGATGGCGGCACATCCAAAGCTTATTGAGCGTCCGATTATTATCAAAGGTGACAAAGCCATCATTGCAAGACCACCAGAGAGAACAAAGGAGTTTTTAGACTTCTAATTTCTCAATACTCACACCATTGTCTTGTAAAAACTTTGAGACAACCTCAGAGTGGGTATGCTCATACTCTCTTAAATAGACAATACGCTTAATGCCTGAAGCGATGAGATTTTTACTGCACTCACTGCAAGGCTCAAGCGTAACATAGATTGTTGCTCCCTCTATGGAGATGCCCTTACGAGCTGCCCAGATAATTGCATTCATCTCAGCATGGATCTCATAGGTTTTACTCCACTCATGATGCTCTGGAGTATATTCGCCCTTCCAATGATCACAACAGTTCGTATACCCTGCAGGTGTACCGTTGTAACCGGTAGAGAGAATACGTCCATCTTTGACTATAACCGCCCCCACCTGCTTGGAGACACACTTTGAAGCAGAGGCTATCTCAGAGGCAATATTAATAAAATTCTTATCGTTTAGCATTATTCTGGCATTCTTATAATGTTAATATCTGCACTATCGCGCAAACGAGCAAAATAATCACTCAACACCGCTTCACGCTTTTCACCCATAATTGCATTTATAATCTGCGGTCGGAGTGCCTCAAGCCCTGCCTCTTTGGCTGACTCTACCGACTTGATATAAAAAGTCATAAAACCGCCTTTTCCATTTGGTACAACCGGCGTAAATGTTCCCACTTTCGTACGACTCAGCAGTGAAGCCAACTCCGGAGAGATTCTTCCGTATGGAAGCACCTGTTCATGGCTTGCAATCTGTGGAGAATAAAACATAGGATTGTCCGCTTTTTCTTGTAAAAGATTTTTATCTTTGGCATCATAGATCACGACTGTAAAAGAGGCAGGATGTTTGAAGTCATTTTTATGCAGCTCATAATAGTCTTTAATCTCCTCTTCACTCGGTTCGTTCATAGAACTCATTGCAATAGCACTATAAAGCTTCTGGGCAAGCAGTTTCTGTTTTATTTTAGCTTTAAGCTCTTCAGAAGTAAGTCCATTCGCCTCACGCACAGCATCATAAAACTCACTAATGCTCATATGATTACGTGCTGCCATCTTTTTAATATCATCATAAACTTCCGATGAGTCAACAGATATGTTTCTCTTTTTTATCTCTAAAGCCTCAAGCTTTTTACGGATCAAAATATCCGTTGCCTTTTTTGCACTGACTCTATCAGTTTGCATCTCTTTTTTTATATCTAAAAGTGTTATTGCCTTATCCTGTACAACAACAGCCACACCATCATAAACTTTCGCTTCCACTGCACTTACAAGTAAGAGGGCTAAAATTATTTTATACATTCTCATCCATTTATACATTTTAATTATTTATTTAAAGCTTATATTGCAAGCTCAGACCGAAGGGAGGATTTGTCTTGTAATATAAGATTTAAATAAATATCACTCCGCATTTTACCAACCTTTAACCAACATTTGCCTAAAATTCCGCTAATTATATATAAAGGTATATTATGATCGTTACTCGTTTTGCTCCATCTCCAACAGGATATCTTCACATCGGTGGTTTAAGAACTGCGCTTTTTTCTTACCTCTGGGCTAGGAAGAACAACGGAAAATTTGTACTTCGCATAGAAGATACCGACAAAAAAAGAAACTCAAAAGAGGCAACAGAGGCTATTCTCAAAGCCTTTGACTGGCTTGGGCTTGAAGCAGACGGTGAGATCACCTACCAAAGTGAGCGTGATGCCATCTATGCAAAATACATTCAGCAGCTGCTTGATGAGGGCAAAGCCTATAAGTGCTATATGTCAAAAGAGGAGCTTGATGCTTTGCGTGAAGAGCAGATGGCAAACAAACAAAGAGCAAAATATGACGGCAGATACCGTGATTTTCAAGGCACGCCGCCAGAGGGTGTAGAGCCGGTTATCCGCATAAAAGCTCCAACAAGCGGTGAGATAGTTGTCCATGACGGCGTCAAAGGCGATGTTGTTTTTCAAGCAGAAGATATTTTGGACGACTTCATTATTGCACGTGCTGACGGCTCTCCGACATACAACTTTGTTGTTGCTATTGATGATGCACTTATGGGCATCAACGAGGTTATTCGCGGGGATGATCACCTCTCAAATACACCAAAACAGATAGTAGTGTATGAAGCACTCGGTTTTACAATTCCAAAATTTTACCATGTACCGATGATCCACAACCAGCAGGGGAAAAAGCTCTCAAAACGCGATGGCGCAACCGATGTTATGGCATACAAAGAGATGGGTTATCTCCCTGAAGCACTGCTAAACTTTTTAGTGCGTCTTGGCTGGAGTCACGGAGATCAAGAGATCTTCTCTATGGATGAGATGCAAGCGCTTTTTGATCCAAAAGACATTAACAAGTCCGCTTCCATCTATAACACGGAAAAACTTGACTGGCTCAATGCCCACTACATTAAAAACAGCTCTAATGAGCGTCTCACAGAGCTTCTCAGTGAATTTGGCGTGATTTTAAGCTCACACGACAAAAGAGAGATTATCCTAGATACACTCAAAGAGCGCGCAAAAACACTCAAAGAGTTGGCAGATCTTATCAATGAGATCATCACAGCACCTAAAGCGTATGATGAAAAAGCGGTAAAAAAAGCCTTTAAAGGCAATGCCATAGAGGTTTTAGAGACCTTTGCAAACAGACTTCAAGAGGCGCAGGAGTTGCACCTGCCGAGTGACTACCATCATGTTATGGAGAGTGTCGTACAAGAGATGGAGATAGGCTTTGGTAAAATCGGACAACCACTGCGTGTAGCTCTGCTTGGAAAACTCAGCGGACCGGGACTTGATGTTGTTATGTCAATTCTTGGAAAAGATGAAACGCTAGAACGCATTGCAAAAGCAGTACTTGCAATGGCGGCAAAAGAGGAATAAGTCTTATAATATGAAGCAATCAGGTATGACAAAAAGCAACAAATATCTTTACTTCCTTACAAAATGGCTCTATATAGGTTGGAGCCTTTTACTTCTTGCCATACTTGCTATTATTATTGAAAGAATATACACCTATGCTAAATATATTGCCATTCAAGAAGCTAAAACAAATGTCAATAAAGATCTCGCCTACCGCTCATGGGTTGCTTCGCATGGAGGAGTTTACGTACCTGTAGATAAACAAACACCTCCAAATCCCTATCTATCCCATATAAAAGACAGAGATTTTACTGCTATTGGAAAAAAATTTACACTTATGAATCCTGCCTATACACTTGCCCAAATGATGCATGACTATAGCAAACTTTATGGTGTTAAAACACATATTACAAGCAAAAAACTACTCAATCCAAATAACAAACCAGATGATTGGGAAACACTTGCACTTAACAAAATAGAACGCTCACGCAAACAGTACTATGAACTTGGAGATATAAACGGCAAAGAGTACCTGCGCCTTATGAACCCACTTGTCACAAAAAAATCTTGCCTCAAGTGTCATGCTTTTCAAGGCTATAAAGTAGGTGATATCCGAGGCGGAGTAAGCGTTTCTATTCCAATGCAGCCACTCTATAAAAGTGCACTCAAAAGTTCACTTTTGGTGAGTGCTCTCTTTCTTATCATCTGGCTTGTAGGTATGAGTCTCATTCACTACTTCATCAAAAAAATACATCAATATATTAACAGACAAGAAAAGATGTATGAGCAGTATATCTACGGACTTGTAAACATCATAGAAAAACGCGACACTTATACCGCAGGACACTCAAAGCGTGTCGCAGAGTATGCTAGCAGTATCGCACATGTCATGGGAATTTCTCAAGAAGATATTCATCGTCTTTACCGTGCCGGAATGCTGCATGATATTGGAAAAATTGCTATTCCTGACTCTGTTTTTTTAAAACCGGGAAAACTAACAGAAGAGGAGTATAAACTGATTCAAGAACATGTAACCATGAGTTATGAAATGCTCAGTCAAATCGCTCTTTTTGATGATATAAAAGAGATAGTACGTGATCATCATGAACATTATGACGGTAGCGGATATCCTCGCGGTTTACGTGGTGATGAAACACCAATTCTTGCACAAATTCTCACGCTTGCAGACTCTTTTGATGCTATGACAACAGATAGAATCTACAAAGGCAGAAAAAGTATTCCAGAAGCACTCCAAGAGATAGAAAAGCTCTCAGGTAAACAGTTCAATCCACAAATCGCAAAAGCAGCACTCAAAGCATTAAAAAATGTAAAACTAGATGAAATA
>FPHK01000083.1_pt2 | contig 17162 bp, 17 predicted proteins | sample 1057251 | NCBI WGS metagenome assembly FPHK01 (sample SAMEA4473311, study PRJEB15554) | hydrothermal vent metagenome | biome: marine basaltic hydrothermal vent biome; feature: marine hydrothermal vent; material: water | place: Pacific Ocean | collected 2011-06-14/2011-07-23 | depth 1155 m
AAGTATTGACATTTTATGCTGATGGTCATTATGATGCCAAAATATCTACATCTAAAGATGTTCGCCATTTTGTTTACTTAGGTGATAGACCTAAAGTTTCTAAAAAGCTTATGGCAGTTGCCGGTGCACTTATTTATACAGGGGATGATGTTGCGCATATCATAGAGGATGGCGATGCAGAAGGCAGACAAATTTTCCAAGATGTTAAACTTGCATCTTCTTTTGATCAATACACAGCAATTATTCTCTATGGCTTTAAAAAAGATACAAGTGTCATTGTTGAACGGGGAAAAGATGATAATCCTGTAGTCTATTTTGATGCTGCACAAAGTGAAAATATTCATGGATATATAGGGCCAAAAGAGCATAAAGTTTTAAAAGCAATTGACCCTGTTTTGACAAATGCCATAGAATATGGTTGGTTTACATTTGCTGCAAAACCAATCTTTGCAGTTCTCTCTTGGTTGCATGGCATCTTTGGAAACTGGGGTTGGGCAATTATTGCACTGACATTTATTATTAGAGCAATTTTATATCCTTTGACTTACAAAGGTATGGTGAGTATGCAGAAGATGAAAATTCTTGCACCAAAACTCAAAGAGTTAAAAGAGAAATATAAAAAAGATCCGCAAAAACTCAATGCAATGACCATGGAGATGTATAAAAAACATGGAGCAAATCCACTTGGTGGTTGTCTGCCTATGTTGTTGCAGATCCCTGTTTTCTTTGCACTTTATCGTACACTTTTAAATGCGGTTGAGCTTCAAGGTGCGCCATGGATTTTATGGATCAATGATCTTTCACGTATGGATCCATACTATGTACTTCCTATTTTAATGGGTGCATCTATGTTCTTTCAACAACGTATGACGCCAAATAATTTTACTGACCCTATGCAGGAAAAAGTCTTTAAGTATCTCCCTGTGATCTTCACATTTTTCTTTGTGACGTTCCCATCAGGATTGGTACTTTACTGGTTTACAAATAACCTTTTCTCAATTGCACAGCAATATGTTGTCAATCAACAGTTTAGAAATGCAAAAGATGCACAAGCTGCAATAGAGAAAAAAAGCGAGAAATAGTTATGATTAAGATAGAAGCCGTAACGCTTGAAGAGGCATATAAAGATGCAGCGGCTAGCTTGAAATGTTCTGTTACAGAATTGGTTGTAGAAGTTGTTCAAGTTCCAAGCAGTGGTTTTTTAGGGCTTTTTAAAAAACCGGCTATTATTGTTGCTACAATAGATAAGTCGAAAATAACGGATGTTAAAACTGTTGAGGCAGTTACAGAAGCTGAAGAAGTTGTGAATCAAACAATTTTAAATGATACTATTTTACCAACTTCTTTTGTCAGTGATCAAGATGAGGAAGAACTTGAAGAAGATCTTGCCAGTGGTCTTGATTATACAGCTGATTATGATGATGTTTTTGATGAAGAGAACATAGAAGATGAAGAAGAACTCAGTATTGATATTGATAGTGTGGCAGCAGAAGTAAAAAAAGAGATCAATGGACTTTTTAAACTAATCTGCTTTGAGATCGATACTATCGAAGTTTCTGCTTATGATAAAGAGACGCTGCTTATAGAATTTAAAGGTGAAGATGCTGCACTGCTCATTGGAAAAGAGGGGTACAGATACAAAGCACTCTCCTATATGCTTTTTAACTGGATAAATGCAAAATATAAGGTGCAACTTCGTTTAGAGATTGCAGAATTTTTGAAAAATCAGGAGGAAGCTGTCGGACGTTATTTAACAACTGTATATGAGAGTATAGATAGAGACGGACGTGCACAGACAAAGATTCTTGATGGTGTTTTGGTGCAGATCGCACTCAAAGAGTTGCGTGAACGTTATCCTGATAAATATGTCGTTATCCGCTCTACGCGTGACGGACTTAAATATATTTTGGTAAATGATTACCACACTCACTAACTATGTATAATGATACAATAGCAGCCGTTGCCACAGCAAATGGCATCGGTTCTATAGCAATTATTCGACTCAGCGGCGAAGAGGCACTGGGTATCGCACAAAAACTCTCCAAAAAAGATACTTTTCAAAATAGATATGCAACGTTAAGCAATATTTATGACAGTAACGATACGCTTATTGATGAAGCTATTGTGATCTACTTCAAAGGGCCGCACTCTTTTACGGCAGAAGATGTTGTTGAGATTCAGTGTCATGGCGGTTACATAGTTGCACAAAGCATACTCAAAGCAACTTTGGAAGCGGGTGCACGACTTGCCAATGCCGGAGAGTTCTCCAAACGTGCATTTTTTAACGGTCGCATTGATCTAAGTGAAGCCGAAGCGATAGCGCAACTCATTGAAGCAAAAAGTGAAGATGCTGCAAAGATATTGGCCTCACAGATGAAAGGCTCTCTGAAAACTTTTATAGAAGAAATTCGTGATGAAATTATACATATACTTGCTTATTCCGAAGTAACAATCGACTATGCTGAAGAGGATCTGCCGAGCGATTTGGTAGAGCAGATTCAAGAGAAATTGCAGCATCTCTATAAGCTGCTGCAAAGAACATTAACGGCATCAGAGTCGCGTGCCGGTTTGATGCAGGGCTTTCGTGTTGCGATAGTCGGCAAACCAAATGTAGGCAAAAGTTCTCTGCTCAATGCCCTGTTGAATTATAATCGGGCAATAGTGAGCGATATAGCAGGAACAACCCGAGATACGATTGAAGAGCAGGTTAAAATCGGCACACACCTTATTCGTATTGTCGATACGGCAGGTATTCGTGAAGCCAGTGATGCGATAGAGCGCATTGGAATTGAGCGGAGTTTGGAGGCGATAGAGCAGAGCGATATCGTCATTGCACTCTTTGACGGCTCATGTGAGGCAGATGAAGAAGATGAAAAGATTTTAGAGCTTTTAAAGACTCACGCAGCAGAGAAAGCAAAGATAATCATTAAAAACAAAGTGGATCTGCAAGAGAAATTTATGCTTAAAAATATTCAATTTGATCTACAACTCAATTCCAAAGAGGATGTCTCTTCTCTTGTGAAAAAACTTCAAGAGATTATGGACAGAACAAATCTAAGTGATGAGATTATGCTTATCTCTGAGCGCCAGATATCTGCCGTAAAAGCTACAATGCAAAATATACAAGATGCTTTTGATCCACTAGAGACACAAGAGCTTGAGATATTCTCTTTTCATCTTAATGAGGCAGTAAAAGAGATGGCAAGCATTACAAGGCCGTTTGAAAATGATGAGATGCTCGATAAGATGTTTGGCTCTTTTTGTCTGGGGAAATAGTTGAAATATCTTGCAATTGATTTGGGTTTAAAAAGAATCGGAATCGCTTACTCTGCGCATAAAGATATTGTCACACCGCTTCCTGCCGTTATAAGAAAAAATCGTAATCAAGCTGCAAATGAAGTAAAAAAAATCATACAAGAGTGGGCAATAGATGCCATTGTAGTCGGTGTGCCGCTTGGCGGCAGCAGTGAAGCAGAGATGCGTCGCAGAATAGAGCACTTTATGAACTTGGTTGCCTTTGAGGGAGAAGTTTTTTTTCAAGATGAAGCGGGAAGCTCAAAAGAGGCTGAGAGTATGATGAAAGGAGAGATGAAGCAGATACGTGACGGGCGTATTGATTCGCTCTCTGCTATGATTATTCTACAGCGTTATTTGGCATCTAAAAAAGTTTAAAAAACTCCGCAGCTTCTTCTTCATCGGAGCTTAGTTTCTCTTTTGCATAGAGTGGATCTTCTTGCATCATTTTTTTGATTTTTTGTTGACAATAGTCAAAAAGAATCTCTTGCGCCTCTTTGGCATCGGTTAAAAAACCAAGACCGCTAAATTGGTACGAAGGCTCTTCCTGCTCGATGCACAACAGTGTACCTTCACATTTCTCCTCTAACAGATCGACTAGTTCACGGTAGGAGATATCAAATTCTGTTGCATTCCAGCCAATCTCCTCAAGCGTTTCATCTGCAAATTTGTCCACGCCATCACCTGTAGTGTCATCATACGAAGCACGAGGCGTATTGACCTTGATAAGTTCCTGCCAATTTGCAAAGGCTTTGATAAGGACGCGATCATCATCTTCCACTACTTGATATTTGTCCCCGAGGATGTCACTAAGCGTCGGTGCTTTTTGTGGCATTAAAGCTGAAGAGTTCTGTGGAGTATGTCTACCTTGATAGATTAGAATCTCTTTGTCAGCAAAAGGAGTAAAAACTATTTCGCCTTTTATGTTTATACCAAACTCTTTTTGCGAGTTTACGGCATTTAGTAGTTCTTGTTTGTCTGTAACGATAATTTCATTAAAGAGATTAAATTTTTTCATCTTTTTTCCAGTAATTTTTTTCATATTATACAGAGTTAAAGATTAAGAGGGAAGTTTTTATTTCTGTTATAAGCTTGAGCTAATAAAAGTTTTACCAAAGTTTCAGTATAATGCGACAAATTTTTTAGAGAAAAAACCTCTAAAACTCAAGGAAAAGTAATGGCATTAAATGTTTACTATGATAAAGACACAAGTTTAGACCTTATTAAAAGCAAAGTAGTTGCGATGATTGGATTTGGTTCTCAAGGACACGCTCACGCAGAAAACTTAAGAGACAGCGGTGTTGAGGTTGTTGTTGGTTTAAGAAAAGGCGGATCAAGCTGGGCAAAAGCAGAGGCGAAAAACTTTGAAGTTTTAACAGTTGGCGAAGCAACTGCAAAAGCTGATGTTGTAATGATTCTTTTACCGGATGAAAATCAAGCTGAAATCTATAAAAATGAGATTGAGCCAAACCTTAAAGAGGGTGCTACTATTGCATTTGGTCATGGTTTTAACATCCATTATGGTCGTATTATTCCAAGAGATGACATCAATGTAACTATGATCGCTCCAAAAGCACCGGGACATACTGTACGTAGTGAGTTCGTTCGCGGTGGTGGTATCCCTGATCTTATCGCAGTTGACAGAGACCCAAGCGGTACTACAAAAGAACTTGCACTCTCTTATGCTTCTGCTATTGGTGGTGGACGTACTGCCATTATTGAAACAACTTTCAAAGATGAGACTGAGACTGATCTTTTTGGTGAGCAAGCTGTTCTTTGTGGTGGTGTATCTTCACTTGTTCAAGCAGGTTTTGAAACACTAACTGAAGCTGGATATGCTCCTGAAATGGCATACTTCGAGTGTCTTCATGAACTTAAACTCATTGTTGACTTGATGTTTGAGGGTGGAATTGCAGATATGAGATACTCTATCTCTAACACTGCTGAGTATGGTGACTATGTTTCTGGTAAACGTGTTATCAACGATGAATCTAAAGCTGCGATGAAAGAGATCTTAAAAGAGATCCAAGATGGTAGATTTGCAAAAGACTTTATCCTAGAAGGTCAAGCTGGATACCCTCGTATGAATGCAGAGCGTGCAAATGCGCGTGCTTCACTTATTGAGCAGACTGGTGTGAAACTTCGTGAAATGATGCCGTGGATATCTGCAAACAAAATCGTTAACCAAGACGAAAACTAATATCTTTTTACTTACTGAACATCATCTTCGGATGATTTGTTCAGTCACTTACTAGAGTAAGCTCCTTCTCAAAAACATCCAAAGCTAATATTCATTAAGCAAAAATCTAATAGTTTTTTAATACCATATGTTAATTCATTGAAAAGAGACAATTTGGCTAAGAGGATTTTTATAACAGCTACCAATACAGACATCGGTAAGACCTATACAACAAAACTTTTGATGCGGGCTTTGAGTGCAAAAGGGCATAGTGTCGGTGTTATCAAGCCGATTGAGACAGGTGTGAAAGATGGTATATATCCAGATGGTGACACACTTCTAGCACTTTTAAAAGAGCTTAATCCGCTTGCTTGGTCACTTGATGTGGAAGATATTGTACCTATTTCGTATGAAATACCGGCGGCTCCGGCGATTGCTTCTAATTTTGGTCTCATTGATTATGAAAAGATTGACAGAGCCATAGCGCAGCAGGAAGCCTTTTGTGATGTTTTGCTTATTGAGGGAGCAGGGGGGCTTTTTGTGCCTTTGGATGCGAATTTTATGATGATTGATCTGATAAAAGCACTGCAAGCCAAGACGCTGCTGGTAACACACTGCTCGCTTGGCTGTATCAATGACACACTGCTTTCTCAAAAAGCGCTCGAAGCTGCTGGTCTGCCGTATGCAACTCTTTTTAATTGCAGAGAGAGTGATGAAGATTTTGAAAAAGTGAGTGCACCCTATTTTCACGCCAAACAAAAAGAGATTTTAAAAAGTAGTTTAGATATTGACAGAGTTTGTGAACTCTTGTATAATTTGTAAAAAAAGAGAGAGTTTTATGCGCCATTTAATACGAACAGATGATTTTACAAAAGAAGAGATTGAAGCACTTTTAGCAGATGCAAAACGCTTTAGTGACGGACGATTTGAGCGGATTTTGCAAGACAAGATTATCATTACACTCTTTTTTGAAAACTCAACGCGTACAAAAAGCTCCTTTGAGATAGCGGCAAAACGGCTCGGTGCGGAGATTGTGCATCTTGATGTGGCAAAGAGCTCAACAAAAAAAGGGGAAACACTTGTCGATACTGCGATGAATCTCGATGCGATGGGTCCGCATGCAATCATTGTTCGTCATCAAAACGCAGGTGTGCCAAAAATCCTCTCAAACCATACAAAAGCAGCAATCTTAAATGCAGGTGATGGGGCACATGCACACCCATCTCAAGCGCTTTTAGACCTCTATACGCTCAAAGAGCACTTTGGCGATGTCAGCGGGAAAAAGATCGCGATAGTCGGCGATATCAAAAACTCACGTGTGGCAAACTCAAATATTGAACTCCTTAGTCGTTTTGGGATGGAGGTTGTTTTAGTTGCACCGCCGCACTTTTTACCAAAAACAGCACTCAAAACAACACACTATCTGCGTGAGATTATTGATGAGGTCGATGCTATTATGAGCCTTCGCACGCAGACAGAACGCCACTCCTCACAAAGTTACGCATCACTCAAAGATTATGCAAGTGACTTTTGTATTACCGAAGAGTTGATAGGTGATCGTGATATTATCCTTTTACACCCTGGACCGGTGCATAGAAATATAGACATTACTGATGCAATGCTCCAAGATCCGCGTTGCAAGGTGCTGCAACAGGTAAGTAACGGGGTAAATATGCGAATGGCAATCTTGAAAAAACTTATAGCATCAAAGTAGTTGATGTCATTTGCTAAGATAAATGCTCTGGCAAAAGAGGGTGTGCCTTTTTTGTTCATTAGTGATTTTAAAGCCAAGCGAATAGAAGTATATAAACTTGATGCACTTACAAGTCAAGATATAGAGTTTTGCATTTGCGAAGATTTTGAATATAAAGAACATAAACATTTTTTAAAAAAAGATCCAACTCTATTTTCAGAGTATAAAAAGCGTTTTGATGCCGTGATTGAAGAGATAAAATCGGGCAATACCTACATACTCAATCTCACACAGCCTACACCTATAAAGAGCAAACTTTCACTCAAAGAGATTTATACTATGGCAAATGCACACTATAAACTTCGTGTGAGAGATGAATTTGTCTGCTTTTCGCCTGAGAAATTTGTACAGATTCAAAACAATACAATTCATACCTTTCCGATGAAAGGGACCATAGATGCCTCCATTGCCGATGCAAAAGAGAAGATTCTCTCTGATGAAAAAGAGATGGCAGAGCATATAATGATTGTTGATCTGCTGCGAAATGATCTCTCTATTGTGGCAAAAGATGTTAAAGTGGAACAGTTTCGTTACACCCAAAAGATTCAAGCCGGCGATAAAGAGCTGCTGCAGGTAAGCTCACATATCAGTGGCGTATTGCAGGAGAATTGGCGTGAACATTTAGGCGATATTTTGCACTCTTTGCTGCCGGCTGGCAGTATCAGCGGTGCGCCAAAAAAGAGTACTTTGGATATTATTGCCAAAACAGAAGGATATGAACGAGATTTTTTCTCGGGTGTCTTTGGTGTTTTTGACGGAAAGAATTTTGATAGTGGTGTGATGATACGCTTTATTGAAAAGACAAAAGATGGCTATATTTACAAAAGCGGCGGCGGCATAACACTAGATAGCAAGGCGGCATCAGAGTATGAAGAGCTTAAAGATAAAATATATCTACCATAAGTTATAATAGGTCAAATAGATTGAAGGATAGGAATGTATATAGAGGATATAAAGTTTTCACTGTGGGCAGATTTTATTGAAAGAGAGTATCTTGATAATGAGTTTAAGGTACTTTTAGAGAAGGGTATTATTAATGGAGCTACTTCAAACCCTGCTATATTTAAAAATGCCATTTTAAACTCTGATGCCTATATAGATCAGTTGAAATTGCTAGAAGGGATGTCAGCCAAAGAGAAATATGAAGCCCTAGCTATCTATGATATACAAAAAGCGGCAGATATTTTAAAACCACTTTTTGATCGTGGAGATGACGGCTATGTAAGCATAGAGGTTGATCCCTATCTTTGTGATGATACAGCTGCGACAATTGCTGAGGGTAAACGACTTTTTGCGCGCATTGCAAGAGAAAATGTTATGATAAAAGTGCCTGCTACCGAAGCCGGTTATGAAGCGATGGAGGCCTTGAGTGCAGAAGGAATACCACTCAATGCTACACTTGTCTTTAAAAAAGAGCAGGCACTCAGATCTGCAGAAGCTTTTAAAAAAGGAAGTGCAAAATATGGCAAAAAAGTAGATACGGTTATTAGTATTTTTGTCTCTCGTGTTGACAGAGCGCTTGATGCACTTTTGCTAAAGCATAATATCGCACCGGCACTGACGGGTATTTATAACTCTTCTGCTATCTATAGAGCTATTGAGGAGATGCAGGTGTCAGGGTGTCGTGCACTCTTTGCAAGTACGGGAGTCAAAGATGATTCACTTCCTGCATACTATTATGTTGAGAAGCTTTTGGCATACAATAGTGTAAATACAGCGCCAATCGATACGATTAAAGCTTTTGATGCAGAGGGTAAAAAAGAGAAGGCGCTGCCTATAGATCAAAATATCGTCAATGGGCATTTTGAGAAACTTAAAGAGGTTGGTATTGATCTTGATGGCGTGCTGCAAAAGCAGATAGATGATGGTTTAGAAGCATTTAAAGAGGCATTTACAGAGATTTTGGAGGCATTATGAATACAGATGTAGATGTAAGTAAACTAACTTATGAGCAACTAAATAAAATAAGAGCTTATCTTAAGAAGATGATTGAAGTTGGAGGTTCTGACCTGCATATTAAGGCAAATTCAGTTATACGTGCGCGTATCAATGGAGAGATTAAGCAATTTGCCGGCGGTATCTTAACAAGAGAGGATGCGCTTACATTTGCTAAAGAGCTGCTCAAGGGTCGTTTTGCTGAATTTGTTGAAAAAAAAGAGCTTGACTTGGTGTATCCATTTGATGATAACAATCGTTTTCGTGTCAATATTTTTTTTCAAATGGATGGTGTTTCTGCAGTTTTTCGTGCAATTCCTGTAAAAATCCCCTCTTTTGAAGATCTGCATCTTCCTGAAGTCGTTAGAGAGTTTGCTTATCAAGAGAGGGGACTTGTATTAGTAACAGGAGTTACCGGATCTGGTAAATCAACAACACTCGCTGCACTTATCAATGAGATAAATCTCAAGAGAAAAAAACATATCATTACGATTGAAGATCCGATTGAATTCGTGCATAAAGATAGAGGCTGTATTATCAATCAGCGTTCTGTCGGGCAAGATACACTCTCTTTTGGTACGGCACTGCGTGCAGCACTGCGGGAAGACCCCGATATTATTTTGGTTGGGGAGATGCGTGATCGTGAAACAATCAATCTTGCACTCCATGCTGCCGATACAGGGCACTTGGTTTTTTCAACGCTGCATACGCTTGATGCAAAAGAGACGATCAATCGTATCATTGCGCAGTTTCCTACGGATGAGCAAAACCGTGTCAGACTCTCTGTTGCCGGAGTACTGCAGGGTGTTATCTCGCAACGTCTTGTACCGACAATAGATGGAAAACGTCGTGCAGCACTTGAGATTTTGGTAAAAACACCAATGATAGAAAAGTTAATTATGGAGAATCGTGACTATGAAATTCGCGATACGATAGAGGCTGGAAAAGAGCACTATCATTCACAAAGTTTCGATCAGGCGATTTATGATCTCTATATGGAAAAAATAATTTCTAAAGATACGGCACTTGAATATGCAACGAGTGCATCAGACCTTGAATTGAAAATTTCTGGACTTACAACAGGAAAAATTACAAGTAATCCTGATGAAAAGAGTTTAAAAGCAGCTGAAGTGGATATAGCAAATGATGATGATATTTTTGATTTAAAGTAAAGTTTAATTCAAAAAGAGCTATAATTGCGCCCATTTTAAAATTAAGGACTTCATATGTTAGAAGGTATAGTTAGAGAGAGTACTGGCAAAAAGAGTACAAAAGCTCTTCGCCGAGATGGTTATCTAATTGCAAATATTTACGGAAAAGGGCTTGAGAATATCAATGCTGCATTCAAAGAGAATGAATATATCCGTACTGTTCGCAACAAAGATACATTAGCGTTTCCAGTAAAAGTTGGAGACAAAGAGATGAATGTTGTGGTGCAGGCATATGAGTCTCATCCTGTAACTGGAAAACTTTTACACGTTGATCTTATGGTTGCACAACCAGGTGTTGTTACACACTATATGGTTCCTGTTGCAGCAGAAGGTGAAGCAATCGGTCTTAAAAACAAAGGGCTTGTAAACATCAACAAAAGACGTCTTCGTGTAAAAGCAAAAATCGAAGATCTTCCAAAAGCAATCGTTATTGATGTAACAGATATGGATGTTGGTGATGCAAAACTCATCCGTGATATTGCAGACATTGACGGTATTACATTTACAGATGCTGACCGTGTCGCAGTATTGAGTATTATCAAAGCTAAATAATTATGCTCATAGTCGGTCTTGGTAATCCAGGCTCAGACTATGAAAAAACACGCCATAATATCGGTTTTATGGTTATTGACGAGCTTATAGCACGTCACAATGCTTCAAAACTCTCCTCTTCAAACTTTGAAGGGGAACTCTACAAATTTCAAAATCATTTTTTATTAAAACCACTTACTTTTATGAATCTCTCAGGTAATTCTGTTGTAAAAGTAAAAAACTTTTATAAAATCGAAGATGTTGTTGTAATACATGATGATTTGGACCTGCCTTTTGGTGCACTGCGTTTTAAAAAAGGCGGTGGACACGGCGGGCATAATGGTTTGAAATCTATTGATGCGATGATAGGCAAAGAGTATATTCGTATTCGTATAGGTATAGGAAAACCTGAACATAAAGGAGAGATAGTCTCGTATGTTTTAAGTTCTTTTAGCAAAGAGAATGAAAAATGTTTAGAGCAGATTATAAACGATGCGGCAGATGCTGTGGAGTATCTGCTAGCACACTCTTTAGAACAAACACGCTGTAAATATTCCAAAAAAGGCATGCAATGTTAGCTTTTCGATATATTGCTCTGCATTATCTGAAGTACTTTGCTATTATCCTTGGAGCCTTAGTTCTCTTTGTTGTCGGTTTTGATTATATGCAGCATGCTGCTGAACTTTCAAAGTCTGCTAACTTAGTACTTATTTATCTTGTATATAACGGATTTTATGCTGTTGATCTGCTGCTGCCGCTGGCTTTGGTTTTTGCTATGATATCAACAAAAATCTATCTTATACGATCTAATGCACTTGTCTCTTTCTATTCGCTTGGTTACTCTCGGGTTGATGTACTAAAGCCTTTTGTGATTATTGCAACGACTATTATTGTGTTGTTTATCTCTTTGCATACATGGTCAAGTTTTGCACGGGCACAAGAGTTCTCACGCAACATTCGTAAACATGCGCAGTATTTAAATCCGACACGTGACCTATTCTTTGCATATAAAGGAAAATATGTCTATTTCTCAAAATTGTTGCCGTTGCAGGAACGCGCAGTCGGTGTTCGTGTTTTTAGTTTGAAAAACAATTCACTCAAAGAGGTAGTGAGTGCAAAAGTTGCCGAGTATCGTAATGGGTTTTGGCATATAAAAAAGGGAGATTTGATTGAAAAACCGGATGATCTCTCTTTGGCTTCATCAGGAATATCGGTTTCAAAAGCAGATAATCTGAAAATTCTTAAAGGTTTTCGTCCAAAAATGCTCGATCAGGTTTATGAAGGAAAGGTAAATTTTACTATTGGCGATGCTATTGATGCAATTGCTCTTTTAGATAGTCAGGGCATTGATACACGAACGATTAAAGGCGCGCTTTATAAGATATTTATTTATCCATTTTTTGTTCCTTTTTTGATTATAATTATCTTTTTCTTTGTTCCGATGAGTGTACGTTTTTTAAATGTTTCTCTTTTTAGTTTTGGTGCGATTTTAGCAACACTGCTTGTTTGGGGTGTATTGATGATGCTTATAGAGCTTTCAAATAATAAGACAATTCCAAGTGAAGTAGGTATTATCGTTCCGATTGTTATTCTTTTACTTTTTGCTGTGAGACAGTGGAGAAGACACAGACTCTCCACCTCTTAAGTGTCAGACACTTATAAGCACATTTTAGATAAAATCATCTTAAAAAACATTTGGAATTTTTATGATTGATTTTAAAGAATTAGCAAAAGAGTATGGCACTCCCCTTTATGTATATGATTTTGATTATATGGCAGCACAATATGCGAAGCTTAAAGAAGCATTTCGTGGTAGAAAATCTATTGTCGCATATGCTGTAAAAGCAAACTCAAACTTAAGTGTTGTGAAACATTTCGCAAAAATGGGCAGCGGGGCGGATTGTGTAAGCATTGGTGAAGTGCGTCGCGCATTTTTAGCGGGAATTCCTGCGTATAAAATCATTTTTTCCGGTGTCGGCAAAAGTGATGCTGAGATTCGTGAGGCAATAGAGAGAGATATTCTCTATATCAACGTTGAGAGTGAAGCAGAGCTTGATCGAGTAGAACTTATTGCAAAAGAGTTAGATACAAAAGCACGTATCAGTATCCGTGTAAATCCAAACATAGATCCAAAGACGCATCCATATATCTCAACGGGACTACATGCTAATAAATTTGGTGTTGATCTTGAAAGTGCAAAGAGAATGTACATTAAAGCCAACAACTCTGAAAATCTTGATCCAGTGGGTATTCATTTTCATATTGGAAGTCAGCTTACAGAGTTAGATCCTATTCGTGAAGCAGCAGAGATTGTAGCAGATTTAGTACGTTCTCTTGAAGCGATTGATATTGAGTTGAAATTTTTTGATATCGGTGGCGGACTCGGTATTGTTTATGATGATGAAAAGACGATTGCACCTTATGACTATGCACAGGCGATTTTAGGAACACTCACAGGGCTTGATATGACAATAATTTGTGAACCGGGACGCTTTTTGACAGCCAATGCAGGTTATTTTGTGACAAAAGTTCTCTATGAGAAACAAAACGGCGATAAAAAATTTGTTGTAGTTGATGGTGCTATGAACGATCTTCTTCGTCCTTCACTCTACAATGCTTATCATAAAATTGAGGCAGTTACAGAGGTAGATACACAAGCATTACAAAAGGTAGATATTGTCGGGCCGGTATGTGAAAGCGGAGATTTTTTTGCAAAAGATTATATGCTGCCGTATGTTGCGCATAATGATCTGCTTGTAATTAAAAGTGCCGGTGCTTATGGTTTTGGTATGGGTAGCAACTATAACACACGAGGAAGAAGTGCTGAGATAGCTGTTGAAGATGGTAAGGCAAGAGTTATTCGCAGACGTGAAAGTTTTGAAGATTTAATTGCATTAGAGCAAGAATTTTTAGAGGATTAAGATGTATTTCATTGATGTTCAAGGTACGCTTATTAGTGATGCAGATAAATCTCCTATACGGGGTTCACGCGAGTTTATCGACTATGTAAATAGTGAAAAACTTCCGTATATGGTTATTACGAACAATACTAAAAAAGCATCATCTGATTTTTATGATTACCTGACATCTATCGGCTTTAGATTTCCTTTTGAGAGATATTTAGATCCTTTAATGCTTTTAGAGTCTCGCGTGAGTAAAGAGGCAGTAGCTGCTTATGGCGCAGAGGAGTTTTTACATACTTTGCAAAATATGGGCTATAAACTTGACTATAAAACGCCAAAAACAGTACTTATTGCCATTAAAGAGAACTTCACAGCTGATGAGTATGCACAGATGATCGACTTTTTGCTTAATGGTGCAAAACTTGTTGGTATGCACGAGACTTCTATCTATGCAAAAAACGGCAAACGCTATCCGGGTGTAGGTGCGATTTTAAAGATGTTGGAGTTTGCTACAAGTGCTTCGTATGAAGTTGTCGGTAAGCCAAGTGTTGCTTTTTACTCTGAGGCACTCACGCGGCTGCAGCAGCAAGAAAAAAGAGCGAGTTTTGAGCAGATCACTATCATCAGCGATGATGTTAAAGGGGATCTCGGCGGTGCAAAAGAGCTTGGAATGAAGACAGTGTTTGTGACAAGCGGGAAGTATAAAACAGCACAGGAGATTGTTCCCTCTTTAGCAGAGCATCTGCGACCTGATGTTGTTGCCTCAGATATGCAAGCAGTTTTAGAGAGTTTACAAGGGGAAGTGTTATGAAAACATTAGATGAGTGCAGAGTTGCGATTGATGCCATAGATGATGAGATACTTACACTGCTGAACAAACGTATGCAGATTGTTGAACGTGTCGGTGAGATTAAACAGGATACCGGCGGTGCGATTTACAGACCTGAACGTGAAAAAGCGATTATTGAACGATTGACAAAACAAAATGAAGCAGAGGGCGGACTTTTAAATAAAAGTGCTATTGAAGCGATTTTTTTAGAGATATTTGCAGTTGCACGTAATTTAGAACTCCCTGAAAAAATAGCATATCTCGGACCGGAGGGGACATTTACCCATCAAGCAGCAGAGAGTCGTTTTGGTGCAATGAGCAACTACCTCTCCCTTAACTCCATAGAGGCTGTTTTTAAAGAGCTTGAGGCAAAACGGGCAAAGTTTGGTGTTGTGCCGATTGAAAATTCGCGCGACGGTGTTGTTGGTGAAACGCTTGATCTGCTTTCAAAATCTTCTGTTAAGATAGTTGCAGAACTCTATATGCCGATTCATATCTCTTTTGCAACAAAAGCGGACTCCTTAAAAGATATAAAACGAATCTACTCAAAAGACAAAGGCTTTGGTGAATGCAGGGAATTCTTAAATGAGTATGATTTGATGAACATTGAACATATTCCTGTAGAGTCAACAGCTAAAGCAGCAATTTTGGCAAGTAAAGATAAAGAATCTGCAGCAATCTGTTCACATATCGCTGCAAAACTTTATGGTGTTCCTGTAATGTTTGAAAATATTGAAGATGTGCATGAGAATATGACACGTTTTGTCGTTTTAAGTGATTTTAAAAATGCAATCAGCGGCGAAGACAAGACCAGTATTTTGGCAAAACTTAAAGATGCTAATGAGGCAGGAGCACTTGTGCACTTTTTAAGTGATTTTGATGCAGCGAAGATCAACCTCTCTAAGATCGAATCGCGTCCTTCAAAAGAGGGTGGAGGATTTGGTTACTGGTTTTACATTGATTTTTATGGGCATATTGATGAATCAAGAGTGCAAGATGTCTTAGCAAAACATACAGATGAAGTGACATGGCTTGGAAGTTATGTAAAGGGTGAAGATTGAAATTTAATAAAAAATTAGAAAATATTTCTACATATGAAGCGGGCAAGCCAATTGAGCTTGTAGTGCGTGAATTTGGTATTGAACCAAAAGATATTATAAAGCTTGCATCAAATGAAAATCCGTATGGGTGTTCACTAAAAGTGCAAGAAGCTGTGCAGAAAATTTTGCCGCAGATGGCAATGTATCCTGATGACTCTATGATGAAGCTTAAAATGGGGCTTTCTAGGAGATTTGATGTTGCCGATGAAAATATTATTATTGGCAGTGGAAGCGATCAGATTATAGAGTTTTTAATGCACGCAAAAGCAGATGAAAATGCTAAAATTCTCATCAACTCGGTAACATTCGCAATGTATGAGATCTACGCAAAACATGTTGGCGCAGAGGTTATTAGAACAGCTTCACAAAAACATAATTTGGATGAATTTTATAGACTCTATAAAGAGTATAATCCCAATATAATTTTTCTTTGTACGCCAAACAATCCAACTGGTGATGCACTTGATTTTAGTGAAATAGTAGAATTTTTAGCTAAGATTGACAGTGATACTTTGGTTGTTATTGATGGTGCATATATGGAATATGCAGCGTTTAAAGATAGAACAAAAAAGGTGACGCCAAAAGAGCTTATAGAGCAGTTTGACAATGTTATCTATTTAGGAACTTTTTCAAAAGCGTATGGACTAGGCGGTATGCGTGTCGGTTATGGCCTTGGAGATGCAAAAATCATCAAAGAACTCTATAAACTTAGACCACCTTTTAATATTACGACTCTCTCACTAGAAGCTGCTTCAGTGGCACTTGAAGATGAAGAATTTGTGAATGAATGTATCGCTTTGAATTTTGAGGAGATGAAGCGCTACGAAGCGTTTGCAAACAAGCAAAAAATAGATATAATAGAGAGTTATACAAATTTTGTTACTTTATGCTTTGATGACAACATAGATTCGACACAATTATCAGATGCAATGCTTCGACATGGAATGATTGTAAGAAATTTGAGTGGGTACGGGATGAATGCAATTCGTGTAACAGTAGGAACAAAAGAGCAAAACGATCGTTTTTTTGAACTTATGGCAGAGTTAGTGTAAAAATTTGAAGATGAGAGATTGATGGATTTTAAGGCGCTTTTTTCGCAGTTGTCAGTTTTGTATGCAAAGCTGAGCAAAGAACAAAAGATAATTATTGCAGCAGCTGTTGTCGGTATTGTTGCATTTCTTATATTTCTTGTTGTTTATACTGCAAATAAAAGTACAAAAAGCTCTTATGTAACACTTTTTGAAACACTCAGTGACAGTGATGCGGCAAAGGTCATTGCGCAGCTTGACAAAGATGGCATAAAATATGAAGTTACTCCAAACAATGTTATAAAAGTTCCTAAAGATATTGTCTATAAAGAGCGTATCGCCATTGCAGCACAAGGAATTCCAAAGAACAGCGGTGTTGGGTTTGAGCTTTTTGACAAG
>FPHK01000075.1_pt1 | contig 16573 bp, 14 predicted proteins | sample 1057251 | NCBI WGS metagenome assembly FPHK01 (sample SAMEA4473311, study PRJEB15554) | hydrothermal vent metagenome | biome: marine basaltic hydrothermal vent biome; feature: marine hydrothermal vent; material: water | place: Pacific Ocean | collected 2011-06-14/2011-07-23 | depth 1155 m
ATCTTCGTAACGAAGGGAGTGTTTTACACTAAAGAGCCTCTCTACAAAGGTATGATCCAAAAAAGGGGTGCGTGACTCGATGGAGTGTGCCATGCTGACACGATCAAGCTTTGCAAGAAAGTGCTCGGCTTGAAAGTGCTGCAGGTCGGCATAGGAGAACCAGATAGATTCATCAGCGTGCGAAGAGGACTCAAAACGATCACGCAAGGCTTTGAGATACAAAAAACTCTCACCGTCACGAATATTACGCTTCATTAAGATGTTTTTTTGCATATCGGTAAACTTTTCACTAGAGGTGCGAAAGACGACCTCCCCCTCAAAAGCCCGCTTATACCACTCCCACTCACGATTCATACTAAAGTTGGAACGAAAATACTTTTTGAGCCAGTTTTTATGCAGCACTTTTGTCGCCGCCTCCATCTCAAGATACTCAAAATATTGTCTGTATCCTAAAAAAAGCTCATCACTTCCCTCACCGCTCAGCACCACGCGAAAACCATCTTTTTTAATCTGCGAAAAGAGATGATAGAGTGGAATAGCAGCCGGATCGTTAAGCGGCTCGTCGAGTGTTTCAAAGACGGTGCCGATTGTATCAAGATAGCCTTGTCTGCTTAGCTCAATCTGGATATTTTCTAAGCCTAAGAGTTTTGCACTCTCTTTGGCATTTTCTCTCTCATCATACTTTGTAAAGTTCTCAAATCCCAAAGTATAGGTGGTAAGCGGTTTGCCCATCTCTTTTGCATAGAAGTTCAGCGTCGCGCTGTCAATGCCGCCGCTTAGCAGTGCCGCCATAGGGGCATCACTCTCAAGACGCAGAGCAATAGACTCTTCAAATGACTGCGTGAGTTTTATAATAGCTTCTTCTTTGGATTGAATTTGATTGGCCTGTGTATCTAAGATGTCATAGTAAATTTCTGTACTGATTTGCTTCTCTTTATATGTCAGCATCTCTGAGGGGGCAAGTTTTTTGATCTTTTTGTAAAAGGTGTGCGGTGCAGTGGGTGCAAGGTAACTCAAATATGATGAAAGAGCATCATAAGAGAGCTCTTTTTTCTTTAGAAAGGGCGTGAGTGCCTTTATCTCTGAAGCAAAATAAAAACTTCCTCCCTCTTGGAGATAAAAGAGCGGTTTTTTCCCAAGTCTGTCACGAAAGAGGTAGAGTGTATTACCGTCAAGCAGTGCAATGGCAAACATCCCACGCAGATGCTTTACAAAATCAACACCCCACTTGAGGTAGGCAGCAAGTATAACCTCCGTGTCTCCTTCTGTTTGAAAATCAAAATCCAACTGCTCACGCAGCTCTTTAAAGTTGTATATCTCGCCATTAAAAGAGAGGAGAATTTTGTTATGTTTGAGTGGTTGATGGGCTCTTGCGTGAGCATCTGTAATGCTCAGTCGTTGGTGGGCAAAGAAGATGTTTTCTCTTCGCTCAATGCCGCAGTAGTCCGGTCCGCGATGGCTTAGTCGTGAGAGAGCATATTTTGCCTGCTGCTCATCATATTTGCCGATAATTCCAAAAATAGCACACATTTAAGTTCCAATCAATAATTTCATATTTTTATGAATGAAAATAACCAAAGAGGTATTTTGTTGTTGTTTGATGTAAAATCAATATCTATTGCTAAAAAACTGTTCTCTTTATCTTTTATTTGTGAAAAATTTTTATTTCTTCCACCAACTTCAAAAATGTATTTATCAACTTTGAAGTCTCCAATATCGCTGTAAAATATATTGTCAAAACAGTTCACAAAAAAAGTCTCTCGAATAGTTCCAATATCAAGTTCTAAATTAATTTTATCAGCATAGGCATAGAGTATATTGCTATTTGCAAAAAGAATCTTTTGAGGTTTTTTCGATACTTTCGTAGAAGCTTTTCGCATAGATTTAAATATGGCTGTTTTATCCAATATGCCAAGATAAGTATAGAGTGTCGGTTCACTCACTTCAAACTCTCTTGCAAGTGCTGCAACATTTACACTAAATGGTTTATTTGCAGAGACTACAAAAAAGATGAGTTTTTCAAAAATAGAAATATGGGAGTAATCGATTTTATTTAAAGAGGGGATATCTTCATGAATAATTTTCTCCAAAGCATTAAAAAGTTTAGCATTGAAGCTCTCAACCCCTTCTAAATAAAATGGATACGCACCATATTGTAGATAGTTTTTAAACTCCGCATAGAGATCTTCATATTGAAAGACTAGCTCTTTAGATATCTCACTACTATTGCTAAGAATCTCTTGGAGGGTGTATGATGTGAGTGTAATTCCTTTTTGAATCTCAAAATACTCTTTAAAACTCAGCACTGGGAGTGTATGTATAACAAGCCTTCTGCTTAAATCATATTTTTCATACAGAATGTTAATCATAGAAGAACCACTGATTCTAATGGTGAGATCTGGGAAGCTGTCATATATATTTTTTATCTCTTGCACCCAGTTTTTATATTTATGCACTTCATCTATAACAATTACCCTGCCACCAAGTGCGTAGAACTCATCGGCTAGTGTATAGATACTGGAGTTTGTGAACTCTATATCATCTCCAGTCATATAAAGAGACTTTGTGTTATTTGCTTTTATATATTGAAAGAGAAGGGTAGTTTTACCGACACCTCTTGCACCTATGAGTGCAATGAGCCTTTCGTTGGAGTTTAGAATATCAAAGTACTTTTTTCTAATAAATTTTGTTTCTATTTTTGCTAATATTAACTCTTGTTTTCTTGTAAAATAGCTAATATTCATATTAAATCCTAAAATGTATTTTTGGATTATAACATATATTTAATAAATACACTTTAGATATGCCCTCTTGCTTAATTGTTACTTGAAACTTTGTAAAACCCTACTGTTATGTCGCCGTCCAAATAACCCTCACGCAGATGTATGTTTTGCACATTTAGATCACGAGCTATAGCTTCTATCTGCTTGCGTGAGAGGTAGTTGTATGTTTGTGACTCTTTTTCGCCATAGAGGACATTAAAAACAAAGCCTTTCTTTGCGGTTTTGTAGCAGTTTTGAATAAACTGCACGGTCTCAAAAGGGGTAAGCACATTTAACGCACCGCTGCATATAACAAAATCACTAACAGGGGGCTGTGTGTTTGTTATATCTGCGTGAATAATCTCTTGAGCAGTTTTTTCTTTTGCAATGTGGCACATTGTATCAACTGCATCGATGCCTGTGTATTGCTGAGGAAGGTTGTTGTTGTCTTGCAAATAGGTGTAAAAGTCGCCAAAACCACACCCCGCATCAACGATGCTCATCGCACGCAGAGACTCCGGCAGTAGTTCGCAAATCATCTCAAAACGAATCTGTTGATGGGCATAACTAAGCCAGCAGACACCCGCAGGAGTGAGACCATGTTTTTTTATGGCGTTTTTATAAAAAGCTTCACTTGCAATACGCGGCATATTTCTCCTTGGTTTTGTAAAGGTATTATATAATAAATCAAAGAGGGTGTGAACTTAGTTCGTTAAAGCCCTGATTTAGCCTAAATTCTTAGCGCATTTTTCCAAATAAACTAACATTTTCTGTGTCCACTTATTTTTGAATACAAGAGTCTTTTGTGTTATAATGTTTGTTGAATAAATAGTTGTACGAGGATAAAAATTGGCAATAGATGATGAAATGAAAACTGTAAAAGAAGGTGTTGCTGTAGTTGGAGAAATAATCAAAGCTGCTGGTGATAATCCAAATGTAAAAGAAGCAGGAAGCAATCTGGGACAAACTGCATTAACTATAACAAAGACAATTAACAATGCCTTACTACCACTTGCAGCAATAAATTTTTCTTTTGATAAAGCTCGTGCTTATTTTTCAGAAAAGTTTGAAAAAGACCTTTCTGAAAAAGCAGATAAAATTCCCTTTGAAGATATAGTAGAACCTAAAGCTTCAATTGCTGGTCCAACTCTTCAAGGATTAGCATTTACACATGAAGAAGAAAACTTAAAAGATATGTATTTATCTCTTTTAGCCACAGCAATGAATGGCAAAACATCAGAAGAAGCACATCCAGCATTTGTTGAAATTATAAAGCAATTAACTTCAGAGGAAGCACATTTATTAAAAAGTGTTTTATCATCAAATGGACCAATAGCAATTTCAGAAATCAGACTAAAAGAAGATGGAGAACAAGGGTGGAAGACTTTATTAAAACATTTAATAGATGTATCTAATTCAAAAACTGGAGAAGCAGTTGAAAACAATCGATACCCATCAATGATAGAAAATTGGATTAGACTAGGTTTAATTGAAGTTAACTATACACAACATATTGCAGATAAGACAGCTTATGATTGGAATAAAACTCGCCCAGAGGTAAATAAACTTCGTATACAATATGAAACAGAGTCTTCTAAAATAATCTTTCAAAATGGTATTTTAGAGAGGACAGCTTTAGGAGAACATTTCGCTAAAGCTGTAGATATTTAACTAAAATTCTAACAAAACCTTGAGACTGTGAACTTAGTCCGCTAAACCCCTAATTTAGCCTAAAATCTCAGCTCAATTTTTACAAATATCTCACTTTTTTTGAGATATTTTGTAAAAATAAAAATAGTTCCAATTTTTGGGCTAAATGAACTCCAAACGTCAAGATATGAGCTGCTATCTCTTCTCTTATTTGGTTTAGGTTATTGTTTTTTATAGCAATGCAGAGTTTTTTAAACAGAGTTATTCCTATGAGGTTTAGCACTCTTTTAAAATTATAGGTAAACATGATGAGTGCGTTCTCTCCAAGAACTTTCTTTTTAGTTCTGACAAGAAAGTGATCCCAGCCTAAAGTTCTTTTTATAGTTCCAAATGGGTGTTCCACTATGGAACCTCGCTTTTTAACTATTGCCTTTGCTTCTGGAGTATTCATTTTTGTTGTATAGTTATCTATAATATCTTCATACTCCCATCTATACATCTGTTTATTTGGTGTTTTATCTGATAGACAGTTTTTCTTTAGTGGGCAGATTTTACAGTAACTGCTTGATATTCTATAAACATCCAACATTCTTCCATCTCTCTCATACTGTTTTTCTATCTTTTTAAGTTGTTGGTTATTAGGACAGATATAACAATCATCTTCATAGTTGTAGATAAATTGGTTTTTAGAAAATCTTGCATTTTTTATCTTTTTTGTTTTTGCAGTGGCTCTTGGTGGCACTACAGTCTCTATTTCATCCTCTATACACTTTTTAAGCTCTCTGCTGCTATAGTAACCCTTATCGGCTGTTACTGTCATATTTGGGTTATCTACTATCTCTTTGCTTCTTGTTGCCATATTGTGGAGTTGGTCTAAATCGTGACCGTTAGTGCTTATGTCTGTAGCTACGATAAACTTATAGGTGTCATCAACTGCTATCTGGCTATTATACGCCATCAAGTTATGTGCAGGTTTACTCATAACGGTTGCATCTTTATCTGTCTTGTTGTGTTGTTCCTTTCCCATTGCATCTAGCATATCTAAATCTTTTTGAAACTGCTCTTTTTTTGCAAGGAGTTTATCTATCTGATCTTTTGAGATTTTTAGGTTTGTGGTGTTTTTGTCCTCTTTATCTAGTGTTTCAAGAAGGGTCATATAGTTTTTTATATCTTCATCTATTTTAGCAATATCTTTTTTTACAGTGTTTCTCATGATAAGAGTATTTTTACTTGCGTTTGCTCGTAAAAATGCACCATCTACTGCAACTAAATCACCTGTTATGAGTTTTAGGTTTTTAAGAAGCAGACTAAACTCTTTAAAAATAGTCTGCAGGGCTTTAGGATTATTTTTTCTAAAATTGGCAATAGTCTTATATGATGGTCTTAATCCTTGCGTGAGCCACATCATCTCTATATTTCTATTTATCTCCTGTTCCAGCTTTCTACTGCTTCTTATCTTGTTTAGGTATCCATAGATATAGATTTTTAATAATAACTTTGGATGAAATGCCGGTTGTCCATCTTTTATGAGGCTTTTTTTAGTTTTTATATTGAGTCTGAAAATATCTAATGTATCTACATACGCTTCTATTGCACGAACTACATTATCTTCATCCACCAACTCATCTAAACTTGGAGGAAACATTAGTTGCTGTTTGCGGTTTAAACCTTGTTTGTATATTCCCATAAAACACCCTTATTATAGAAGTTATTGTACTCTGTTTATGATTTTAGTTTGGTTAATTTTAGGGTAATTTTGGTAGAATGTTTTTTAATGTTTGGGGCTGGGTTCTTTCACAGTCTCCTTGGAGAGAAATAGTTTACCCTAGCGGGAAAACTATTTCTCAACTCAACCGTTATACTCCAAAATCAAATATGCTATAATACAAAAAAAGGAAAGTTCATGGTGGCTGTAAAACAAGAAGTACAAGATATGATTCAAAATCTTCCTGATAACTGTACTTATGAAGATATTCAATATCACCTTTATGTTGTAGAAAAAATTAAAAATGGTATTAGCCGTGCTGAAAATGGTGAAGTCTCGTCGCATCAAGAAGCAAAACAGAGAGTGGCTAAATGGCTTTCACACTAAAGTGGTCAGAAGAGGCTCTCGAAGATATTGAGTCTATCGCCACTTATATAGAGAAAGATTCCCCAACTTATGCAAAATCAGTAGTTTCAAAATTTTTTGAAAAATCAGAAATATTACAAGAATTTCCAGAATTAGGTCGAAAAGTTCCTGAGTTTAATGACATAACAATTCGAGAAATTTTTGTTTATAGTTACAGACTTATCTATAAACTAAATAAAGAAGATATTCTATTTGTAGCAGTAGTTCACGGTAAAAGACTTCTTGAAAATCATCAGTAAAGTATAACAAAGTAGGAAATATAGTATGAAAATAGCAGTAGTCGGTCTTGGTGGTGTTGGTGGATATCTGGCGGCTTCGTTTGCAAAAGCGGGCTTGGATGTGACGGGTTTTGCTCGCGGGGCACATCTTGAAGCGATTGTAAAAAATGGCATAACAATCAAAGAGGATAAAGAGCAGTGGAGTGTAAATCTTGATGCCAAAGAGCTGTGTGAAGCAGAGGGAGAGTTTGATGTTGTGCTTTTTTGCACAAAAAGTTATGATTTGGAAGATGCTTATGAGAAGATAGCTCATTGCGTGAGCAAAAAGACAATTTTGCTCTCATTTTCCAATGGTGTGAACAACGGCGATAGACTGCGCTCACTTGCACCGGATGCAAGGGTACTTGATGCGACTGTTTATATTCTTGCGCATATTGAAACGGCGGGGGTTATCCGTAAAAAAGGCAAAGTCTTTGCAGCAGTTGTTGGCGCAGCTGATACAGAGGCTGTGCAAAGTCTTGCAGCACTCTTTGAAAAAGCTGCTCTGCGTTATAAAACACCGCAAAATATCAAAGAGGCACTCTATAAAAAGTATATTTTCATCGCAGCTTTTGCAACGCTGACATCATATTACGACACAACTATAGGCGATATTGTCAAGAATCATTACGATGAAGCAAAGCAACTTCTAACAGAGATAGCCCAGCAGGCAAAAGAGCAAGAGAATATAGATATATTTGATGAGGTGCAAAAATCTTTAGATACTGCTGCAAAACTGCCGTATGACTCTACAACATCTATGTATCTTGATTTTAAAAACGGTAAAAAAACTGAACTTGAAAATTTAAGCGGATATGTTCAAAAGCCTTTTATGCAAAAACTCTATAATGAACTTAAAAAGAGAATTTGAAGTATGAAAAAAGAGCAAATCGTTTTAGGTGGTGGGTGTTTCTGGTGCATAGAGGCGATCTATAGAAATGTCAAAGGGGTGCTCTTGGCTGTAAGTGCCTACACAGGCGGGAAACGTCCAAATCCGACTTATGAGAATGTCTGCTCCGGTGCAACGGGGCATGCAGAGGTTGTTGACATCAGCTTTGATGCGGATGTTATTAGTTTGTCTGAGATTTTGGATATCTTTTTTGCTATTCATGACCCGACAACACTTAACCAACAAGGTGCAGATAAAGGTACTCAGTATCGCTCTGTCATCTACTATGCAAATGAAGAGCAAAAGCAGATCATTGAGCAGAGTATTGCCAAACATCAAAGTGAGCTGAGTGAAAAAATTGTAACAGAAGTATCTGCTTTGGGTGAGGTCTATCCTGCAGAGCCGTATCATCAAAATTACTACAATCTTAATGCACAGCAGGGGTATTGTCAGGTTGTTATCGCACCGAAGCTGCGTAAATTTATGATGCAGTTTCCCAAAAAGCTGATATAATTAAAGCAAATAGTTAGGAGTACTTTATGGAACATATTTATCAATTAGCCATTGTTGGCGCTGGACCTGCAGGGATTGCCGCTGCAGTTGAGAGTTATCTGCAGGGTTTGCGTGATATTGTTTTGCTGGAAAAAGATGAAAATCACAACTCTACGATACGCAAGTATTACAAAGACAACAAGCGTGTGGATGTCGAATGGAAAGGTCAAAAGGTCGAACTTGACGGAAATATCTACTTTATAGACGGAACCAAAGAGACGACACTTGATTTTTTTGATGAGATCCTTAAAAAACACGCAGTTGAATTGCAAACGCATGTAGAAGTAACGGGTATTGAGAAAAAAGATGGCTACTTTGAAGTGCATATGGCAGGAAAAAGCATCAAAGCAAAGTATGTTGTGGTAACAATCGGACGTATGGGTAAACCAAACAAGCCAAGCTATAAAATTCCACCGGCGATTCGTAAAAAAGTAAACTATACAACCGATGAGTGCGGCAGTGGTGAGAAGATTTTAGTTGTCGGCGGAGGGGACAGCGCTGTTGAATATGCAGTCGATCTGAGTGCAAACAATGATGTTGCAATCTGTTACAGACGCGAGACCTTCCGTCGTGCAAATCCTACAAATCAAAGAGACATCGCCAATGCGATTGCACATAATGAAGTTCGTCCTATCTTAGGTGTCAACATCGATGGGCTTGAAGCTACAGAAGATGGAAAGATAAAAGTGCTCTTCTCTGAGATAGAGCCAGAAGTTTACGACAGGGTTATTTATGCAATTGGCGGCACAACTCCATCAGCCTTTTTAGCAAGTTCAGGCATCAAAGAAGAAGATGGCAAACCGGTGCACAATGAGCACTATGAGACCAATATCGAGGGGCTTTTTGTAGCAGGCGACATCACGCAGGAGAGCGGCGGAAGCATTGCTCTTGGGCTTAATCACGGCTATGCTATAGCATGTCATATTAAACACTCCTGCTAGGCTCTTTTTTAGTTTTGTAAATATTGATAAGTTTAATCATAATCATAACACTAATGACTTGAAAGAGTGCGGCTAAAATAAAAGCATAGTAGTGGAGTTTGTCAATGGAGTGTGCTGAATATGCCAGTGTTGCCATTGCAATGAGTAATGTAAGCGGCATGGCATGAGAGAGCCCTAATAAAAGAGAATCAAGAAGGCCGAGATCTTTTATGAAAACCAAAGCGGCAAAAAGTCGCATAAGTATCATAACAACCGCAATAACAACAGCTTTTGCAATAAGCCCGTTTATGAAAAGTGCATTTAGATCAAAAGAGCTGCCGATGTGAATAAAAAAGATAGGTATAAGCAGCCCAAAACCAAAAGAGGCAAGTTTTTCAGGCAGTTCATGCTTATGCTCAAAAAATGTCGGGATGAAAATGCCGGCTAAGAAAGCACCGAATGCAAGTTCGAGATGTAGATAGAGCATTGCACCGACAAGTAAAAAAAAGATACCCATAGAGAGACGGATATCTTGTTCTTGATTGTCTTTATGCGGCATCAGGGCAAGGGAGACTTTTGGAAACCACCAAAAAAGCAGCTGCATTGCACGAAAAAGCAGGAACATAAAAAATATAAAGGCAATAAGCGCCATAATGTTTTGAAAAAGTCCAAGCCCTATGCCAGATTCAAGTGCGGCAGAGGTAATGGTTAAAATCACGATACTTACAACTTCTCCAATGCCGCCAACTGTCATAGAGAGGGTAATCCACGGTGTTTTGCCATACTCTTTTGCCAGTGATGCGACAAGACCGACAGAGATAAGCGGCAGCAGTACCATAAAAATTTTGCTAAGATGAAACTGCATCGAAAAGAGAATAGCAAAGGCGTATAAAAAGAGGAGATAAAGGGCTACTTTTTTGATGGTATGCGCGGGTGTTTTAAGCACATTTTTTAAGTTAATCTCTGTTCCTGCAATGAACATAAGGTAGAGAAATCCAAGCTCTGCAACAATGTCAAAAATATACTCATCATGTAAAAGCCCGACATAACCAAGGAGTGAGCCTAAAATAATCTCAATAGGAGTGGTAGGAAGCCTCAGGCTCTTGGCAATAAAAGGGGAGAAGATGATAATAAGTGATATAGTGGTAATAAGGGCGATATTAGCACTTAAATTTTCTACCATTGTTTAATCTGTTACACTTGTTGCGACATCAAATCCAAGTGAGTGAAGCATTTCAAGATCTTTATGCATTGCTCTTCCGGAAGTTGTCAGATAGTTTCCAATGACTATGGAGTTGGCTCCATTGGCAAATATTTCACTTTGACGTTCGCCAAACATCAGCTCACGCCCGCCGGCAACCATAATGCGCTGCGCTTTAGGAATCATCTCTCGTGTGAGCTTAACGAGTGCGAGTGCTTCATCGACTGTAAGAGGATTAGGACTAAGCTGCAGTGCCTCATTGTGATGATAGAAGTTGATAGGTACGGAAGTTGGATTGAGCGAGGCTAGAGACTCCAGCATAGAGATTCTGTCTGCTTGAGACTCTCCAAGCCCAAAAATACCGCCTGTAATGAGCACGAGTCCTGCTTCATTAACATTTTGGCAGGTTTCGTAACGCTCACGCCAAGGGTGGGTTGTACAGATCTGCGGGTAAAAAGCCTCACTTGTTTCTAAATTGTGATTGTAGGCTTTAATCCCCGCTGCTTTGAGTCTTAGAAGCTGCTCAAGTGTCGCCGTTCCGTTACATGCAATGAGGCGAAGTTCTGGTGCGACCTTTTGCACCGCTTCAGCGACATTGCAGACAAATTCCAAGATTTTGTCATTTAAGCCCTTATCGGCTGTGACAAGACAAAAACCAAGTGCTCCGTTATCACGTGCGGTAATTGCCTCTTTTTGGATATCTTCTATAGGCTTTTGTTTGTAACGATCGATGTCGGCTTTGTAACGGACACTTTGTGAACAAAATTTACAATCTTCATTACATGTGCCGCTGTTAATATTGCAGATAGAACATAAAAATATCTTTTCACTCACACTTTTTGCCTTGTAAATTCATAATGCTTTTGCTCTTCAAATGTTTGTTTTGATTTTCTTGTATAATAGTTTACTATAAATTTGTTTGGTGTTACTTCCAGCAGGGCACACTCTGAGAGTGGTTTTTTCCTTGCGCAGACCTCACCGGGGTTAAGATAGAGTGTTTTTGATTTATATTCAACTTCAAACTGATGTGTATGACCAAATATGACAACTTCTGCATCATTAGACATATAAAAAGGAAGATGCATAAGTTTAAATTTTGTATTTGCAAGTTTGAAGTAGTAGGGTTCTTGGACAAGATTATAGTGTTCATGATGCTGCATAAGGTGGGCATCATTGTTACCATATACGGCAATGTAGGGTTTACCGCAATTTGCCAGCAGTTCTAAAATTTCCGGCTCGACGATATCGCCTGCGTGAATAATAAACTCAGCCCCCTCAGCGAGTAAAAAATCAAGTGTTTTTTTGGCTTTTTTTATTTTTTTGTGTGTGTCTGAGAATATGCCTATTTTCATTTTATTTTTGCCCGTCTATCTCTTGGCGTGGTGTACGTGCTTTACATTTGATGCACTCATAGACCTCTTTGTTTCTGTATGTTCTTGGTGCGAGTACGCCTGTACAGCCTTTCTCTTTACATTTGATGGTTGTTGGTTCAAACTTGGAGATGAACTTACAATCAGGATAGTTTTCACATCCCCAAAATGGTCCTCTGCGTGAGTTTTTCAGGCTTATTTTGCCGCCGCACTCCGGACACGGTGTTTTACTTACTTTCTCTTCAACGGTAATGCTTTTTGTATTTTTACACTCAGGGTAGTTTGAACATGCCAAAAATTGTCCGTTACGACCATTTTTCACTATCATATCGGCACCACACTTCTCACACTTGTCATCATTTGTCTGCTCTTTTTTCTCTACAGGATTGCCCTCTTCGTCACACTGTTCTGTGTACTTACATTTAGGAAATCCGCTGCAGGCGATAAATTGCCCAAAGCGACCGGAGCGAAGCAGGAGTTCAGAGCCGCATTTAGGACAGTTTCTTCCAAGCGGTTTTGCAACTTTGAGTGAGACTATCTTCTCTTTTCCCTCATCTATCTGCTTCATAAAACTTTCATAGAAGTCTATAAGAAGTTTCTGCCAATCTTCATGCCCCTCTGCTATCTCATCGAGTTTCTCTTCCATCTCTGCTGTGAAGTTGATATCTACGATGTTTGGAAAATGCTTCTCAAGTATCTCTGTTACGGTAAAGGCAACCTCTGTCGGGATGATCTGCTTCTTCTCAATTGTCACATAGGTACGGTTTGAGAGTGTTGCGATCGTCGGTGCATAGGTTGATGGACGCCCGACACCTTCGGCTTCGAGTTTTTTGATGAGACTTGCTTCTGAGTAGCGTGAAGGCGGCTCAGTAAAGTGCTGCTGTGGTTTTACGCTCTGAATGACAGCTTTATCTCCCTCTTTGAGTGCTGGGAGGAGTTTGTCTTTGTCATCTGTTCCCGTTACGGCATAAAAACCGTCAAAGATGAGTTTTCGTCCACTTGCGCGGTACTCGTTCTCACTCCCTTTGAAGATGATGCTTTGTTGTTCAAAGATCGCATCTTCCATCTGACACGCCATAAAACGCTCATAGATAAGACGGTAGAGTTTGATCTCGTCAGGCTTGAGGTATTTGACTGCAACTTCCGGTGTAAATTGCAGCATAGTAGGGCGGATAGCCTCGTGCGCCTCTTGTGCCCCTTTTGCCTTTTTCGTATAAACTTTTGGGCTTTTTGGAAGATATTTTTTGCCAAATCGATTCTCAATGATACCGCGAACCGCACCCACTGCCTCTTTTGCAAGATTGAGTGAGTCTGTTCTCATGTAGGTAATAACCCCTGATGTGCCGTCTGGCGTTTTGACACCCTCATAGAGCGTTTGTGCTATCATCATAGTTTTCTTTGGTGTGAAACCGAGTTTGCTTGAAGCGGTTTGCTGTAGCGTTGAGGTCATAAATGGCGGCGGCGTTGTACTCTTTCTTTGTTTTGTCTCAATCTTTGCAATGGTAAAATCATCACTCTTTACACTCTGTGTGATGGAGTCAGCTTGCTCTTTGTTCTCAATAGAGAGTTTGGAGAGTTTCTTGCCTTTGTGGCTAATGAGATTTGCATCGATATTTGTTTTAAAAACAGTATCAATCGTCCAGTACTCTTGAGGAACAAAGGCTTTTATCTCACGTTCACGATCAACGACGAGCTTGAGTGTTGAGCTTTGCACACGCCCGCCTGAGAGCCCTTTTTGGATCTTGGAAGCTAAAAGCGGCGAGAGCTTGTAGCCTACGATTCTATCAAGAAGACGGCGTGCCTGTTGGGCATTGACCATCTGCATATCAATTTTGCGTGCAGACTCCAAAGCATGCTTTATAGCCCCTTTTGTGATCTCATGAAAGACGATACGCGGCAGCTCCTCGGGATCTTTTTTAATTGCATGCGCAATATGCCAGCCTATCGCTTCTCCTTCGCGGTCCTCATCGGTTGCGATGTAGATGGTATCTGCTTTTTTTGCTTTTTCGCGTATCTCTTTGACTGTTGGCGCATTCTCTTTTGCTACAGAGTATTTTGGAATAATTTGATGATGTTCTTCATCTATTGTGATCCCAAAACGAGATTTTGGCAGGTCTCTAATGTGTCCTTTTGATGCGATGACATCATAGCCTTTACCTAAGAAGTTCTTGATAGTACGCGCTTTTGCGGGTGATTCGACGATTATTAAATTCAAATGTCTTTTCCTATATTATAGTATAGTGATTTTGTTTTTGATTGTGGAAGTGTAGCTAAAAAAGATAAAATTGTAAAAAAGTCAAAAAAATTTACACTTTTTCTAAAGTTATTTTTTTGCGTGACGATATTGTTATCATCTAGCGGCAAGGAAGCCAAAAGATAAAACAAAAAAACAAAGAGCGATAGGCTCTTCCATAGAAAAGGATTTATTATGGGTTTTAGAATTAATACAAACATTGGTGCGATGAATGCGCACAGAAATTCGGTTCAAACTAATTTAGGTTTAGACAAATCTTTACAAAGATTATCTTCAGGTCTTCGTATTAATACAGCAGCTGATGATGCTTCTGGTCTTGCTATTGCAAACCAACTAAAAGCACAAGCTTCAGGTCTTGGTCAAGCTATTCGTAATGCTAATGATGGTGTTGGTGTTGCTCAAACGGCTGATGGTGCTCTAGAAGAGTATGAAAACATCATCAACACTGTAAGAACGAAAGCTATTCAGGCTGCTTCTGATGGTCAAAATGTAGATTCTCGTAAAGCTATTCAAGCTGATATTTCTAAACTTTTAGAAGAAGCTCAAAATATTGCTAAAACAACATCATTTAATGGTCAAAACTTACTTGATGGAACATTTACTGATAAAGCGTTTCATATTGGTGCTTATTCAAATGAAACAGTGAATATTAGTATAGGAAGTGCACAAACAACGCAAGTTGGAGCACATGTTAACAAAGAAGGTAATTCTGTAAATGATGATACTACTTCTCAAGCAGCAGCGCTTGCAGCTGACTTTGCTATCAATGGTACTACAACAGGCGTAAGTAAAACAGATACTGCAACTGGCGCAAATACAACAGCGCATGATGAAGGTTCAGCATGGGCAAAAGCTATTGCTATTAATGGTGTTGAAGGTAAAACAGGAGTGCATGCAACTGCAGAAACAACTGTAACAGGTACAGCAGCGGTAACAGCTGGTTCAATTGCGGCAGGTGATTTAACTATCAATGGTGTTGATATTGGAGCGGTAACTGTTTCAAATAATGATGCAGATAATGCTTTAATAAATGCAATTAATAAAGTCTCTAATCAAACAAATGTTACTGCTTCTTTAGATGGCGGTACATTAAAACTATATGCAGCTGACGGTAGCGACATCGTTCTTGGTGGTGCTAATAGTACAGATGCCATCACTCATACTGGGGATAATAGTTCAACTATTTATAATTCTGGTAAATTGACTTTAACTTCTGGTAATGCTGTTACTATTTCAGGTACAGTTACTGATACAGGATTGACTGCAACTACTTATAGCACAGACAGTGCTTTAAATACTGTTGATGTTACATCAAGGAGTGCTGCTGAAGATGCTATTATTACAACAGATTTTGCTTTAAAACAACTTGATGCAATCCGTTCAAATATTGGTTCTACGCAAAATCAACTTGAATCGACTGTAAGAAATATTTCTGTAACACAAGTAAATGTTGCAGCTGCAGAATCTCAAATTCGTGATGTTGATTTCGCAGCAGAATCTGCAAACTTTGCAAAACACAACATTTTAGCTCAGTCTGGTACATATGCTATGAGTCAAGCGAATGCTGTACAACAAAACGTGCTTCGTTTATTACAATAGTAATCTCCTTTGAACTTTTAACAGAGGGCCTTTGCCTTCTGTCTTCTCTTCTTTTATACTCTCAAATTACTAAAAATTTTCAATAAATGGTCGATATTATTCTTAATAGATAATAATGCAGATATTATTAGAATAAAAGGATATGTCATGGGAATTTCTTCATTAGGTGTTGGTTCAAGTGTTTTAACACAAGATGTGATCGATCAGCTGAAAAAAGCTGATGAATCGCAATTTGTAAATCCACTGACTGCCAAAATTTCTGCTGAAAAAAGTAAAAGAGGGCAGTTGGATATTGTAAATGCGTTAATGGATAATTTAGCAGAAAGTACAGGTAATATTGCTGATTTTGGGCTTTTTAATACACGTACGGCAGATGTAACCGGAGATGCAGTTGAAGTAACGGCAAATGATGGGAGTGATATTCAAGATTTTAGTATTACTGTCAATCATTTAGCAACAAAAGAGATAGAGCAGTCAGGATCTTTTGCTAAGGCAGATAGTGCTATAGCTACTGGTGATGGGCAGTTGAAGTTAAGTGTAGGTTCAAAAGATTTTACGATTGATTATACATCAGATATGACTTTAACACAACTCAAAGATCAGATAAATAAAGATGCAGCAGGAACAGTTACGGCGAGTATAGTTGAAGTTGCTAAAGATGATTTTCGTCTCTTTTTAACAGCGGTAAATACAGGGACTGGGCAAGATATTTCTATTACTGATGTTGCCGGTAAAGGAGAACATCTTAAAGAACAACTTCAAGCCGATACAGATACAACAGATGGCTATACAAATGTTCAAACAGCACAGGATGCCAGTTTCAAATACAATGGTTTAGATATTACTCGTAGCAGCAATACTGTAAGTGATTTGCTTTCAGGGGTGACTATAACCCTTAAAGAGGGAACAGATGCAAATCCTAGTACATCAAATGTTAGCGTAAAGCAAAATGTTAAAGAAATCGAAGATAAACTAGATAGTTTTGTTG
>FPHK01000142.1_pt1 | contig 16103 bp, 21 predicted proteins | sample 1057251 | NCBI WGS metagenome assembly FPHK01 (sample SAMEA4473311, study PRJEB15554) | hydrothermal vent metagenome | biome: marine basaltic hydrothermal vent biome; feature: marine hydrothermal vent; material: water | place: Pacific Ocean | collected 2011-06-14/2011-07-23 | depth 1155 m
TATTACACTCTCGGCAAAGAGCGGTCAGCGTGTTGACAAACTTCATGACATCATCTTAGAGATAAACGAAAACTACTCACAGAGAATTCCGACCTCCAAGCTTAATGAGGTCATAGACAAAGCACTCCGCCGCCATACACTCCCAAGTATGCACGGGCAGGTAATTCGTATCTACTATGCGACACAGTATGAGACACGACCGCCAAAGATTGCCATCATTATGAACAAACCAAAAGGGCTGCACTTTACCTACAGAAGATATCTTACAAACAAGCTGCGTGAGGCTTTTGATTTTACAGGAACACCACTGTTGTTTAAAGCGAAAAAGAGAGGAGAGAGATAAAATGGCACTTGCGCTTACTTTTATTGCCGGAGGTTTAGGGTTAAGTCTGTTAAGTTTTTATTTTTATAAAAAAATGAAAGAAGAAGAGAAAGGAAAAAACAACTAGTTTTTTCCTAACTAAATGGTTTAAAAACAACCATTGCAACAATTAGAAGCATTAAAATTGTCGGTACTTCATTGTAAATTCTAAAGAATTTTCCGCTTTTTGTACATTTGTCTTCAAGCAATTTTATACGTAAAACACCCAGTGAATGAAAATACCCTATCAAGATGATAAGAAAAAAAAGCTTTATATGCAGCCATGATGCTGTTATCCAATCCCCCATATATATTAATAGAGAACCACTGATAATAGTAGCCCACATTGATGGCACACCAATATATTTATAGAGTTTCATCTCTTGGATTTTTACAACCTCAACAAAACCACTGTTTTGTATATTTTCAACATGATAAACATAAAGACGCGGAAGATAAAAAAGTACTGCAAACCATGAAATAAACGAAATAACATGAAACCAAAGTATCCATTGATACATTAAAAATCCTTCTCTAAATAAAGAGAGTTGTAATTTGAACCGCCATGTACCCCATTATAGAGACCAAAAACTCCTGAACGGTGTTTAATAAGCAGACCAAAATATAAATCTTCTAAAGATTTTGTGCGAAACAAACGCCCAACATCAACATCTAAACTAATATCCAGGTAATTCAAAAACTTCGATGTTGGCGAACTTTTATTTTCAGCATCGAGTTTTTCAATCTTTAACAATTTGGTTGTATAAGAGACACCCTCTCCAAAACCAAAACGAACACGATTTTTATAAACATCAAAATTCCAAAAAGCTTTGAGATATAAATCTCCTCCATAGGCACTATCAAATTTATCTTCATCATAATATGAAACCCCACCTTTAACGTAAATATCTAAAGGCCATTCCTTAATATTTTTCCAAAGCAGATAACCGGCATCAATTGAATACACTTTATACTCTTTATGATCAGGAGAGAATTTACCAAATAAAACTTCTCCTAGATCTTTAATAGTTGACCAGCCATATACACCACGAACAGAATAGTTTTTATCAGCCGACAAAGCCGTTGTCAGCATCAAAAAAATGGTTATAGTAAGTAGTAAATACTTACGCATCTACTGATTCAAGTTCTTTAAGTGGTACTGCTTTATGATCTTTGATTTTATCATGAAGACGACGCAGTGCTTTTTCTGCTCTATCTACTGCAAGATCAATAGCTGCATCAAGTACTTCATCATGTTGAGAAATAATAATCGGTTCTGCATGTGCAACATTTATTTCAAACTCAACAAGAACACCTTTTTTCTCAGCAATTAAATTACAATGAATACTTGTAATATCAAGAGAGTATTTTCTAAATGCCTCTACAGCATGTTCAATGTGACTTTTAGTCGCATCACCTAATTTTAAATCTTTTGCACGAATTTGTAAATTCATAATATATCCTTCAGTTTTCATAAGATTTTATCAAAACAAAACTGAAACGGCACTATCATTTTGCTATAATAGCGCAAAAAAATAATTCAGGAACAGACTAATGAGAGTATTAACAGGTATTCAGCCTTCAGGCGATTTGCATATAGGAAACTATTTTGGTTCTATCAAACAGATGGTAGATGCGCAAAAAGAGAGTGACACTTTTGCTTTTATAGCCAACTATCATGCTATGACAAGTGTGAGTGACGGTAAAAGACTTGCAGAATTGACAATGCAGAGTGCAACAGACTTTTTAGCCCTTGGCATAGATCCAAAAGAATCTACTTTCTGGGTACAGTCTGATGTTAAAGAAGTACTTGAACTCTACTGGGTACTCTCCTCTTTTACACCTATGGGACTTTTAGAGCGCGCGCATAGCTACAAAGACAAAACAGCAAAAGGCATCGCAGCGAACCACTCGCTCTTCTCCTATCCTGTTTTAATGGCTGCAGATATTTTACTCTATTCTCCCGATACCATTCCTGTTGGAAAAGATCAAATTCAACATGTAGAGATTGCCAGAGACATTGCTGTGAAATTCAACAATGAGTATGGAGAAATTTTTAAACTTCCAGAGTTTAAAATAGAAGAACATGTAGCAACCGTACCGGGAATAGATGGGCAAAAGATGTCTAAAAGCTATAACAATACGGTAAATATTTTTGGCGAAGAGAAAAAACAACTCAAAACCATTAAAAAGATCGTTACTGAAAATGTACCAATGGAAGCACCGAAAGAGTATGAAAACTGTAATGTGTACAATATGGCAAAACTCTTTTTAAATGAAGATGAGTGTAAAGAACTGCAAGAACGCTATAAACGTGGCGGTGAAGGACATGGGCACTTTAAGCTCTATCTCCATGATGTTATTTGGGAGTATTTCAAACCTTATAGAGAAAAAAGAGCGTACTATAAAGCACATCAAGATGAAGTCCGTGATATCTTAGACTTTGGTGCAATAAAAGCAAAAGAAAGCGCGCTGCCCATGATAGAAAAAATACAAAATGTTACCGGTATAAGATATTAATAATATTAATTCGGTAAAATTCTGCATTACATTAAAAAACAGGGAGTCACAATGCGTTTACTTTTACTTGCTTTGCTTATGGTTTTTAATCTTCAAGCTAAATCACTCTTTAGCAATGAAGAGCAAAAAAATACAAGTGAATATATAGAGAATCTAAAAAATCTCATTTTAGCTACTCAAAGAACAAGGGGTTTAACAAACTCTTACCTTAACGGCAACACGGCAGCTATGCTGCTTGTTTTTTCTAACAGAGATGATATGAAAATAGCTATAGGCAATATGGAGTCACTGCCACTTGCAGCTGATCCGGTTATCAATGCAAGAGCTACTGCAATATCCAAAGCACTTACTAGATTAAATCGTAAGGCATTCAAACAAGATCCAAAGAAGACATTTGCTGCATATACGGATCAGATTGAGCAAACGCTTATGCTTGCACAAGCTGCCAGCAAAAGATCAGCAAAAAATCTTTCAGATTTTGGAAAAGCTATATCTTCTACAATGATGGAGCTTATGCTGCCTATGACAGAATATACAGGAGAATTACGAGGAAAAGGTGCGGGAATCGCAGCTAAAGGAAAAGTAACAAAAGAGCAAATGCAAGATATGTTAGCACTGCTGTATCAACTACAATCTACCAATAAAAAGCTACAAAACAGCATGTCAAAAATTATCTCTGACTATTCAAGCAAACTACCGCAAACTGCAACAAGTGAACTTGAGCAGATAGATAAAAAGACAAAAGCTTATATGGATTTAATACAGAAAAAACTGCTTAAACATCCAGAAAAAGTTAATTCTGATGAATACTTTGACCAAGGAACAGACCTTATTGACGCTATTGTTGCACTCTATGATACAAGTAATAAAGCAATTAAAGAAGATGCAAAAGGGTGGCTCTAACCCCTTTGCTTATCAAGCCAGACCATCAGCCCTTTTTGGGCATGAAGTCTGTTTTCTGCTTCTAAAAAAACAATATCGGCATGTGCTTCTAAGACATCTTCACTTACCTCTTGTCCACGATAAGCCGGCAGACAGTGTAAAAATCTTGCATCTTTATCGGCAAGGCACATCATCAATCCATCGACCATAAAACCTTCAAAATCTTTAATGCGCTGCTCTTTTTCATCTTCTTGTCCCATTGATGCCCACGTATCAGTCGTAACTACCGTTGCCCCTTTAATGGCCTCTTTTGGATCATTCATAACTTTAATAACTGCGCCGCTGCTTTTTGCTATTTCCAAAGCATCATGCAGTACATCGGCATCCACTTCATACCCTTTTGGTGTTGCAATGCGAAGCTCAAAGCCAAGTTTTGCAGCAAGCATCAACCATGAATTTGTCATATTATTTCCATCACCTACGTAAGCTACTACAGCATTTTCACTCACTCCATACTCTATCATTGTCATATAATCCGCCAATAACTGCACAGGATGATAAGAGTCTGTCAAACCATTTATAACAGGCACTTGCGAGTAGCTTGCAAACTCCTCAATCATCGAATGTTCAAATGTACGAATCATAACCATATCACACATACGTGAAATCACACGCGCTGTATCTTTTACAGGCTCACCGCGACCTAAATGAATATCACGATTTGAAAGGAAAAGTGCATGTCCGCCAAGCTGAAACATTCCCGTCTCAAAACTCACACGCGTTCTTGTAGAACTTTTTTCAAAGATCATTGCAAGTGTCTTATTTTCAAGTTCTTTATTATAAAGACCGGATTTTAGATCTTTTTTTATTTTCAAACCAAGTTCTACAATCTCTAAAATTTCCTCTCTTGTAAAATCTTTCAGTGTTAAAAAATGTCTCACTCTTCTATCCTTTTTGTAATAATTTTGCAACTTCTTTTGCATGATATGAGATAATAATATCCGCTCCGGCACGTTTAAATGCTACCATTGTCTCCATAACAACACGATCATAATCAATCAGATTGTTCATCCCGGCAAATTTCAGCATAGCATACTCGCCGCTTACATTATATACTGCCATTGGAAGCGATGTGGCATCTTTAATCTCACGTACAATATCCAGATACGCAAGTGCAGGTTTTACCATTAAAATATCAGCTCCCTGTGCTTCATCGGCAATACTCTCTGCAATAGCTTCACGACGATTTGCCGGATCCATCTGATAGCTTGCTCTGTCACCAAAGCTCGGTGTCGATTCAGCCACATCACGAAACGGTCCGTAGTAACCACTTGCAAACTTCGTAGAGTAACTCATAATCGGCAACTCACTATACCCTGACCCATCAAGTGCCTCACGTAAACTCTCAATGATTCCATCCATCATTCCAGATGGTGCGATCATATCTGCTCCTGCTTTTGCATGTACTATTGCCTGTTGTCCCGATATCTCTAGCGTTGCATCATTGAGTACAGTCTCTTTTTCTTCATCTATAATGCCACAATGTCCATGATCTGTATATTCACAAAAACAGAGATCAGTTACTACAAACATATCCGGATGTGCCGCTTTAATTTCACGAACAGCTGTAGCAATAATGCCATGCTCACACAAAGCATCACTCCCCACAGAGTCTTTAACATCAGGAATACCAAATAAAATAATAGAATAAAGACCAAGTTTTTTAAGCTCTGCACACTCGGCAATAGCAACATCAATACTCATCTGATAAACTCCCGGCATTGATGCAACTTCACTCTTAATTCCCTCTCCGCTTCTAATAAAAAGCGGATAGATAAAATCATCTACACTGACATGTGTCTCTCGTACCAATGCTCTTAAGTGTTGATTTAAACGGGTACGACGAAATCTTTGAAACATTCTTAAACCTTTTTTTGCTATAATTGAAGTAATTTTAACATTTTAAAGATTAAACTAATGAATATAAAAATTTCAGATGTAGCAAATTTACCGTCACAATTTGGAAATTTCCATGTGCAAGCCTTTAAGCAAGGAGAAAAAGAGCATCTTGTTATCTGCGCAAAAGAGCTTGCAGAAGTTCCCATTGTCAGAGTCCACTCCGAATGTCTTACAGGTGATGCGATAGGGAGTCTTAAATGTGATTGCCGTGAACAACTTGAATATGGTTTAAAGATGGCAAATGAAACGGGAGGTATGGTTATCTATCTTCGCCAAGAGGGCAGAAATATAGGACTGCTCAATAAAATAAATGCCTATGCCTTGCAAGACAAAGGGTTCAATACCGTTGAAGCAAATCATCAACTCGGTTTTGCGGCGGATGAGAGAACATATGAAGCAGTTACCTTTATATTAAACCATTATAATATTAAAAAAATTAAACTTTTAACAAACAATCCTGACAAAATCAACTCTATAAGCGGTGTTGAAATTGTAGAGAGAATTCCAATAATTATGACTCCAAACGAGTATAATACAGACTACTTAAATGTCAAACGAGATGCTATGGGACATCTTCTCTAAAGGGTAAATATGCCAATAGACATTAACAAAGACTCCCCTCAAATTGCACTCAAAAAGCTCAAAGCACGTGAAAGTATCTTGCGAAAGTTTGAAGCAATTGCAGGACTTGGTTCTTGGGAAGTTGATCTCAAAACAAAAAAAGCAATATGGTCACCACAAAGCTATGCAATATATGGTATACAAGAGGGGACTGATGTCACTATTGACACCTTTTTTTCAATGGTACTTCCTGAATATTTTTCAAAAGCAAAAGAACAACTCGCACAGGCTATGCAAAGTGGTAAAACATTACAATGCTCCTGTAAAATACAACGTACAGATGGGAAAATACGAGATATCCTTATTAATGCCCGTGTTATTTATAATGAAGAGGGAGAATCTCTTAAACTTATAGGTACGACGCAAGATATTACAGAAATCATAGAGATTCAAGAAGAGGTAAAAGAACTCGCAGCCATTATGGAACATTCTTCTAATGAAATTTATATTATTGATGCACATACATATCACTATCTTTATGTAAACAAAGGTGCATGTTCTGCATTAGGCTATACAAAAAAGGAATTGTTAGAAAGAACTGTTAAAGATATTAATCCTGATCTTACAGATGAAAAAATAGCTGCACTCAAAGCCAAATTTACAAAACGGGGTAAAGTACTCAGAAGAACTATTCATAAGAGAAAAGATGCTTCTTTATATGAAGTTCAATCTTATATATATCCTATTAAATATCACAGAGAAGATGCATATGTTATTTTTGATACGGATATAAGTGGGCTTGTAGCTTTAGAAAGAGAGCATAGCAAACAAGCAAAACTTCTTGAATATCAAGCCTATCATGATGCACTCACTGACCTTCCAAATCGTATACTTTTTGAAGATAGACTAAAACAGGCCATTATCGCTGCGCAAAGACATAAACAAAAATTTGCTCTTCTGTTTCTTGACCTTGATCAATTTAAAAAGATAAACGACTCTTTAGGACACAATATTGGCGATAAAGTCCTTATAGAGGTTGCCAAACGTTTTAGAAACAGACTCAGAGAAGAAGATACATTTGCACGCCTTGGCGGTGATGAATTCACCATTATATTAAGAAATATAAAAAACGAAAGAGCTGCAGCAAAAGTTGCACAAAAGCTTATCAATTCACTTAAAGAGCCTCTTTTTATTGCACAGCATACACTACATATCTCCACAAGTATCGGCATCAGTCTCTATCCAAATGATTCTAATAATAAAGAGGATCTTTTAAAATATGCTGATGCAGCAATGTATAAAGCAAAAGAAGAAGGACGTAATAATTTTCAATTTTACTCTGTAGAAATGACAAAAGATGCTTTGAGTAAAGTTATTATGGAAAACTCTTTACGTGCTGCTGTTACACAAAAAGAGTTTGAAGTCTATTTTCAACCGCAATACGATACAAAAAAAGAGACTATTGTCGGCATGGAAGCACTGGTACGATGGATACATCCTCATATTGGTATAATACCTCCTTTGGAGTTTATTCCACTTGCACAGGAAAACGGTCTTATTATCGAGATTGATACTATAGTCATGCATAAAGCTATGACACAATTTTCCAAATGGTATAAAGAAGGTTTAAATCCTGGAACGCTTGCACTCAATCTTTCAATGCGTCAACTCCGTGAAAATAATTTCATAACCAAACTTCTACAAACAATGGAAGCATATGATTTCAAACCTCAGTGGCTCGAACTAGAAGTAACAGAAGGAGAAGTGATGCAAAATCCTGAACACTCTATTAAAAAACTGCAACGCTTAAGCGCTCTTGGTATTGAGATTGCTATTGATGACTTTGGTACAGGATACTCTTCACTCTCTTACCTGAAAAAGCTCCCTCTTAACAAACTCAAAATTGATCAATCTTTTATTCGTGATCTTCCTAAAAATGAAGATGATAAAGCTATTGTAAAAGCAATTATCGCTTTAGGACAAAATCTCAATATGAAACTCATAGCAGAGGGCGTAGAAGCAAAAGAACAACGAGACTTTTTACTTGAAAATAACTGTAACTACATACAAGGCTATTACTATGCAAAACCGCTCAAAATAGATGCTATTGATAGACTGCTTAAACAGAAGTCGTAAATTTTGTATCAGGCAGAGCAGATACTCTTCTAATAGCCGATTCAACCACTTTAAGTAACTCATCACTTGCCTTTTGTAGCTCTACAAAATAAGCTTTTGCTTTATCAAGTGCAAGTGTATCTATCTTACCCGAACCAAAAATTTTTGAAAAAAGCCCTGTTTTTGTATTTTCTTTAAAAAGTACATTAAAAATAGGAAGGTACTCTTTGTGCCACTCTTCATGTCCTTTATCAAGTCTATCAAAAAGCTGACTCCCTAAAACAGTTCTGATCTCTTTTTCATTTGCATAAAACCAAGAGCCAAATTCACACTCTTTTTTACTAAGTGCCGTAGGATTATCAACATGCTTTCCATCCATACCATCCTCAATTTTTTGCATCTGTTGCAGATGTGCTTTTTTTGCTTGTTCAAGTGCGTCTAACATCTCCTGCTTTGTCATCAAAATGTCCTTTTATAAAACAATATTATCTTTTCATACTATTATTACATATATTTAATAAATAAAAGTATATAATTTTTACAAAAGACCTTGAAGGAATAAATTTATGCCTAAACCAACTCCTAAAAATGAAGAAATAGTTTTAAATCCAAAGCGTTACATTGTATCTAAAACTGACCCAAAAGGGATTATAGAATATGGAAACGATTATTTTGTTGAAATTTCAGGCTACGATGAGACAGAACTAATCGGTAAACCTCACTCTATCATCCGCCATCCGGATATGCCAAAAATAGTATTTAAAATGATGTGGGATAGAATTAATCAAGCGCAAAATATTATGGCAGTTGTAAAAAATCTTGCAAAAGATGGTCGCTATTACTGGGTTGTTACAGAGTTTGAACCTAAGGTAGATCCTATTACAAATGAAATTATCTCACATACTGCATTTAGAAAAGCTGCACCAAAAAAAGCTGTTGAAGCTATTGAGCCTATCTATAAAAAACTCATAGAGATTGAAAAAGAGAGCGGTATGGAGGGGAGTGAAAAATATCTTCGTGGATTATTAGAAGAAAAAAATATGACATACGATGAATTTATTGATAAACTTGTAGGAAATAAAGGTATCTTTAAAATATTTTTTACTGCTATGAAAAAGTTCTTCTCTTAAATCAATGCAAAATTTAAAAAAACGCATCGAAGCAGAAAATATAAAAGTGCCGGAAGATTTTTTTTTCAAGATACAAAAATACAAAGAGCATCTCTTTAAGTGGAATAAAATTCATAATCTCACAGGTGCAAGAGATGAAGCGAGTGTAGATGACTTCATCTTTGACGCTCTCTTTCCGCTAAGCTTTTTACCTCCGGTTACTTCTTTGCTTGATATTGGCACGGGAGCAGGATTTCCCGGAATGATTCTCGCTTTTGGCTTACCACAGACTCAGGTCACACTCGTAGAACCTTTAACAAAGAGAGCAAGTTTTTTACAGTTTATAAAAGCAGATTTAGGACTTGAAAATGTTCACGTTGTAAAAAAAAGAGTCGAAGATATGGAGAGTGAAATATTTGATCTTATCACTTCTCGTGCAGTAACAGATACAAAGATGCTCTTAGAGCTTAGTAAAAATTTTAGAGATGAAAAATCCAAACTCCTTTTTTACAAAGGCGAAAAAGTCTTTGATGAACTAGAAGAAACTCATGGTATGACATATAAAATTATTGAGAGAAAAAAGAGACATTACTTACTTTTAGGAGAAGATTTATGATATTAAAAGCACTACTCATCGGCGCCGTCATTTACATTGTTTACATTATGTTTTTTAAACAAAAAAATCCTCAAAACAGTGCAAAGAAACAAAATACACAAGAGGAAAACCCTCTCGTAGATGAGATGGTAGAGTGTGCAAATTGCGGTGTATATGTAGAGATCTCTGAATCTATTTTAAGCAATGGCAAATACTACTGCTCAAAAGAGTGTGTAGTTGAGGCAAAAAAATAATGCTTCTTTTTGGACACAGATTTATCAAGAGTGATCTCTTTTACCATATTTTTGACATTGATGCAATTCAAAAAACACCTCCCTCTTCTACTCTCTATCTTGAATTTAATGAAAAAAATCTTGATATCATCGAATATCTTCGCCTAAACAAAATAGCCTTTGCACTCGGTGTTAGAACAATTAAAGAACTCATTTATGCTGCGGCTTTGGATGCAAGTTTTATTATGCTCTCAAAAGAGTTGGCAAAAACAGCGCAAAGCATTGCAGAAACCTATCTTTTTGACGCAAAACTGCTTGTCCATATTGAAAGTGAAGATGAAATAGAAGAGATGGCACTGCTTGGTATTGACGGAGTTGTTTTTCCTGAAGCGGTTGTAAAAGTCAGCTTCTGATCAAATGGCAAAGAGAGCACTTTTCCTCCTTACACTTACATTGATCTTCTCTTCTTGTTCCAGCACTCCAACACCAAAACAAAAACAGACAACATACAAACTTCATAAAAAAAATTTTGTCACAACAACACTCTACAAAGAGTATAAAAAATGGGCAGGAGTACACTACAGATATGGAGGAAAAAACACCAATGGCATTGATTGTTCAGCACTTGTGCAGACTATCTATAAAGAGGCTTTTAATATCCATCTTCCAAGAACAACAAAAGAGCAGCTAAAAATAGGCAAAAGAGTTACAAAAAGCAATCTCAAAGAGGGAGATATCCTCTTTTTCAAGACCTCCTATCATCTGCTGCACTCCGGCATCTATCTTGAACGCGGCAACTTCATTCACGCATCAAGCAAATATGGTGTCAGACTCTCCAACATTCATAACCCTTACTGGAGAGCAAAATACTACACGGCGCGACGCATATTATACTAATTTTCGAGGGAGTCTCTCTTTGAGTGCCACTAAAACCTCATAACTGATCGTTCCTGCATATTGTGCAACAACTCTTGCATCATTAAAGATAAGCAACTCTGCATCATCAGCTAAAAAAGAGCTGTTATCCATAGAGATACGCCCTAGTAGTTTTTTTCCTTGCGGTGTAGTGTAATGGTGTGAGCAGCTGCGTAAAAACCCATCACCATAACCAAAATCATAATTTGCAATAGTGCACATTTCTTGTGCTTTATAACTCGCACCATAACCGACACACTCCCCTGCACACAACCTTCTTGAAGATATTTTTTTTGCATAAAGCGATAAAATAGGTCTAAGTTGTTGCGCCTCTTTGCTTTGCGGCAACTCCAGACAACCATAGGCTGCAATACCAACCCGTGCCATATCTTCAGAAAAATCTTCTGTCTCAAAAAGGGCTGCAGAGTTACAAGAGTGAAAACGCAACGGCTGCAGAGCATACTCTTTTTGCAGCGCTTTTGCCTCATCTTTTACATGTAGAAATTTTTCATTTTGCTTAGTAAATATAGCTTCATCTTCATCTGCAGAGCTATGATGCATAAAGAGTGCTTCAAGGAGAAGCCCTTGATTTTCTATAGATGCAAATGCCTCACGCAATTCTTCCATCTCAATACCGTTTCTATTCATACCGGTATTGACTTTGAGCTCTACTTTTGTTCCTTTTGGAAACTGCTTTATGGCATTGAGATCATTTATGGTATAACGAAATTTTTTACTCTCTTGCTTTGGAGTATCCGCTAAGATCAAAATATATTCAAAAAAATCTTCTATCTCTTTTGCTTCATCAAAAGAGCGCACAACCGCCCTGCTTATGCCATACTCCTGTGCCATCATCGCTACCTCACGCAAGCCGTGGCCATAGGCATTATCTTTTAATACAAGCGCAATTTTATCTTTACTTTTGCAGAGTTTTGCAATAATATCTAAGTTATTAAAAAAATGTTTTTTATTTAAAGTTATGTAAGCCATAAAGGAATTATATCAGATGCGCCGTTTAATTGCAGAGTTTGAAGATCAAAGTTTTACCCAGATTATCTTTCCTCACGCAGCTACAGATTGGGTTGCCTACCTGCGTGAAGCAGAGACCTGTTTTATAGACATTATCACAACTATTGCAAAATTTCAAAAATGTCTTGTTATCTGTCATGATACAGCTGCGGTACAAAAACATTTTCCCGACAAAAAAAATCTCTACTTTATAGAGTATGAAACCAATGACACATGGGCAAGAGACTGCTCAGCGCTTTGCGTGCGTGAAGCAGATGAGACAAAACTACTCGATTTTACTTTCAATGCATGGGGAGAGAAATTTACAGCACAAAAAGACAATGCCATGAGTGGCGCCATTGCAAAATGTTATGCTAATGCAATGCAAAGTTATGATTTTGTCTTAGAAGGCGGTGCTATTGAGAGCAATGGAAGCGGCACTATCCTCACAACTACGCAGTGTATGCTCAACCCAAACCGAAACCCTTCGCTCAACACTACGCAAATCACAGAGAAACTGCATGAAATTTTTGGAGCAAAGCATATTCTCTACCTTAACCACGGCTATCTTACAGGAGATGATACCGACTCACACATCGATACACTAGCGCGCTTTATTGATGAAAAAACTATTATGTATGTAGCCTGTGAAGATGAAACGGATGAACATTTTTTTGAACTCAAACGGATGCAAGAGGAGCTGCAGATGATCGCAAAAGAGAATAACTTACAACTCATTGCACTCCCCTTTCCCGATGCAATCTATTATGAACAAGAGAGACTCCCTGCCACCTATGCAAACTTTCTTTTTCTCAACGGTGCAGTACTTGTACCAACTTACAATGTCCCCCAAGACGCAACAGCGCTTGAAATTTTTGCACAAACATTTCCCTCCCGCAAGATCATCGGCATAGACTGTTCTGTTTTAATCCGCCAACACGGCTCACTGCACTGTGTTACTATGAACTTCGCTAGTAGTGTTACTCTCACTTGCTGATTTTTGATTTAAAATTGCCATAGCACTCATTATAAGATACGTTGCCAATGCAAAACCTAAAGCTATTAGTGTCATCTTTTTTATTTTCTCAATTTTACTCATAACGCAATTTTAGCGTAATTTTCTACTGTGTTAACACTTTTGTAACACTTGCTTTACTATTATTTTAAAATAAAACTTTAAGATTAAAAAAAGGGAAACAATGAAAAGAAGTATCACACTTTCACTCTTAGCTGTCTCTGCACTCTACTCTGCAGATATAAAACTCGCCCCTATAGATGTACAATCTACACTTATTACCGAGGTAGCACAAAACGCGCAGACCTCTGCTGATGTTGCAACGGCACTGAGCACTTCTGTTCCAAGCATTGACATGTCACGCAGAAGTGGCATTGCCAATGATGTTTTTATTCGTGGACAGAAACGAGACAATATCTCTGTAGAAGTAGATGGCACAAAAATTTACGGAGCTTGTCCAAACAGAATGGATCCACCAGTTTCACACATTGTAGCACATCAAATTGACTCTATAGAGGTAATTGAAGGTCCTTATGATGTTACAACTTATGGAAACCTCAGCGGTGGACTCAAAATTCAGACAAAAAAACCGACAAAAAAATTCAAAGCACAAATCAATCTCGGTTTTGGAGCATGGAATTATAAGAAATTTGGTGCATCCGCAAGCGGCGGCAATGATTTCATACGCGTTATAGCAGCAGTATCTACTGAATCTTCTGATCAATACCATGATGGAAACGGCGACTCTATTGCACAACAGATTGACAAATATGTAGCAAACAACCCTACAGCTGCCGGAGCAAAATTTCAACCTGCCAACTATAATATGCCGGCATATACTAAAACGAGTGCTATGGCAAAAGCTTTTATTACAACTGCAAAAGATCAGGAGCTGCGTTTAAGTGTAACTGCAAACAGAAGTGATAATGTTCTTTATGGAAACTCCAAAATGGATGCACTCTATGATGATTCTAACATCTACAGCGTTGCTTACAATATAGATAATATCAATGATTTCTATAAAAATGTAAATCTTCAATATTATCACTCAGATGTTGATCACCCAATGGATACAAAAAACAGAATGGCATCTTATGGTATAAAACCGGTTATGACAAACTGGTTACAAACAAATCTTGATGGGATAACACTCAAAAACAGCTTTGATATCAGTAACTACACTCTGCTTATCGGTCTTGATGGAAGCAATCGTAAATGGGATGGGCATTATGAAAAAAATCATACTCCTTACGGGGTAAAGAGTATAGATAATGCCGTTACAAAAAACAGAGCACTTTTTGCAAAACTCTCCAAAGCCTATGGAGCACTCAATCTCTCTGTAGGCGCAAGGTATGATGACACTTCAATAACAAACGATGCAAATCAAAATAATAATTATCACTCTCTTGGTGCAAACATTTTAACAACATACAACTTTACAGAAGATGATAAACTCTTTTTTGGAGTGGGGCAAGCTTATCGTGTTCCCGATGGCAGAGAACTCTATTTTATCAACAAACTAGGCAAACGTGTCGGAACACCAAATCTAAACAAAACACAAAACCAAGAGCTTGATTTAGGATATGAAACAGATAATGACGATTTCAGATTCAAAATAAAAACTTTTTACTCAAAACTCAATGACTATATCTATTTTCACAAAGGCAAAGTCACAAATGCTTTTGAAAATATAGATGCAACAATCTACGGTGCAGAAATAAGTGGTTCATATTATGTTACAGATGACATGACTCTTGATATGGGTGCTTCTTACAAACGCGGTAAAAAAGACAAAGCACTTGCAGGACAAACAAATACAAACCTTGCCGACATTGCACCCCTACGCGGTAATATTGCACTCAACTATGAGTACAAAAACAACTCGCTGGCAACACTTGAGAGTGTTATGAGTAAGCGATGGGATACAATAGACAGTGACAATGGTGAGCAAGTACTTGCAGGCTGGGCAGTTATCAATGCAAAAGTAAAGCATGCCATAAACAAAAAATTTGATTTTACACTTGGTGTTAACAATCTCTTTGATGTTACCTATGCACGAAGCAATACATACGCAGACCTAGTACTGGTAAGCGGTGGTGGTGATGCAATGCTTATGAATGAACCGGGACGCTATGTCTATACAAATTTGGACTTTAAGTTTTAATTAGATACAATTTTTAAATGATAGAAATAGCAAAATTAATTCATGCAGATAAACACCTGTTTCATAAAATTATTATAGATCATATTCCAAAGTATCTCTACCGAGAGAAACGTTATCATATCCATTTCGCACTCGCTGCAATTTACTCGGTGGAAGCAACTTTACTTACGCATCAGTCAATACAAGAAAAATTGCGATTGACTGATATTCCTATTGTTCTTAATGATCATCTTATCTGTATAGTTTTTGACCATACAACAGATGAAACATATATAAAAGCAGCAGAAAATCTCAATTCTCTTTTAAAAGAACTTGAATTCAAAAACAACTTTTTTCTTAGTGTTGTGCACTCGAGTGAATTTCCGGACAACCCTTTAGAGATGACAAATACTCTTATGGACAGACTAGAGTATGCAATAGAACATAAACTCTTCAACACTGTCATTTATGAAGATTATATTGTTTAAAGCACTTCTTCATTAAAAAAAAGATAAAATCTTTTTTATGATACAAAGATACCCAACGAAAAAAATATATGTCGGTAATGTGGCTGTCGGTGGTGATGCGCCCATCTCCGTACAGTCTATGACCTACTCAAATACTCACGATGTTGCCGCAACTGTCGAGCAGATAAAACGCCTGCACTTTGCAGGAGCTGATATTGTT
>FPHK01000093.1_pt1 | contig 15791 bp, 15 predicted proteins | sample 1057251 | NCBI WGS metagenome assembly FPHK01 (sample SAMEA4473311, study PRJEB15554) | hydrothermal vent metagenome | biome: marine basaltic hydrothermal vent biome; feature: marine hydrothermal vent; material: water | place: Pacific Ocean | collected 2011-06-14/2011-07-23 | depth 1155 m
TAGAAAGACCAAGAGAGAGACTGTCTGCTGCCTCTATAATCGGCTTTATACGCGGCTTTTTCTCTTCGTTTTTGTTAGTTGGCATTTTTTATCGCCTTAAAAACTCTTTTACTTGCTTCAATTGTATCTTCTACCATCATATCTGTCGTTGCAGTAGAGATGAATCCTGTCTCATAGAGTGAGCAGGCGAAATAGAAACCTTCATCAAGCATACCTGCGTGAAATTTTGCAAACATTGCAGCATCAGACGCTGCAGCATCGCTAAAGTTTTTAACCTCTTTCTCAGAGAAGAAAAAGCCAAACATACTGCCGCGTGTGTCAACCTGCATAGTAATGCCCTGCTCTTTTGCAGCAGCCTGCATCCCCTCAACCAAACGCACAGCACGTTTATTTAAGATATCTATGATTTGTGCATTTTGTTTAAGTTTTGTAAGCGCTGCATGTCCTGCTGCCATTGCAACCGGATTTCCGCTAAGTGTTCCAGCCTGATAAACAGGACCATCAGGAGAGAGTTTATCCATAACTTCACGACGTCCGCCAAAAGCACCAACAGGCATACCGCCGCCGATCACTTTTCCAAGTGTTACAAGATCAGGTTTAACTCCTGTAATACTCTCTGCCCCATGCAGTGAGCCGCGAAAACCACTCATCACTTCATCGAAAATCAAAAGTGCACCATTTGCATCACAAAGTGCACGCAGTTCATGCAAGAACTCTTTATCAGCCGGAACAAGTCCCATATTTCCGGCGATCGGCTCGATGATAACACAGGCGATATTGTCAGAATCTGAAAAACATTTCTTGACACTCTCAATATTGTTATACTCGGCTAAAAGAGTATGTTTTGTAAAATCAGCCGGCACTCCAGGGCTTGACGGGTTACCAAAAGTAGCTGCACCGCTTCCAGCCTCTACTAAGAGTGCATCAGAGTGTCCGTGGTAACAACCTGTAAATTTTACAATATCATCACGCCCCGTAAAACCACGTGCAAGACGAATAGCAGACATAACCGCCTCTGTTCCGCTGCTTACAAAACGCACTTTCTCTACAGAATCAAAAAACTCAATCACAAGTTTTGCAAGTTCACTCTCTGCCAAAGTCGGCGCACCAAAACTAAGTCCATGTTTTACAGCATCAACAACCGCTGCTTCAATAGTTTCATCACGATGTCCAAAGAGAAGCGGTCCCCAAGACTGCACATAATCTACATATCTATTTCCATCTATATCTTTGAGGTATCCACCCTCGCCCTCTGTGATAAAGACAGGAACTCCTCCTACACTTTTAAATGCACGAACCGGTGAATCAACACCACCCGGAATCAACTCTTGTGCTTCTGCAAATGCTTTTTTTGATGCTTCTCTATTCATAAAAAACCTTATTTAGTAATATTTTGCTTATTATATCGAAGTAGTATTAATATTGATTTGATATAATCGTGAAAAAATATATTATTGGATGATGTTTGAATAGATCTACTTTTGCCCTTTTTGTTGCTCTTCTTATACATATTTTGCTTTTTTTACTTTTGTGGATTCTATTTCATTTCACAGCAATAGACAACAACAAAGGTCTTAAAAAGCAAGAAAGAAAAATTAAAATCTCCCTCAAAGAGATGCCTATAAAACATAAAAAATCGGGACTTACAAAAAAGAAAATTCCTCAGCCAAAAATAGCTCCGCCAATGCCTAAAGGCTCACAGCTTAAAAAGATAGTCAAACCTATCCATTATAAGCCAAAAAAGCCGCCACGCAAGCCAAAACTCAACAAAGCAAAAAAAGTAGTGAAAAAGAAAGTTGTGCAACAAAAAACAGCACCGCTTCCTCCAAAAAAACCTTATATTCCGCTGCTTGCTGCAAAAAAAGAGAACAATACAACAAAAGAGATAAAAAAAGAGCCAAAAAAACAAAATAAACTTGCTTGGCTCTATGAAGATGTTGCAGACAAAGAGACAAAAACAAAAACTAAAAAAAGTCATAACAGCAGCAGTATTTCACAAAACATTAAAGAACTTTATGGAGAAGAGTTCGGAAAACTTTCTCCGGGACAACAGCAGTATATTCTGGATAATCAAGAAATTATGCGCCGTATCACACAACAGGTGCTTATCCGCGTTGCACGTGTCAATATTCCAAGAGACCTCAATGTAAACCGCCATAATATCGTTGAGTTCAAACTCCATCCAAACGGCGATATGACAGACTTTAAATTTCTCTCAAAGAGTGGCTATTACATTCTTGATGATACAACAAAAGAGACCATTGAGTATGCATACAGCCGTTATCCACGACCAAAAGAGACAACACTTATCCGCTACAATGTTTTTTATAATCTTGCGAGATATTAATTTTATAACAAAAAGAGAGTATTTAAGTTATAATCACTTATCTATTTAACATTTAAGGTTTGCATATAATGATTACCAAAAAAATCTCTTTTGCTCTTCTGCCTTTGGCACTTACTTTTTTATTTACGGCCTGTGGTGAAGAAAAATCACAACAACAGATAAAAGAACCTCCGCCGATTCCGGTAAATACTATTACAATTGAAGAAAAAACAATACCTATTTGGGGAACTTTTACAGGAAAGACACGGGCAAGTTCTCATCAAGAAGTTCGGACACGTGTTTCAGGAATTTTGGAAAAAATATATTTTAAAGATGGACAGCATGTAGAAAAAGGACAAAAACTATTCAAGATACAACAAGATGAGTATATAGCAGCTCTCAATGCAGCAAAAGCAAAGAAAGCACAAGATGAAGCAGCTTTGGCACTTACAAAAGCTGATGTAGCACGTTATACGCCACTGGTAAAAGAGGGACTCGCTCCTAGAGCAACACTAGAACAGTATCAGGCAAAACTGGCATCACTTCACGCGGCTATTCTGGGAGACAATGCAAAAATAAAAGAGGCACAGATCCAGCTTGACTACACCATCATCACAGCACCGATTGCAGGACAGGTAAGTTCACGGCTTGTTGATGTCGGTAACTTGATCGGGCAGGGTGAATCCACACTTTTGACAACTATTGTCCGCTATGATCCTCTCTATGCGTATTTTTCCCCTTCACAAAATGATGCAATGGTAATGCAAAAATATAAAAATAAAAAAAATCCTGATGCTTTTATAGAATATAAAAGTGCAGATGGTAATATTCGTCTTGATGGATATGTTGACTTTGCCAACAACACTGTTGATCCATTAACATCAACTATTACAATGCGTGCTGTCGTAAAAAATTCTGAAACAAAAATTCTTCCGGGAACTTTTGTCTATGTCAATGTCTTTATTAATGACAAGTACAAGTTTAAAATGATTCCACCTGAAATTATCATGAATGATCAACTTGGAAAATACATTTACATTGTTGATGAAAACTCTACTGTAAAAAGAGCTAATATCGTTACGGGATATGGTACAAAATATTATATTTCTGTCAAAAAAGGCATTCAAAACGGTGCGAGAGTTATTATTTCAGGACTTATGAAACTCAAACCAGGTGTTAAGGTAAAAGCAATTGATGTCACACAAAAAGAAGGAATAGATGCAATTTTAAAAAATAATAATCTTATTCCTACAAAGGATTAGCGAATGTTTTCGGTAACATTCATTAAACGACCAATTCTTGCGATCGTTATTTCACTTATTATTATCATCTCCGGACTTGTTTCTCTTGGAATACTGCCAATCTCAGAATATCCTGATGTTGCACCGCCTACAGTTAATGTAAGTGCTACCTATACAGGTGCAAATGCTTTTGTTGTTGAAGATACCGTAACACGTGTTTTAGAAGACAAACTCAATGGCATCAAGGGAGTCATCTATATGGACTCTTCTTCCACATCAAGTGGTAAATCAAGCATAAATATCTATTTTCAACCAGGCTACAACATTGACATCGGTGCTGTTGATGTCCAAAACAAAGTTGCAACAGCAACAGCTTCTTTACCTCCTGAAGTTGTTTCACAAGGTATAATTGTTGATAAACAAAGTCCCTCCATTGTTTGCCTCATTACAATTACAGGTGATAAACGTTATGATGCCTCTTTTCTATCTAACTTTGTCAATATTAATGTTCTTGACGAAATCAAGCGAATTCCAGGAGTTGGAAAAGCTGAAAATATGGGAGAGAAGAAATATTCCATCCGTGTATGGCTTAACCCTGATAAAATAAAAGCTTTACAACTCACTCCTGCTGATATTGTCAATGCAATTAAAAGTCAAAACAAACAGGCCTCTATTGGAAAAATAGGTGGAATGCCTACTTTTAAAGATCAAAAACAGGAATTTACTCTTACAACACAGGGGCGTTTAAGTGATGTAGCAGAGTTTAAAAATATTGTTCTCAAACATAAAGAGGATGGTTCTTTAGTCTATTTGAGTGATGTCTCACGTGTTATACTTGGGAGCGAATCATATGACTGGAATGCAATCTCAAACAAACGTCCTGCAGGTCTTATTGGAGTCTACCAACTTGGCGATGCAAATGCCTTGGAGATTCGCCAAAAAGTGCAAGAGACCATGGAGCGTCTGCAAAAAAGGTTTCCTGAAGGTATAAAATGGAGCGTACCGTATGACACAACAAAATATGTAAAAGTTGCTATTCATAATGTTGTTCTTAATCTTCTTACAGCAGTTGGACTGGTTATTCTCATTATTTTTGTCTTTTTAGGTTCATGGAGACCGACAGTCATCGCCTCTGTCGCTATTCCAGTCTCACTCATCGGTACTTTTGCCGTCATGCAAATAGCACACGGATTTTCCATCAACTTCTTGACACTCTTTGGGCTTATCCTCGCCATTGGGATCGTTGTTGATGATGTTATTTTGGTTGTTGAGAACGTTGAGGTGCTTTTAGAAAAAGAGCCGGATCTCACAGTGCCGCAAGTCGTTAAAAAATCGATGATTGAGCTTATCGGCCCTATTATCTCTACAACACTCGTACTTGTTGCTGTTTTTGTTCCCGTCTCACTACTGCCTGGGATTACCGGTGCACTCTATCAGCAGTTTGCACTAACCATCTCTTTTGCTGTAATGATATCATCACTCAATGCTCTTACCCTCTCACCTGCTTTGAGTTCTATCATCATCAAACGTAGAAAAAAAGGGGAAGAAAAATTCATTTTCTTTAAAAAATTTGATGAAGTTTTTGAAAAAATTACCAAAAAATACACAGCAGCTATCACTTTTTTCATTAAGATACGTTTCATAGTCTTAGCTGCAATTGTCGCAATATTTTATGCAACCTATTATCTTTTTACCATCAGTCCGACAGGTTTTGTGCCCTCAGAGGACAAAGGTGTCTGTATTGTCTCAGCCAGCTTAAAACCGGGAACTTCTCTCACACAAACAGAAAAACTCAGAAAAGAGATAGAAAAAAGACTCTATAAAATTCCAGAAATAAAAAATGTAGTTTTAATTGATGGATATAATATCGTAACATCTTCACTTGACAGTGCTTCTGTCGCTATGTTTGTCTCTTTAAAAGATTGGAGTAAACGAACAAAACCAGATCAAAGTGTGAATGCGGTTATTTCAAAAATTCGGGCAGCTACAGCAGATATCAGCGATGCCAATATTGCTGCATTTAATCTTCCGGGAATTCCAGGTATTGGATCTGTAGGTGGTTTTGATTTTAGATTGCAAGATTATCTCTCAGGAGATTTGGATCTGTTTAAGCATTATGCCGATGAAGTCATCAAAGAGGCAAATAAAGATCCTAGAATTTCACATGCTTTTACAACATTTGCTATTAACTATCCTATGTATGACATCATTATAGACAGAGAAAAAGCCAATGCTCTGGGTGTAAATATGGCAGAACTCTTTAGTACAATGCAGATCTATCTCGGTTCTGTTTATGTCAATGATTTTACAAAGTTTGGAAAGGTTTTTCGTGTCTTTGTACAGGCAGACAAAAACTACAGAAGTGCAAAAAGCGATATCAATAAACTCTATGTAAAAAATCTCAAAGGCAAGATGGTACCACTGAGTGCACTCATCAAAGTCAAAGAGATTATTGGTCCACAAAATCTGAGCCATTATAATATGTACAGAAGTATTCAGATTAATGGTTCTGCAGCACCGGGATACAGCTCCGGTGATGCGATGAAGGCGATGCAGGAGATTGCAGAAAGAGTACTGCCACAAGGTTACGGTTATGAGTGGTCAGGTATGAGCTATCAAGAGAAACTGGCAGGAAATGCACAAATTTATGTTGTTATTTTTGTAACGCTTGTAGTATTTTTAGTCCTTGCCGCGCAGTATGAGAGTTGGATTTTGCCGCTTATGATTTTACTCTCAGTGCCAATGGTTATTGGAGGTGCAGTCGGCGGACTTCTTTTAATGGGTATTCCGCTCAATACTTTCGCGCAAGTCGGGCTTGTTTTGCTTGTAGCCCTTGCTGCAAAAAATGCCATTTTGATTGTTGAGTTTGCAAAAGAGTTGCGTGAAAGTGGCCAAAGCATTATTGATGCAGCTATCAATGCCGGAAAACTACGTTTTCGTGCCATTATGATGACAATATTGTCTTTTTTATTCGGTATCTTTCCACTTGCATTCGCTACGGGTGCGGGAGCCATCACACAACAGTCTATCGGTATTGTTTTAATGTTTGGTATGGTAGCGGCAACCTTTATCTCTACACTCTTTGTTCCGGTACTCTATGTACTGCTTGAAACAATGCGTGAGAAGTTTGTCAATGTCGAAGATGAAGTTGCTAGAAGGGAGTCACTCTAATGAAACTATTTACATACTGCTGTATCGTTTTTGTAACAGTATTGAATTTACAGGCTAAAGAGGTTTCTAATGTCGATGAATTGATTACATATGCACTTGCACATGCACCTGATTTAAAAGTATCTCTCAAACAGTATGAAGCAGCCACACAGAGAAAAGAGCAATCTTTCGGTTACTTCTTACCAAAGGTAGATATAAAACTCTCTGCTGGAGAGATGGGCTCAAGTGATATTCCGATAAATCCGGATGCTATGAAACAAACAAATTTTCTTCTTGGAAATATCTCCCTGCAACAGCTTGTATATGATTTTGGCAAAACAGCTTCACTCTATGACAACCTAAAGTATCAGGAAAAAGCTTTTAGTATGAACTCATTGCAAAAAATCTCTGATAAAATGCAAGAGGTAAAGAGTGCCTACTATTTGACGCTTAGAGCTATGGCACTTATTGATGTTGCAAAAGAAAATCTCAAACTCAACAAAGCACAACTATACCGCGCAAAACGATACTACGCAGCAGGTATAAAAACAAAAATAGATATCTCCGATGCCACAGTCAATGTCATTAAAGCAAAGATAAATGTAAAACAGACACAGTACAAACTCAAATCTGCCTATGAAAACCTCAACAAAGTCATCGGTATCAAACGGAGTGACAAACATTACACTGTAGTACCACAAAAACTAAAACTTGATCGTATTTATGAAACACTTACTCCATATAAATATGATCTTTTACACTCCATTGAATATGCCTATGCACATAGATTTACGATCAAATCTGCAGAGGAATTGCTCAAAGTCTCTCATGCAAATACCAAACGTGCAACTTCAGAATACTATCCTGCTTTTTATTTCAATGCAGACTATACAAAACAAAAAGAAAACGAGACACTCAAACATACCATTCCACAAGATCAATGGCAGGCATCACTTAATCTTAAATGGAATATCTATCAAGGAGGTTCAACGGTTGCAAATGTCCAAAAAAGCATTATTCAAGAGGAGATATCCCAATCAAAGCTTGAATTTTTAAAACTCAAAATTAAAAAAGATGTCACGGATGCCTATATTAATCTTAATGAATCAAAAGATACAGTAGAGCTCGCACAGGCACTTCTGCAAGCTTCTATGGAGAAATTCACACAGGCACAAAAAAGATATGAAAACGGTCTCTCAGATTATATTGAACTCCAACAGGCACGTCAAAATTACATCGATGCAAAATCAGGGCTTGTAATAGACTACTACAAATATTATGATGCACTGGCAAATATGTACCATGCTATAGGAATGTAGCCTTACTCCTCTAGCAGTTTGAGCGCACCTTTATAGATGGGCTCGTCTATAAAGCCGTACTCCTTATCACTAAATCCGGTGATTCCCTCATCTCTGTGCATCTCAAAAAGTTTGACAATAATTTTTGCTCTTTTTATCTCTTCTTCTTTGTTCACAAAAACCTTATTGACAAGCTCTGCTTGTTTTGGGGAAATGCACCCTTTGGCATCGTACCCCATAGCGTGTTCGAGTTCCAACCATTTTGTAAAGGTCTTAGTATCTTTATACTCCTGAAAAACAAAAGAGACAGGTTTGACATATAGAGAACGGGTTGTAATTAAAAAGTGCGAAAGCATATAGTGTATGGTAGGGTTATCAAGCTGTATGAGGCTTTGCGGCAACCCCATATCTGCAAAGAGATCCAAAATGCCAAGATAAAAGGCAGTAACTCGTTTGTTAACTCCCAAAGAACCGAGGTTATGCCAGGCTTCAGCCGTCTCAATGGAGAGATGCAGTTCTATCTCATCATTGAGCAGATGCAAAATATCTCTGACCTCTTTTTGATTGCGAATCTTTGGCACACGAATGGCATCAGGCATAAATTGATTTAGGTAGGTTATCTCCTCATAGCCTCCCTCATCAAGAGCATTGACACGCACTACAAGTTTTTTCTCACACTTTTTGAGTCTGCTAAGAAAAATTGCAGCCAAAACGAGTGCATAAGGCTTTTCTTCCTTTGCCACACCATCTTCAAGATTGAGCATAATACAGTCTGCTTCAAGAGACTCTATCTTGCTGAGATGTTTGATGTTGTTTGCCGAGAGCATTAAAACGGAGCGGAAATTTTTTTTCTTGTTAAGCTGGCGAAAAGTAGGCTTTGCCAATACATCTAATGCGCTTAAATCTCTGGCACTGTATGCCGCTTCAATTTCACTGAGCATTCTTTACCTTCTTATCATTTTGATGCAGATAAAAATAGAGAGCTTCTATCTCCTTCTTTGTCAAATAGTAGTGAGGCATCCCTTTTTTTCTACTGTTAAGTGCTTTGAAAAACTGCACATAAGCGATATTGTTAATTCGAGGCCCTATAAAACTTCTCTTTTTTTTCTTATGAATGTAGTTGGCAATCACTTTTCCTTCTCCTCTCTCTCCATGACACTTGGCACATGCAATGCCACGTGGATTTTCATAGAGTTGTGAAGCATATTCCTTTTGCGTGATAAACGAGGTGTTTGCAAAAATTGTCATTGGTATGAGTAAAAAAAGTAGATATTTCATTAGTAAGTATTAGCCTAATATTATTTTAAAAGAGTATAATATCAAAAAAATTATTTACGGGGTATAAATGCAGATTCTTGATGGTAAAGCTCTTGCTCAAAAAATTGAAAAAAATGTCGCTTCTGAAGTTGTAAAATTAAAAGAAAATACCGGAAGAACTCCGGGTTTAGCAGTAATTTTGGTCGGAAACGACCCTGCAAGTCAGGCTTATGTCAGTATGAAGAAAAAAGCTTGTGATCGTGTCGGATTTTACTCTGTATCACACGAAATGCCTGAGGATATCTCCCAAGAGGCAATTGAAAACACCATCAAAATGATGAATCAAAATCCAAATATTGATGGAATTTTAGTACAACTTCCACTCCCTCCACAAATTGACACAACTAAAATTTTAGAACTTGTTGATCCTGCTAAAGATGTTGACGGTTTTCATCCTTACAATGTCGGGCGTCTCGTTACAAATCTTGATGGTTTTGTTCCATGTACTCCCCTTGGTGTCATGGAGCTTTTAGCTGAGTACGACATCGATGTAAAAGGGAAAAACTGCTGTGTTGTCGGGGCTTCAAATATTGTAGGAAAACCGATGGCATCACTGCTTTTAAATGCAGATGCAACTGTTGAGATCTGCCATATCTTTACGGATGATCTTAAAAAACACACACTTCAAGCAGATATTATTCTAGTCGGTGTCGGTGTTATCAATCTCATCAAAGAAGATATGGTCAAAGAGGGTGCTATCATCATTGATATCGGAATCAACAGAGCAGAGAACGGTAAACTCGTCGGTGATGTAGATTTTGAAAATGTCAGTAAAAAATGCTCTTACATTACCCCCGTTCCAGGCGGCGTAGGACCAATGACAATTGCAATGCTGCTAAGCAATACCCTCAAAGCTGCAAAACAGAGTGCCTATAAAGAAGAGGCATAATGAAAAACTTTTTACACAAAGCATACAAATGGTCAAACTCATGGACGGGAACCATTGTTATTGTCCTTTTTGTTATCTTTTTTGTTGCGCAGGCATTTCGCATTCCAAGTGGCAGTATGAAAGATTCACTGCTTATCGGTGATCACCTCTTTGCAAAGAAATTTGCTTACGGAATCCCTATGCCCTATATTCCATTTTTAGAAATTCCTGTCATTCCATGGAGCAAAAAGCTTAAAATTATTGATGGTGACACTCCGAAACATGGAGATATTGTTATTTTTAGATACCCTGGAAATATTAAACAACACTTTGTAAAACGCTGTGTCGGACTTCCAGGAGATGAACTTTTCGTAGCAGACAAAAATCTCTTTATCCACTTTAAACAAGGTGATGAGTGGATTAAAAAACATTACAAAGATTATGAAACCGTACTCTTTGCAGGAAAACTCTGGGTAAAAAATCCTTATATGAAAAAACATCCCGGCATTCATCATGATCCAAAAATAGTTGATGACGGGCACTATCCGATGCCAATCTTTTATATGAACCCTATCAAAGTAGAAAAAGATCACTACTTTATGATGGGTGATAATCGTGATCACTCCAATGACAGCCGTTTTTGGGGTTCTGTACCGTATGAAAATATTGAAGGAACACCTTGGTTTATCTACTTCTCAATAGATAAAAACTATAAAATTCGCTGGGATAGAGTTGGAAAGACTCCTGCTGATTTAGAGCAAGAGCCTTATTTGAAAAAAGCGATTCAAGAACGTAAAAAAGAAGACAAAGAGTATTATGGAATTACTTGATATCATTAAAATTATAGCTGCTGTTTTAGCACTTGCCATTGCCATTATCGGACATGAAATCATGCATGGCTGGGTTGCGCATATGTATGGTGATGATACTGCAAAAAATGCAGGTCGCCTTACAATAAACCCACTGGTACATGTTGATCTTGTAGGGACTATTATTGTCCCTGCTCTACTCTATTTTATCCCTCTGCTGTTAGGTACATCCGGCGGTATCTTGTTTGGTTGGGCAAAACCTGTACCTATTGATATGTACAAAGTCATTAATCGTGGCGGTTACAATGCTGCAATACAAGTTGATCTAGCAGGCATAGTGTACAACTTTACATTGGGTGCTTTTGCTGCTATTGGGCTTACTGCTATGAGTGCTCCAACTACCGCTGATTCACTATTTTATATCTTTTTTTATATCTTTGTATATCAGCTTTTAATCATCAACGTAGTCCTTGGTGTATTTAATCTGCTGCCTATCCCACAATTTGACGGCGGACACTTTTTAATGCATCTTGCGTTAAAATACAAAATAAAATCAGTTGCAGAGTTTTACTATAAATATGACAGATATGGTATGATTATCGTACTCATTGTCTTAATGACACCATTGAATCAATATTTACTGTTTATGCCTGTGCAGTTTATTATTAATTTATTACTATCCTAAGGAGCAAAGATGAAATTTTATATTGGAACAGATCATGCGGGAATCGAACTTAAAGACTGGACAGTTGCACTGTTGCGCGAGAAAGGTTATGAAGTAGAGGATTTTGGTCCTTACACAAAAGATAGAGTTGACTATCCTGATTATGCACACAAAGTAGCAACTGCAGTCCTTGCAGATAAAGAGTCGCAAGGAATTTTAATCTGTGGCAGCGGAATCGGTATGAGTATGGCGGCAAACAAGCATCATGGTATTCGCGCAGCACTTTGTCATGATGCCTATACGGCGATGGTAGCCCGTGAGCACAACGATGCAAACATTTTATGTTTTGGAGAACGCATTGTAGGAAAAGGTGTAGCAGAGTCCATCATTGACGCATGGCTTGCAAACGGTTTTGAAGGTGGTCGCCATATTCAAAGAGTCAAGAAGATAGAGATCGATTAATAATGTTTGTGCAATGGTCACTTTTAACAATTCTTTCTATTGTTTCTATCTATCTTTTTGTAAAGATGTTTTATTTTAAAAGCATCACAAACAAAGAACAACGCAGTAACGATCTTATGAAGATGACACTGCAAGAAGCAGAGATTCTCATTCGTAAATATCAAATTCAGCTGCAACGTGCACTTGGAAATGTTGATATCTTAACAGAAGAACTTACAAAACTAAGAAATGAGTTAAAAGTGCTCAAACAGAGAAACTCAAAACACAGACAGGAAGTCGATCGTCTCAATGCCAAAATAAAAGCGCTTGAGAGCCGTATTGATGCCCTGCTCTAAGGAGAGAAAATGGTAACACTCAGTGAAACAGAAAGAAAAATAATCGAATCATCCATTCGAGATATTAAAGACTTTCCAAAGGAAGGTATTGTCTTTAAAGACATTACAACGCTCTTAAATAACAAAGAGGCTTATGGCGTTTTAATGAATCATCTCTATATGCGTTATAAAGAGTATAATCTTGACTATATCGCAGGTATTGATGCTCGCGGCTTTATCTTTGGTGCAGCCCTCGCACAGATGCTCGGACTTGGTTTTGTTCCCATCCGTAAAAAAGGAAAACTCCCTTACACAACCATCAGCGAAAAGTATGCTTTGGAATATGGTGTCGATGAGATTGAGGTACATATAGATGCTTTTGGCGAAAAACAAGGAGCGCGTGTGCTTGTTATAGATGATCTTATCGCCACAGGCGGAACTGCAAATGCTGCAGCAACACTTGTCAATCAAACTGGTGCCAAATGCGTAGAGTGCTGCTTTGTTATAGGACTTAGTTTTCTTGATGGCATTAAAAAATTAAAAGAAAAAACAGAAGTTTATTCACTTATAGAGGTTAAATAATGTATATACCAACTCCTTCAAAATTCGATCCCGATGAAAACGGACACTTTGGAATCTTCGGCGGACGTTATGTTCCAGAGACACTTATGCCTGCACTGCTTAAGCTGCGTGAGGAGTACGAACTTATCCGTTTTAACAAAGAATTCTGGGCGGAGGTCGATTATTATCTTAAAGATTATGTCGGACGTCCCTCTCCTTTGTACTATGCACAAAATATTTCAGAGGAGCTTGATGCAAAAATCTACTTAAAACGCGAAGATCTCAACCATACAGGTGCGCATAAAGTCAATAATGTTATCGCTCAAGGTCTTATGGCTAAACGCCTTGGATACAAAAAAGTCATTGCAGAAACAGGTGCAGGACAGCATGGTGTGGCAACTGCTACCATCGCTGCACTTTTAGGGCTAGAGTGTGAGATATTTATGGGTGCTAAAGATGTAGAGCGTCAAGAGCTCAATGTTTTTCGTATGAAACTGCTTGGTGCAAAGGTAAACTCTGTTGAGAGTGGCAGCCGAACACTCAAAGATGCTATGAACGATGCGATTCGCCACTGGGTTACAAATACGCGTGATACTTTTTACATCATCGGCACTGTCGCAGGACCACACCCCTACCCTATGATGGTAAGAGATTTTCAAGCAATTATTGGTTGGGAAGCACGACAACAGATTTTAGAGAAAGAAAATCGCCTGCCGGATCATGTTATTGCCTGTATCGGCGGCGGTTCTAATGCAATTGGAATGTTTCAGCACTTCTTGGAAGATGAGTCAGTAGAGTGTATCGGAATCGAAGCCGGTGGACTTGGCATAGATGACAAAAACGGATGCAGTCTGAAAAAAGGACGCCCTGGAGTTCTGCATGGGCAGATGTCTTATCTACTGCAGGATGAAGATGGGCAGATACTCGAAGCGCACTCTATCAGTGCAGGATTGGATTATCCGGGAATCGGCCCTGAACACGCTTTTCACAATGATGCCGGAACTGTAAAATATGACTATATCACAGACAAAGAAGCCCTCGATGCTTTTGTGTGGCTGAGCCAAAAAGAGGGAATCATTCCTGCCTTTGAATCATCGCATGCAGTGGCATATCTTAAAAAGCTGCCAAATATCAAAAACAAACTCATCATCGTTAATCTCTCAGGGCGTGGCGATAAAGATATGATTCAAGCCAAAGATTTGTTACATTTTGACTAAAAAAGGAAAAGAATAATGAAAATAGAACTCATAGAGAAAAAAATTTTTAATGCAAAAGAAAATTTAACGGTAAAACTCATCACACCTGAGCGCTTGGAAAAAGCAAAATTTAAAAAAACACTTAAAAAAGCCGGATTTAGTGCTGAACAAGAGACTATTTGCGGTATGCATGGAAAATCACTGCTATTTTGCGGTATAGAAAACCATGATACACAAAATCTAAAAACTGCTGCCGCTGCCATTGCAAAAGCTCTCAAAGGGTTTGACTATAAATCACTCTCAATTGAAGTCAATGAGAAGAGTATTCGTCCTGTTATAGAAGGCTTTATTCTCGGTGGCTATGAATTTAACACTTACAAATCAAAATCAAAAAGTACTAAAATAAAAAAACTCTACTTGATATGTGAAGATGTTCAAGCACTTACCCAAGCATTTGAAGAAGCAGTTATTGTTTCTGAAGCGACTTGCTTTACACGTGATATCGTCAACACTGCCCCAGATGATATGCACCCGGAAACGCTGGCAAAACTTGCCAAAAAACTAGCAACAAACAATAACTTAGAGTGCAATATTCTCAATAAAAAAGCCCTGAAAAAAGAGCGCTGCGAAGCAATGCTTGCAGTGGGTCGCGCTTCACGCCATGAGAGTAAACTCATTCATCTTGCATACAAGCCAAAAAATGCAAAAAAACGTGTAGCACTTGTTGGAAAAGGGCTAACGTATGACAGCGGCGGGCTCAGCCTCAAACCTGCAACATCAATGGTAACTATGAAGATGGACAAAGCGGGAGCTTGTGCGGTGCTTGGCATAATCAAAGCAGTGAGTGAACTCAAGCTGGACATTGAAGTGCATGCATTTGTCGGTGCCGTTGAAAACATGATAGGCGGTGATGCTTACAAACCTGATGATGTGCTTCTCTCACGCAAAGGAGACACTATTGAAGTACGCAATACCGATGCAGAGGGACGTCTTGTTTTAGCAGATGTCCTTGACTATGCACAAGACACAGTTAAAAACCCTGACTATCTTTTTGACTTTGCAACACTTACAGGTGCTTGTATGGTAGCTCTTGGACAATATACAACAGGTGTTATGGGGCACTCAAAAAGACTTCGCCATGATCTTTCAAAAGCAGCCGGTAAAGCCGGTGAGCTTACAGCAAGTCTGCCGTTTAACAAGCACCTGAAAAAACAGCTTAAAAGTGAGATAGCAGACATCTGCAATATCTCCAACAAACCTTACGGTGGTGCTATTACAGCCGGACTTTTCTTGGACAACTTCATAAAAGAGGAAAACAAAGAAAAATGGCTGCACTTTGACATTGCCGGCAGTGCCTATACTGAGAGTCCATGGGATGTAAATGTACATGGTGCCACAGGTGCAGGTGTGCGTTTTATGACACAATTTTTACAATCACTCAAATAGTTGCAAATTACTATTTTTAAGGAATAAAATGTGTTTTTATTACGTTTAAGAACAAATAAATGTACATAATGTTCATATATCAAATAAAAAAACAATAAAAACATATTTTATTTTTAAGCATCATACGTATTTCTTTTAA
>FPHK01000101.1_pt1 | contig 15582 bp, 16 predicted proteins | sample 1057251 | NCBI WGS metagenome assembly FPHK01 (sample SAMEA4473311, study PRJEB15554) | hydrothermal vent metagenome | biome: marine basaltic hydrothermal vent biome; feature: marine hydrothermal vent; material: water | place: Pacific Ocean | collected 2011-06-14/2011-07-23 | depth 1155 m
AGTCGCTATAACCAAAGAGAGAACAAGCCAGAGTTTCATACTCAAGAGCTCTGCAACTTTGTTTGTATCATCTGAGAGAAGCATATCAAGCAATCCATCTGTTTTGATCATAAGTGTGCCACTCACTAGAAGAATCAAAAGAGAGACAAGTTCAAAGTAGCCAAATATAGGACCGACATGTGGATAAACTTCTCTTTGTTTTTGCTTGTCGGTTAAAGTAACTCCTAAAATAAACATAAAAATTGAACCGCCGATCCATGCTATAGCTGCTAAAAGATGAAAATGTATTAAATAATTCACAGTAACTCCCCACGTTTAAGTTTTGTAATTTTATCACGATATTTACGGATATAGAATGCTTTCTCTTCAAAAGAGATGTTTGTTGCGAAATTTATCTTTTTTAACTCACGTTCATAATATTTTGTCAAAAAAGTAATCAACTCAGAGTTAAGTGCATCAATATCTTTTAGAGCTTTAATGCTTTCATCTACAAGTATTTCCATAAGCTCCGGTGCATCTGTTTTTCCTGCAAGCGCCAAAGAGAACTCTCTTGCATGAAACTGCAGCAAAGAGGGATCGATGACATCTAAAATATGATCAATAAACTCCGGATGCTCAAGCACTGTTTTGATCAAAGAGAGCTCCCACATATCACGATGGGCATTTTTTTGCATCAAAGGAGGGTTTTGTATATTCTCCTGCCGTGTGGAGTTCAAACGAATCAGTGAAGGCGAAACCCCAAGTCCTCCCAAGCGCGAAGCAAGATAGGTTCTGTACTCCTCTTGCAGTATCGGTGAGAGTGTTTTTAGATACGCTACACCCTCAGCCATACAACTCTCCTTCTCTTTTGGATCACGCAAATTATATAAAGAGAGGATCTCATCAAGTACAAACTCTATAAAAGGTTTTGCTCCACGAAACATATTATCAAGCTCTTCGATTCGCCCCTCTTTAACCATATCTGCAGGATCAAGCCCTCCCTCAAAAACAACAACTCCGCCGTTAAAACCGGAAGCTGAAAGGAGTTTTGAAGCTTTGAGTGCTGCAGCACGTCCCGCTTTATCACCGTCATAGGCCATTACAACTCTTGGCTCTCCCTTTCTTAGCAGCGGCAGATGCTCTTGTGTGAGCGCTGTTCCAAGTGTTGCTACGGCATTGTCAAAACCGGCTTGATGCAGCATAATAACATCGAGATACCCTTCTGTTATGATGATCTCCTGCTTTTTGTAAAGTGCCTGTTTGGCAAGATGATAGGCATACAAAAGGCGAGACTTGTTAAAAAGCGGTGTCTCCGGAGAGTTGACATATTTCGCCTGATGTCCCGTAATAGTACGACCGCCAAAGCCGACAGCCGTGCCGTTTGCAGAGTAGATAGGAAAGGTTATACGCTCTATAAAACGCGCATAGGTCTGGTTGCGTGAGGGTTCATACCCTACAACACCGACATCGATCGCCTCTTTTAGAGGAAACTGCTCTTGTTTTATAAAATTGAGCGTTTCGTGTGAAGCTGGTGCATAACCTATGCCAAACTTCTCAATTGAGCTCTCATAGATACCCCGCTCACGCAGATACGCCATTGCCGCTTCATTATGAGAGAGCAGAGACTGGTACCATTCGTTCAGTTTTTCTATAACTTTCGTTTGTGGTTTGTTATGTTTGTTATCGGTATAGGTCAGTGTGAAATTATAGTTTTGGGCAAGTTTTTCAAGCGCTTCAGGATAGTTGAGTTTTTCATACTCCATCACAAACTTTACAGCATCCCCTCCGATACCACAGCCAAAACAGTGAAATATCTGCTTTTGCGGACTCACAACAAACGAAGGAGATTTCTCATCATGAAAAGGGCACGGTGCTTTAAAATTGCCGCCTGCTTTTTTCAACTCAATATAAGAACCCACAACATCAACAATATCAAGTCGCGCCTTTAAGGCTTCAATGGAGTCCTGTGCAATCATAAAAAGAATTATACGACAAGCATGGTTAAGAAGTGATTATCTTTTTATAATTGGATGCAGGTTAAGTGCAAATCTACTGCCCTCTCCCACTTTGCTCTTTAAAACGATCGCAATACCAAGTTCATCACACAATTTTTTTACAATGTGCAAACCTATTCCAATCCCTCGCTCCTGCTCTTTATAAAAACGCTCAAAAATTCTTTTTTGGTTTTTGATCCCTTTGCCCGTATCTTGGATAATTAGGTTTTCATTTTCAACATAAATTGTAACACTCCCGCCTTTTTTATTGTACTTTAGGGCATTTGAGAGTAGATTGTCAAATATTCGCACAAAGGCATCTCTATTTGTCAGCAGTAAAACATCCGTTTTCATAACTTTTACAGTAATATCAGAAAAAGATGTAGCAAATAATTCGACACGTTCCTGCACAACTGTATCTAAGAAAAACTCCTCTTGTTGATTTGTATGTGCTTGAAGATATGAGCGAAGATTTGCTTGCAAATTTAAAATTGTCTGCACTGCATTTTGTGCTCTTTTGATATTTGCAACCTCGCCATATTTCTGTTCTAAAATAGCAATATTGAGTCGAAGCGTGGAGAGCGGTGTATTAAAATCATGCAAAATATCTTTAATAAACTCTTCTGTGAGACGGAGTGCATTTCTCAGCGGAGAGAGTGCATACAGAGCAAAAGCAAAAGAGAGCAAAGCCGTAACAAACAACACTAACAAAAAAGCACTTATTGCCTGCTTGCGTAAACTTATAAGCTGTTGCTCATATTTTTGCTTTGGCAGATAGATCTTTAGGTAGTTTTTTTGTGATCCGGGAATTGTAAAGTAACTGCTAAGGAGATCATTATCTCTATAAAGCCTGTAGAGTTCCTGCTTTTTTTTAGGAACAAAAGCAATGCCATACTCTTTACACTGCAGATTAAAAGAACAGATTCTCATTTGTGAAAATATTTTCTCATCCAAAGTTTGTATATCTTTTTTGTAGTTAAGAAAAAACAGCGCACCGATAAGGAGTGCCTGAGAGAAGAAAAAGAGCAAAAAGCTCTTCAGCAGAGATTCTTTTTCAACTTTTTTCAAGAATATACCCCACACCGCGAACATTTTTTATAGGTAGGTTCGTACTTTGTTTAAGTTTGTTGATCGCCACACGCAGTGCAGTATCAGAAGGATGTACCAAACAATCCATCAAAATAGACTTATCTAAAACATTACCTATATTTGTAAAAAAGATATTACACAAACACTCCTGAACCTCTCCAAGAGCAACAATATTTCCATCAAGAAAAAGTTCTTTTTTATCTGGATTATAACGAAGATTTTTATACTCTATACTCTTGTTTGCTTGGGAGAGTTTTGCTTTTACGCGAATAAGCAGCTCCTGAGGGAAAAAAGGTTTTTTGATGTAATCCTCAGCACCCACCTCAAAACCTTTTGCAATTGTATTAAGATCCACCAAAGCACTGATAAATATAGTCGCTGTTGTATCATCTGCTTCACGCAGACTTTGTAATAACTCTATTCCTGTAAGATCCGGTACATTAATGTCAAATACATACAGATCATAACTGTTTTTGTAAGAAGCTTCTATTGCATCATTACCGGTATGCACCATATCAACACTATATTTTGCTGCTTCTAAAATCTCTTTGAGTGTTTGAGCAAGCTCATAATCATCCTCAAGCAAAAGTATCTTTTTTTGCATTATTTTACTTTTAAAAATAAAATCCGAGTTTTATAGATACAGCATTATCACTTGCACTGTCACTCAGTCCATAAATATAAGAAAAGGTTAAAAAGTGACTTGCATCAATTGTATAATATCCATAGAGTGATGCTGTTTTAATATCTTCAACACCTGTATTATTAATAGATTTATAAATACTGTTAGATTGATTATATGCACCACTTATATATAGACTATTTGTAAAGTAGTATCCTAAACCTGCACTATAAGCATTTGTATCGTGATACTTGTAGCTGACATTGTTATCAACTGTATCTGTATCATTAATTATAGTATAAATGTATCCACCAAAGAGATTTACTTTACCGGTTGTATAGCTGAGATTTACAGAAGCTGTATAGTCTGTTTTGTTATTGTTAAGCGTTGTATCATAAGTTGGTAAAATTGCACCGGCACCTACACGAATAATAAAACTGTTTGTTGGCTTAATATTATATGCCACTCCTATAAAAGAGTCATTTAAACCATTTTCAGTGTAATTGTTTCCATCTGTTTTATAATAAGAAGTAGTAGCTTGAAGCGAAAAATTTCCATAAAAATAATCTGCCTGCAGAGAAGAGGAATAGGTGTCAGTCTGATTTAAAGAAGCATAGTTAGAACCTGCATAGCCCACACCTACAATAAGATCATAATAAGCTTTTGTCTCATTTTGAATCTGAATTGTTTTTTTTGTACATCCATTGATATCAACAAGATCTGTCAGTGGTGTATTTGGACATTTGTCAACACTGTCTGCAACACCGTCCATATCTGCATCCGAGTAAGCAAAAAGCGTTGTTGAGAGCAGCATTGCAGTTATTAAAAGTAAATATTTTTTCATTCTTCCTCCTGGTTTTAAAAGTATTTTACAGCCATTTTTATTATGGCTATAAAATTTTAGTGATGCATAAAATTTCCATTTTCATCTGCAGGTCTATTACCGCCATTAGGCATATTCATATTTCCCTGAGAAGATGCATCTCTTCCTGGCATATTCATATGATGATTGAACTGACTGCCTGCGTGTGTCTGATTCATATGTTGCATCTGTGTCATATGCTCATTTGCATTCATTTGATGTGTTTGTACCATCTCCTGCGTTCTTTCTTGTGCATGTTTACCCATATGCATCCCTTTATTTTTCATCTCTTCATGCATAGCTGAACCAAGTTCTCTTCCTGTTTGTGCTTTACCATGCATTTTTGCTTGCATCTCTTGTATTGCTGCCATACGATCTTCTTGATTCATTGTAGCTAGTCTTTGTTTAAATTCATTCATCATTTGTACACGCTCTTGTGCAGGAGCAGATTGAATAGCTTCAATTTGTGAATCAACACTTGTTGGTGTACTTGTACTCGTATTTGTTGTTGCAGCATCATCTGCCATACCTAATGTTAATACTCCTAAAAGAGCTACCGATAATGTAATTTTTGTAAATTTCATTTTAAATCCTTCATTGTTTTAAATTTTTAAACCCGAAAGTCTCTTTTAAAAGTGACTTCCTTGTTTTGATGGTGGTATTATTACACAACAGTGTTAGCGAAGTGTTAGCACTTTCTTCATTTCTAAGAAAAAACGGTATAATTTAAAAATAAAAAGGTAAGTATGATATGTGTTTAATCATTACAATAGCAATAATGCTAGCAGGTTATAATTTTTATGAGCACAACCTCTATACTCAGGCTTATATGAGTTTTGGATTTGCCATTATTCCTTTTGGATTTTTTATTTATCGTCTCATTATTAATCGTAAATGTATTTTTGGCAACAGCAAAGATTGCAATAAAAAATAAATTAGGCTATACTTTCATTTCAAATTTTAAAAGAAAGTGGGTGATGTGATATGCCTGGTATCGTACTACGACCAGATGACAACTTTGATGCTGCTTACAGACGTTTCAAAAAACAAGTTGACCGTAACTTAATCGTTACAGAAGCTCGTGCTCGCCGTTTCCATGAAACAGAGACTGAAAAACGTAAGAAATTCAAAATTGCATCTCGTAAGAAAATGCTTAAACGTCTTTATATGATGAGACGTTACGAATCACGACTCTAATATAAGCCTTCGGGCTTATATACTTCTAACATACAAACTTCCAAACTTCTGCTTTTACATTAGTTTTATCAAAAGTCATCATCAAAAGTTAAAGAACCTTTAGAATAATTTACTACATTTCCTTCAAAGAAATTTGTTTTTTGATCGTTAAATTTTGCAAAGTCATCTACCCATTTGATTGGATTATTCACATTGTAGAGCTTATCAAATCCAACTGAAGTTAATCTATCATCTGCAAGGTATTGAATATATTGCTCAACAATAGCATCAGTTAATCCAAGAATTTGCCCTTGTGTAATATATTTTCCCCAATCCGCTTCAAGTTTTACTGCTTTTTTAAACATCTCATAGACATCTTCTTTAAGTTGATCTGTAAAGAGATCAGAACGCTCTTTTCTAAGTGTATTGATAAGGTTTTGAAAAAGAACTAGGTGTGTTACTTCATCACGTTGAATAAAACGAATCATCTGCGCACTTCCTAACATTTTTCCTGAACGCGCAAGTGTATAGATATACGTAAATCCACTGTAAAAGTAGATACCCTCCAAAATCTGATTTGCAAAGCAGGCTTTTAAAAAGTTTTCATCTGTTGGGTTGGCAGCTAACTCTTGATAGACCGCGGCAATGGCATCATTTTTATGCTTGAGCATCATATCACGGCGCCACAGATCATAAATTTCATCAGAGTTTGTTGAAATAGAATCAACCATAACCGCATAACTCTGCGAATGCAGCGCTTCTTCAAAAGATTGACGCACTAAAATAAGGTTAATTTCCGGTGCAGTTACATAAGGATTTACATTGTCAATAAGATTGTTTGTTTGGAGTGAATCCATAAAAATCAACTGTGAGAGTGCTTTATCATAAGCTGTCTTCTCTGCATCTGTAAGATTTTTATAATCATTAACATCCCGTGTCATATCAACCTCTTTTGGAAACCATGTGTTATTTAACATCATTTCCCAAAGATTATATGCCCATTGATACTTGATATTGTTTAGCTCAAAAATTCCCGTAGGATTGCCACCAAAAACTTTTCTACCATTTGCATCTTCTGTTGAATCTGGATTGTATATCTGTTTTCTGTTCATTGGGGCTCCATTTTGATTAATAAGTGTATGATTATAACCATCTATAGATAAAATTTTGATAAGATTAGACTATGAAATTTCAACCATCCCTGATGCTTAAAAACAGACATATACAGACAGTTTATGCTTCTCTCTTTCGGAAGTTTCCTAAACTAGAGATTGCTATTGAAAGCTTTAAACTCAGTGACGGTGATTTTGTTGAAGCCTATTGGCATATTCTAACAAATCACACTAACACAACACCAATTGTTATACTTTTTCATGGGCTTGCCGGTTCATTTACATCGCCCTATATTCAAGGATCAATGCAGGCACTCTCTCAAGCTGGATTTTCATCGGTTATCATGCACTTTCGTGGATGTTCGGGTAAAGAAAATCACAAAGCGCGATCCTATCACAGTGGAGATACCAAAGATGCATTGGAGTTTATCACTGCCGTAAAAAAACGTTACCCTCACACAAAACTTTTTGCAGTCGGTTACTCTCTTGGTGCAAATATGCTGCTTAAACTTTTAGGAGAAGAAAAAGAGAAGATCCTTTTAGATGCTGCTATAGCTGTTAGTGCTCCCATGCTGCTTGATGTATGTGCAAATAGAATGAATCATGGCTTTTCAAAATTTTATCAATACATTCTTTTAAAAGATCTACGCATAATGCTCGATAAAAAATATGATAAATTTGATATGCAAAAATTACTTGGCTTAAAACGAAAAGATATAAACAATCTCAAAAATTTTTGGCAATTCGATGAAGCATATACAGCAAAAATTAACAGTTTTACTTCTGCACAGGATTATTATCAAAAAAGTAGTGCAAAAGCTTATTTAAAAAATATTACAATACCGACACTCATCATTCATGCAAAAAATGATCCTTTTATGACACCTGAAGTTATTCCAAATAAAGAAGAGATTTCACATAGTGTAGCGTTAGAGATACTTGAAAATGGTGGACATGTTGGCTTTATTTCTGGAACTATTTTTAAACCGGAGTATTGGCTTGAAAAAAGAGTAGTAGATTATTTTTTAAAACAGAGCAGCACGTAACTACTCTGTTTTAAAATTATTTATTTTTACGAGAGTGACGTTTTCTTTCTGTCTCTGTAAGATATTTTTTACGGATACGAACATTTTGAGGAGTTACTTCAAGTAACTCATCATCTTCGATCCACTCTAATGCACGCTCTAGTGACATATCACGTGGCGGCACAAGTTTAATAGCCTCGTCAGCTCCACTTGAACGCACATTTGACTGTGCTTTTCCTTTAATAGGATTTACTACAAGATCATTGCTTCGTGAGTGTTCACCAATAATCATACCCTCATAAACTTTTGTCTGTACACCAATAAAAAGTACACCTCTATCCTGAATACCAAAGAGAGAGAATGCTAACGTCTCTCCATCAGTCATAGAGATAAGCGCTCCATAAGAGCGGGACTCAACAGAACCTGTAAATGGTCTAAACTCCAAGAAAGAGTGATTCATTACACCCTCACCTTTTGTATCTGTTAAGAACTGTCCACGGAAACCGATAAGTGCACGTGCAGGAATCTCAAACTCGATACGCTGGAAACCCTGCCCCATAGGAAGCATAGATTTCATCTCAGCCTTACGTTTTCCAAGACGCTCAATAACCGTACCGCTTAGATCTTCAGGAACATCAATAACAAGATGCTCGAATGGTTCACATTTCACACCGTTTATCTCTTTAACGATAACTTCCGGTCTTGAAATTGAAAATTCATACCCTTCACGACGCATGTTTTCAGCAAGAACAGTGATCTGAAGTTCACCACGACCTGAAACTTTAAATTTACCCTCACCAATAGTCTCAAGTCTCATTGCAACGTTTGTACGCATTTCAGCTTCAAGTCTGTCTTTAAGCTTGTTGCTTGTTACATGTTTTCCCTCTTGACCGGCAAGTGGTGAATCATTTACAGCAAAGACAACTGTTAAAGTCGGTTCTTCTACGTGCATAGGATCAAGTGCTACAGGATTTTCCGGATCTGCGATAGTATCACCGACATCTACTGTTTCCATCCCTGCAAACGCTACGATATCACCCGCTTCTGCTTCATCAATCTCCATACGGTTAAGTCCGTGAAAACCAATAAGTTTAGAGATCTTTCCTTTAACCATTTCACCGTCAGATTTTGCAAGCATTACATTGTCACCTTTTCTAACTGTTCCGTTAAAAATACGGCTGATCCCTATTTTCCCTACATAATTGTCATAATCAAGTGTAAAAACTTGTGCTTGTAGTGGATTTGCTGCATCCCCTTCCGGCTCTGGAACATGTTCTAAAATAGTTTCAAAGATGCACTCGAAATCTCCATCAGGCTCATCCATATCAAGTTTTGCAATACCGTCACGTGCTGCTGCATAAATAACAGGAAAATCCTGTTGTTCATCTGTCGCACCCATATCAGCAAAGAGATCAAACATCTCATCAACAACACGATCCGGCTCAGCAGAAGGTTTATCGATTTTATTAATAACTACAATTGGTTTCTTACCAAGTGCAAGCATCTTTTTAACGACAAATTTCGTTTGTGGCATAACACCTTCATAGGCATCTACAAGTACTAAAACACCATCAACCATTTTTAAAACACGCTCAACCTCACCACCAAAATCGGCGTGGCCCGGAGTATCAATAATATTGATCTTATAATCTTTGTAACGAATAGCCGTATTTTTAGAAAGAATCGTAATTCCACGCTCTTTTTCTAAATCGTTGCTGTCCATAGCTCTTTCATCGTGTTGTTCATGTGAACCAAAAGTACCAGATTGCTCTAGTAGTCCATCAACCAGTGTAGTTTTACCATGGTCAACGTGTGCGATAACCGCAATGTTTCTAATCTTTTGCATTAGGGGTTTCCTTCTTGGGAAAATTTTTCGCGATTATACCCTAATTTCTATTAGAAACTCTTTTATGCTATTATTTATAGATGAAAAAGTTTCAATACCCGCATAAATTAAACATTATATTTGATAAACTAAGTAAATATCATATTAGCGCTGTGATCGTAGGCGGCTATGTACGAGATTTTTTTCTTGATCTTGATTCTAAAGATATTGATATTGAACTCTATGGTGTAGATTCACTCGATGAAGTAGAAAAAATTTTGCGAGAGTTTGGAAAAGTTAATAGTGTCGGCAAAAGTTTTGGTGTTTGTAAATTACACTTTAAAAATTTTGATTTAGACTTCTCTCTACCTCGACGTGATACAAAAACTGCAAAAGGTCATAAAGGTTTTAATATTACACTTGAGCGTAATATTGACTTTAAAACTGCTGCAAAACGGCGAGATTTCACGATGAATGCTATTGGATATGCTGTTAGTTCACAAAAAATACTCGATCCCTACAATGGCATAAATGACTTACACAATAGATTTTTACGAGCTGTAGATTTAGAAACATTTGGCGAAGATCCTCTACGGGTTTTACGTGCCGTTACATTTGCAAGCCGTTTTGATTTAAAAATAGAAAAAAAACTTTTTCATCTCTGTAAAACAATGATTGAAGCAGGTATTCTTACAGAACTGCCACGCGAAAGAATTTTTGAAGAGCTCAAAAAGATGCTGTTACTAACACAAAAACCATCAAAAGCCTTTTTACTGCTGCAAAAACTCTCAGCATTTTCATTTTTTACAGAGTTAATCTCACTCGATAAAACAGAGTTTACATCTCTGCTTCAGGCACTCGATGCAGCACCAAAAAAGTTAGAAATTCTACTTGCAATCCTTGTTACACCACTTACAATAAAAGAGAGTTACACTCTTTTGGAAAAAATTACAAATGATAAAAAACTAACACAAACTATTATTACGCTCAAAGAGACATCTTTTGATCTTAACAACATCACAAACTACACTGTTTATAAACTTGCAACAAAAATTTCTATATCTCTCTTTATTCCCTATCTCAAAGCACTCTATCCAAAAAAGAGAGCTGCCATTGAAACGCTTGAGGAAAAAGCAAAAAAATTGAATGTCTATGAGAAAAAATTGCAAGCACTTATAAGCGGAAAAGATCTTATAGCTCTGGGGTTGAAACCTTCCAAAAAATTTTCTACTCTTTTAGATGAACTCTATGAGCTGCAAATGCAAGAGAAAATTCATACAAAAGAAGATGCAATTAATTTTCTCCCAATATATCCATCTTTTTTTTAAGATCTACTTTTTGCTTTATTCCTGCAAGAGCAATATTAACAGCATCAACAAAACGTGAAGCATAAATTTCCTTATGCTCTTTATCATATACTGTTATTATATCTTTATAGACTTCTATAAATTTTTGTATTAATTCTATAGTATGAAGTGTAATCATCTTGCTTTGGGCAACAGCCAAAACAAGATCAAATGCCTTTTTCTTTTTAACATCCATATCATCTGCTCTAAGATAATATTTTTTACTCTTGATATCTTCTTGTGTGAGGCGACGCATTACTTCATTGAGTCCATCTTCACTCACTTGAAAATCTTTAATTTTATTTTTAATGTAAGAACGCATTTCGGTTAGATTCATTTTCGATATTTTTTCAACTAAAGCTGCATATTGGGCACTCTCTTTAGTCGTATCTTCTTTCTTCATCCCCAAAATTTTCTTAAACACTTTCTATCTTTTTGCTATTTTTGAACTATCTATCTCAATAACCGTATGAACATTCCCTCTTGGATTAAAATCAGCTGTAAGCTTCATATATTTTGGCTTGAGTTTCTCCTCTAAAACTCCATAAATTTCATTTGCACTATTTTCATGAGAGATATGTCTATCTCTAAATGAATTTATGTAAAGCTTGATCGCTTTAAGCTCTACCACCCATTTATCCGGGGTATATTCCAGATATATCGTTGCATAGTCCGGATAACCACTTCTTGGACAAAGACAGGAGAACTCCGGCAGAGTCATCTTAATAAGATACTCTCTGTTATGCTCATTGGGCCATATCTCCAAATCTTTTTCTACATCAAACTCATCAATAATTTTTTCACCATATTTCATTATTTTTCTCCTATTTCTTCTAAATTTGCAAGATATTTTCCTTGCAGATAATCTATACCTATCTCTTTTGCTAAAGCATATGTTTTTTGATCTTCTATATTTTTCATCCAGGATTTTATACCTTTTTCATGAGCCATAAGATTAAATCCTTCAATTATACTACGATTTTTCTCTAGTTTTTCTTCATTTGAGTAGTAAGTATCAAAACGAATAACATCAATATTAAGCTCACGCAGATACAAAAAACTTGTATGTATGGAAGCTGCCCTATCTATGACAAAACGCACACCATACTCTTTTAAAGAGTTTATTACAGAGTTGTATCTGCTTGTATGAGAGTAATATTCTGCTTCAAATAAAATAAACATTACTTTTGTTTTATTCTCACGCAAAAGCTCTTTTGCCCGAGATAAAAATTTCTCATTTCTTAGTGATGTCGGTGAAATATTAAGAGCAAATATTTTATCTTTACCTTTACAGTTTTCTAATACTCTCTCCAATACAACAAGATCAAAATCAATTACCAATCCTAATTTATTAATAACTTTAAGATAAGTTTTAGGATAAATTACTTTTCCCTCAGCTGCTTTAAGTTTAACAAAACACTCATGGAAAACTTCTTCTTCTTCAAAATAGACATTCTGTGCCATAATAATAAGTTTTCTATTTTCAATTGCATGAATAACAATAGACTCAAGTTCATTTGGACTAATATCTTCTTCTTGTTCCTTTTGATTGGAATTTTTTTGCTTTTCTATACTTTCAAAAAGATTTTCTATAAGATAATCCAACTCATACGAATAGGTTGTATCTGTAATAGCAGTGGAAATTTTTACCTCAATATCATCAATTTTTAATTCACTAAACTTAAGAGCCATCAATTCTAAAACTGTTATATATTTTGTTTTGTACCCCTCTAATCCAAGTATAAAATCTCCACCTTTAATATGTCCCATAGGAAAGTTTTTTATTCCCTCTTTCTCAAAATATCCAGCTATCCAGATTGCTATCTCATATAAAATTTTATCACCATTTTTAATTCCGTAAAGAGTATTAATATCATTAAGATTATCGATACTGATAAGTACTAATGTGTATTCTCTTTTATCTTTTATCTCCTTTTGCAAATAATTATACAGATACTCACGTGTAAATGTTTTCGTTACATCATCTGTTATTTTTATAGAAAAACCATGATAAATAAGATAAAAAATAAAATAGATACTCACAAGTATAACAAGAACGGCTTCAATAAAAAAAGAACTGTGTAAATTATGATAGTTAGTTATAAGTGTATGAGAAATAAAAGCAAGAATTAAAGCAAAAATAGGGAGACCAATGCGAAGTGCCAGTTTAAATCGGTACTCCCTCTCTTTTGTTTCTGGTAATAACATCTAAACGTCTAAATGTTTTACATCTTTTGCATGCGTCTCAATATAGTTACGACGCGGTTCAACCTCATCCCCCATAAAAAGTGTAAATGCATCAGAAGCTGCTTCTGCATCATCAATACTTATTTGAAGTAAGACACGATTTTCAGGTGTCATAGTTGTCTCCCAAAGCTGTTCAGGATTCATCTCACCGAGACCTTTGTAACGTTGAATATATGCACCTTTTTTTGCATACTCTTTAATATCATTGAGTACTTCTATAAAATCTTTTTCAAAAGAGATATCCCACTCCTCGATCTTTTTATAAACAAAATTTGCCTCTGCGAAATGTGGTGCTGCAAAAAGTTCATCATTTACAAGCAGCTCTTCCATACCGCCCTCAGTTTGTACAAAAAGATGAATTTCATTTTTATCTTCATTTATTGTATATGTGAGTATATTATTGTTAATGCTATCTAGGAATTTTTTAATCTCTTCAAACATCTCTTTCGCACTCAAAGAGATTAGATCAGGATTCTCTACAAAATGGCGAATCAGTTTTACAAGAGAGTAGCGGCGCTCAAGTGCTTCAAGTGATGCAGCATAATGATCAACCATTTTAAAATAAGCTACAAGATCATCATGCCCAATACCATTAACCTCTAAAGATTCTACACCATTATCAATGAGATAATCATTCATAGCTCTGTCATCTTTAAAGTATATCTCTTTTTTCTTCCCTTTAGAGTAACGATAAAGCGGTGGTTGTGCAAGATAAAGATATCCTTTTTCAACAATATCTCTAAAATATCTAAAGAAGAAAGTCAGCAGCAGTGTTTGGATGTGACTTCCATCAACATCCGCATCGGTCATAATAATGATTTTATGATAGCGGAGTTTCTCTTCATTATACTCTTCACCAATGCCACACCCCATAGCTGTGATCATATTTGTAATTTCATCAGATTTAAGTATTTTGTCAAGTCTTGCTTTTTCAACATTTAAAATTTTACCTTTGAGTGGTAAGATCGCTTGAAAAACGCGGTCTCGCCCCATTTTAGCCGAACCACCTGCAGAGTCCCCTTCCACGAGATAGAGTTCACAAACAGAAGCATCTTTACTTTGACAATCTGCAAGTTTACCAGGAAGTGTTCCAACACTCATTACATCTTTACGGCGTGTCAGTTCTCTTGCTTTTTTTGCAGCTTCACGACCACGAGCAGCCATAAGTGCTTTTGAAACAATAGCTTTTGCTTCAATAGGATTCTCTTCAAAATATTTAGAGAGTGCCTCACCAGTAGCTTTTTGAATAAGTGGACGTACATAAGTATTTCCAAGTTTACCTTTTGTTTGTCCTTCAAATTGAGGTTCTGGAACACGAGCAGAGACTATAGCTATAAGCCCCTCTTTTACATCTTCACCAGAAATTTTGACATCTTTCTCTTTAGCTGCGCCATTTTTTGCATTATAGTTCGATATAACCCGTGTTAAACCTGCACGAAAACCAGCTTCATGTGTTATCATTGTACATTAGGGCAATATCAAACTCTATATCATCTGCTTTTCCACTAAAGCTATAAACATTTGCAACAACTTCTCTTTTATTCATATCTGTTACATATTGTGCAATACCACCTTCAAAATGGTACTCCTCTTTTGTTGCAGTTCGCTCATCAATAAATTTTATAGTAATAAATGGATTTAAATAGGCAAGTTCTTTAAATCTTTTGGCTAAATAATCATACTCAAAAGTAACAGTTTCTGTAAATATACTTGGATCAGCAGCAAATTCAATAGTAGTTCCTGTTTTTCGTGTTGTGCCTGTTACTTCAAGTGGCCCTTGAGGAATTCCCTGTTTAAAATCTTGTTCATGAATTTTACCATCTCTATAAATAGTCATATGAAGTTCGGAAGAGAGTGCATTAACAACATCGATAGAGTTATCGATAACTTCATATACTAGATGATGCAGTCCACGATGTCCTGTATCACCAATATACATACCAGGACGTTTACGAACAGCCTCTAAACCTTTGAGGACCTTAATATTACTTGCGCCGTAATCTTGTTGCATTAAACACTCTCCATTGCCGTATTTGGCATTATTGGAGATATTCTATCTAAATTTAACTATATTTTGAATTAATAGCAACAGAAAAAGGTTCTGTGAAATTTGTTGTATATTGAATCTCAGTTTTTGCTTCAATATTATCATCACTTAGAGATTCAAATGAGATAGTATCATTGAAAAAAGTAATTTTAACATCTGTAGATATTGTAGTAATTTGCTTAATAGATTCAATCATTAGTGCTTTTGGCAGAAGGAGATTATGTGCTGTCTCTTTTGGAATAATTCTTGAATATTCAG
>FPHK01000105.1_pt1 | contig 15416 bp, 16 predicted proteins | sample 1057251 | NCBI WGS metagenome assembly FPHK01 (sample SAMEA4473311, study PRJEB15554) | hydrothermal vent metagenome | biome: marine basaltic hydrothermal vent biome; feature: marine hydrothermal vent; material: water | place: Pacific Ocean | collected 2011-06-14/2011-07-23 | depth 1155 m
GGCAGAACTATTCAGGCCATAGGTGTTACACCTGATATTCAAGTGCTTCCAGGGGAATTAAAAACACATAAAAATGAATTTGCAATCAAAGAGGCCGACCTAAAAGCACATCTTCAAAAAGAGTTAGAGAAAGTTGATGGAAAAAAATCCAAGGCTAAAGAAGATAAAAAAGATAAAAAAGATATAATTACGCCAAAAATGTTGGAAAAAGATCTTCAACTCAAAGAGGGCGTTGATATTATCAAAGCACTTATCATTACAAAAGGATAGAAAGTCGATGGAAAAAAGGGAGTTACTTTACGAAGGTAAAGCAAAAAAGATATGGTCAACAGATGATGACAATCTTGTCATCTCTGAGTTTAAAGATGATTTGACAGCTTTTAACGGCGAAAAAAAATCTTCTGAAGCGGGCAAAGGTGCACTCAACAATAAAATAAGCACAGAACTCTTTAAACTTTTGGATGAAAACGGCATTCCGACTCACTTTGTGAAGATGCTTGATGACAATCATATGCTTCACAAAAAAGCGGATGTTATTCTTATTGAAGTTATTGTACGCAACATTGCAACAGGCAGCCTCTCACGCAACTTAGGCATAGAAGATGGAAAAGTGCTTCCTTTTACCCTTGTTGAGTTTGATTACAAAAATGATGAGCTTGGTGATCCGAAACTTAATGACCAGCACGCTCTTATTTTAGGACTTGTTGATTTTCAAGATGAACTCGACAAACTGCGCCGTATGGCAAGACAGGTCAATGACATTTTAAAACCTTACTTTGCACAAAAAGGGCTTAACCTTGTTGACTTTAAACTTGAGTTTGGAAAAGATAAAGATGGCAACATCATTCTCATTGATGAGATTTCACCTGACAACTGCCGTTTTTGGGACATAGAGAGCGGTGAGAAGATGGATAAGGACAGATTCCGTCAAGGGCTTGGCGGACTTACAGTTGCCTATGAGCAAGTATTAAATAGAATTTTAGGAAAATAAAAATGAAAGCAATAGTTAATGTATTTTTAAAAACAGGCGTTTTGGACTCTCAGGGAAAAGCAGTGCATCACGCACTTGATTCTCTTCACTTTAATAGTGTAGAAGATGTTCGTATCGGTAAGCAAATTGTTCTACAACTCAATGAAACCGACAAAGAAAAAGCGATGGCAGATGTTACAAAGATGTGCGAAGAGCTACTGGCAAATACTGTAATTGAAGATTATACTATCGAGCTTGCATAATGAAAGTTGCAATTTTACAATTTCCCGGTACAAACTGTGAGTATGACACACAGTATGCATTTGAAAAACTCGGTGCAAAAACAGAGATAATCTGGCATAAATCAGAAGAGATTCCGGCAGATACGGATCTTTTAGTTGTTGCCGGAGGCTTCTCCTATGGCGATTATCTTCGTAGTGGTGCTATTGCAAAGTTTTCTCCTGTAATGAAAGCTGTGGCAGCGTATGCCAAAGCAGGAGGCAAAGTTCTTGGAATCTGCAACGGTTTTCAAGTGCTCACAGAGGCAAGACTCCTCCCCGGTGCACTCAAACGTAATGAGGGACTTCATTTTATCTCAAAACACCATCATCTGCGTGTTGAGAATAATGACAATATCTTCTTAAAAAAACTGAACAAAAATGATATTGTCAATATTCCTATTGCGCACCATGACGGCAACTACTACATTGACGATGATGGGCTGCGTGAACTTGAAGCAAACGAGCAGATCCTCCTTCGCTATACAGATGAGAATGGAGCTATTAAAAATCCTAACGGCTCTGTATCATCAATCGCCGGCGTATGCAACAAAGAAAAAAATGTCTTTGGTCTTATGCCGCATCCTGAGCGTGCTATGGAAGCAGTGCTTGGCAGTGATGACGGAGTAGCTATGCTGCAAGGATTTTTAGAGTCGTGATAAAGCTGCTTTTTCTTACTCTTATTTTGGCTCTGCCCCTTTTTGCAGACAAAGTACTCTACCTTAGTTACGATAAAGTACCCCAAAGAGTAATAAAAGGCGAAATCTTTTCTGTTACATTCAAAGCACTCTCAACTGTTCATGATTTTGATAATATTGAGTATAAATTCTCCAACTATTACGGTTTAAAGATTCTCGATGAAACACCGTTACGTGAGCAAAAAGGAAAGTTCTTATATGATACTTTCCATATGCTAGTAACTGATTCACAAGCAAAACTACCTGATGTAAATGCCTCGATCATTGCATCGCAAGAGTATAACAGCACAATACTAAAAGGTAGTAAGCTTAATGTCATTACACTCAATCCAAAAAAGAATTTTTCTAACATTATTGCAAATTCATTTGAACTTCAAGAGTATAAAACAACAACTTATGACAACTATCATAACATCGTTATTTTTGTTGCCACCGCTAAAAATTCCAATCTTGAAGCAATGCATTTTAAGAACGTCTATAAACAGGGTTTGGAGTCTCTCAACGGCAGCTATGATAATGCAAAAATTACCTACTATGTAGTTATTAATAAACGATTTGAATATTTTACATTCTCCTACTTCAATCTTCTCAGTAACAGCTACAAACGTATCAGTGTCCCAATTATTGTAGATGATGACAGTGTGACAACACAGAGTGATCTCAAACCAAGAGACCAGTCTCATGATACAATTAAAATGTATATTGCCCTTGCCGTCTCGCTTATTGGATTCATACTTATTCTTATAAGACAAAAGTATATCTATCTTGTTTTTATTCTCATTCCCCTTGGTTATACCCTCTATCTGAGCATTCCGCAAAAAGAGGTTTGTATTAAAAAAGGTTCTAATATTTATCTGCTTCCTGTAAGCAATGGCACTATATTTGAAACCACAACAACAGAGTATCACTTGCCAAAAGAGGGCAGTGTGACAAACTTCACAAAAGTAAAACTCAAAAACGACAAAATAGGCTGGGTCAAGAATGAAGATACTTGCTCATATTAATTGGATAATAGCTACTGCTATTATCTTTGTAAACCTTACACTCTCTATTGTACTCTATCCAATTTTAAGGCGTCCCTATTCACGCAAAATACCTGCATGGATTATCCGCTTAACAACTTTTTTTAGAGTAACAGTAAAAGGAAGTGAGGATCCTGCCGCACAGATGTTTCTTATTAATCACCAAAGTGATTTAGATATTGCCGTTATGGAAACAGTATCAAAAAAAGATTTGGCATGGGTTGCAAAAAAAGAGCTCTTTGATGTTCCTTTTTTTGGACTTGTTATGAGTATGCCAGAAGATATCCCTATTGAGAGGCAGAGTAAATCTTCTTTAGTTCGACTTATTAAAAATGCAAAAGACAGACTCAACAAAGGGCGTGTAATTACAATATTTCCAGAGGGCACACGCTCTCGTAACGGCAGGATGCTTCCTTTTAAAAACGGTGCAAAAGTTGTTGCAGACAAATATCAACTACGTGTACAGCCTGTTGTGCTCATTGCAACGGCAGAGTGTTATGACATCAAAAGATTTTACTATATGCCAAAAAATATTACTGTCATTTTTCTTGATTCTTTCATAGCCGACAAAAATGATAAAAATTGGCTAAAAAACCTTAGAGAAAAAATGCAAAAAGTATATGATCAAGAATTAGAAGGAGAAAAAGCATGAAGCGATATTTAGGACATAAAAAGATTTTACGTATCTACATAGACACCTTGGACAAATATAACGGAAATCCTCTTTTTGAAGAGATACTTAAAGAGGTAAAAAACGAGCAATTAGCCGGAGCTACAGTCTTTAAAGCTGTAGCAGGAGTAGGCGCTTTTACAGAAATGAGAAGTTTCAAAGTATGGGCTTTGGCACAGGAACTGCCTCTCGTTATAGAGATTATTGATGATGAAGAAAAAATACGCAATTTTATAGAGCATATTGATACTATGATTGATAATGGGCTTGTAACTATTACAAATACCGAAGTTATCAAATACAAACATGAAAATTTTAACAAAGAGGCAAATGAATGAACCTTACACTTTTACTCTTCATAGGTGCCGGTGGTTTTTTTGGAGCAATCTCAAGATTTTTAATTGCTACAAATGTGCAAAAACTCTCAGGTTCTTTTTTTCCTTATGGAACACTTAGTGTAAATGTCTTGGGAAGTTTTATTATTGGTTTTGCAGCAATGTTTTTTGCACAGAGTGTACAACCGGAGTACAAAGCTTTTGTTATTACAGGATTTTTGGGTGCACTGACAACATTCTCAACTTTTTCACTTGAGAATGTCACTATGCTTCAAGATGGGGAATTTACAAGTTTTGGTCTCAATATTTTTTTAAATATAACATTAACGATAACTGCTACGATTTTAGCAGTTATGCTCTTTAAAAAATTATATGCTTAAAACTTCATCCGCACACCATTTGGCTAAATCCATATCGTGTGTGATAAGCAGCATCCCCATCTCATAAAGATGTCCCATAAGCATCTGCATCACATCAAGTTGTATCACATTATCAAGTGCTGATGTCGGCTCATCTAAGAGCAAAAGATCAGGCTTCATCAGCATTGCACGCAGGATTGATGCCCTTTGGAGTTGTCCGCCTGAGAGTTCATGCGGGAGTTTGTGCAGCAGTTTTTCATCGAGATTGAGATTGTCCAAATATTTAGGAAGTGCGTCCAGCGATGCAACATCTGCAATCTGATTAAGCACTCTATAGCTTGGATGAAAAGAGCTGTATGGATCTTGAAAAACCTCTGAAATTCGTTGCGTGACGATAATTTCACCTCTCTTTGGACGTATATTTTGTAAAATAAGTTCAAATATCGTACTTTTCCCTGCTCCGCTCTCTCCTACTATTGCCTTTATCTCCCCTTTTTTTAAAGAGAGTGAGAGATTCTCAAAAAGAGTTTTTTCTTTTGTATAACCAAAGCTTAGATTTTTTATCTCTAAAACGTTTTGCAACTACACACTCTTTGTAAGTGCCAGGTACACTTTGGCAAGTTCACGATAGAGTTGTTCGGGAGTAATATCACTATTTTCTTCCCAAATTCTCTTCATCACAACATTATCCTCTTCTCCGTCCCATACTTTAATGTATGAGCCATCTTTATAGCCATGATCTTGACGAAACTGGTTAAGAATATTTTTCCCTACATAAAGACGATAAAGAGTATCCAAATTTAAACCGCTCATTACAACTAAATCAAAAAACTCACTAAAAAGTGTTTCAATTTCAAAACTCTCTTTTGCAAGTGCTATGCGCATAATATTCTCTACTTTTTCCATAACGGCATCTTGCTCAGCAAACGCAAGCGTATCTATCTCTATCTTTGTAAAATCCTGCATCTCTGAGAGATTATTTGCAATATCTTCAATACCACCACGCATTGTTTGAAAATAGTTTTCAATCGCCAACGACATAACAAAGTGCCACACATCAACAACTTCTATCTGCAGGTTTTCCCAATCGGGTGCGACTTCAATATTTTTCCAATGCTTCCAAGGAAAAGAGTCTATCATCTCTGCACACTCCATATAGATACAACGTTTCCAGTTGATTACTTTCTTGTTTTTGGTTATCCCTTTTACCCAATCTTCTCCATTGGTCGTATCATTAAGCTCTTTTTGCAGCTGCAACATTAATAAAATTTTACTATTCATTTTTTTCCTTCGTATATTAAATCCAAATTTTGAAATTCTAAACATATAGAATTAATACAATAACGCATACCTGTAGGCTCTGGGCCATCAGGAAAAAGATGCCCCAAATGTGCATCACAATGAGCACATCGCACCTCTGTACGTATCATCCCATGACTCATATCTTTTACCTCTATTACGGCATCTTTGATTGCTTCATAATAACTTGGCCACCCTGTACCTGAGTCAAATTTTGCACTTGATTTAAAAAGTGGTGCACCACAACAAATACATTTATATATACCTGCTGCTTTATTGTTATAATATTTTCCGCTAAACGGTGCTTCTGTAGCACTCTTGCGACAGACTGCAAAAGCTTCAGGCGAGAGTTGTGCTCTCCACTCCTCTTCTGTTTTAACTACTTTCATATTTTTCCTTTAGTTTCTCTATCACTGGAGACGCTTGTTCATAAAGAATATGCAAACCCTCTGTTGCAATATTACAAGCATAAAGAAGTTTTGCATCTTCCGCAGAGCACAGATCCATCAATATAACATGTTTTGCCTCCATCTCTACAATATCACTGTATGTTGCTAAACAAAGTGAATCTAACTGCTGCTCTACAAGATGTCTATTTGCATCAAGTATAGAAACTCTCTCCTCAATAAAATCCGTTAAATCATCATTAAGTTTCTCTCGATTTACTCTATTACTGACAACAAGAATATCTTTGGCTTTAACCTTCTGCAGTAAAGTTGCAATAAGATGCAATCCTTTGGCATGTGGATTTGTTTCATAAAAACCTATCTTTAGCTCTTTGGGCAGATAACTTTTTATAAAACTGAAATCATGCTGTTGCATAGTATCATTTACAAGCAGCAAATCAGATTTTTTTTGAATATGTTTGAGATAATCCAAAAAATTCTCCGGCAATAAATCAGCATCATCACAAAGAATCAAATCCCCTGCATTAAAACTTCTGTGCATAAGTTTTTCATCTATAAAAAGCATCTCATCAAGAGCAGGCATTTTCAGTTTGGCTAAGTGTCTGTTAAGCAATTCAATCGGTGTAAGAATCTCAAATGCCATCAAATCAATATCAATAATGGCATGCTCTATCAACTCTAAAAAACGTTGATGTAAAATATCTTTAGAGAGTATTGTCGGTTTAATTAAAATAATTTTTTCTCTCTCTTTTTTAAAAAGTTCTTTCATTGATTTTAAAAGAAGTGCATAACTTTTACCGGATTTTGCAGGTGCAGTAAGATTTTGTGTTCTCTTGATCTTTGCATCTATAAAGGCTATCTGTTCACTATTGCAAAGGTAAATCTCTTTATTGTTTTGCGCAATAGAGTATTGAATAAAGAGCGTTCCAAATACGGTATCTGCAGAGGGAAGTGATTGTTTCGCTGCTGTGGCATCTTGCAGTTTTTTAAATATATCAGAACTTTCAGAATCACTAAAAATAATACGCTCTTTAGGAAGCAGTTCTTTGAGTGACTCATTTAAATCGTCATACTCATCAGAACGTAAATTTTCCATAAGCAGATAATTAAAAATATCTACACCGTCATTATGTAAAAGTTCATTAAACTTCTGCTTTATTATGGCATGTGTGTTATCAAATGCAAGTGTATCTTGAGCATTTTGTACACTTTTAGCTTTGCTCGCCGTTGCATCTTTTAACGCATCAAAGGACCACGTTTTTATCTCAAAAATATAAAGACCGCGCATATCATCATAGATTATCAAAGAGATAGGATAAGCACTTTTATGATGAAATATCTCTTTATGTGAAAAAACAATTAAGTTAGAGTTTTTTGAAAGAGATTTTATCTTTTGCACAAGCAGAGAATCCAAAACAACGGAAGTGTCCTCTTTTGCTTGAAACAACGAAGAAAGAAATGATAATTTCATCATAAATATTTAACCTACATAAATTTTGTAAAGTATAGTAAAAATGTGTTTAATAGCGCATTAATATAAAAGTTACTATAATAACTGAACGACAGTCGGTCATTATAAAGATGGAGATAAAAATTGGCAATAATAGTGGATAAAGAACAAAAAAGAAGAGATATTGCCCTTGGAACAAAAACCCTGATATTACAAGAGGGAATTAACAACATAACAATTTCTCAAATAGCAAAAGCTGCCAATATTGGTAAAGGTACGGTATATGAGTACTTTAACAATAAAAACGAAATTGTTTTTGAATTAGTTGCAATTCTGATGCAGGAACACAATGAACGCAAAGAGGCAAAATTAGCATCCTATAAAACAACAAGAGAGAAAGTAAAAAGCTTTTTTAGTTTTTTTTATACCGATGAAGATGAAGAACTGCGTGAAATATATAAACAGTTCACTTCAATTGCTTTAAGTAGTACAAATGAAGATATGATTGCTTTTCAAACCGAGTGTTATTTTCTTTATGAGAAATGGATGGAAAATATCATTCAAGCAGGTATACAAAACAGGGAACTAAAACCAGAAGCAAAAGAGTTGATTATGGGTATATTTGCTTTTACGCAAGGGGCTTTTATTATGAGTGTTACCACAAGTGCCATTATTGATTTACAACAAAAAATAGACAATCAAATTGACATCTTATTTGATTTAATGGAGAAACAAAAATGAAAAGACTCCTTTTACTCACTATTGTACCGGCTTTACTATTTGGAGATGACTTAAAATCACTTTTGAATTTTGCAAAAAAACACAACAATCTCATCACTGCTTCTAAAATCTCAGTTGAAGCAAAAGAAAAAGAGCTCCAAAGTGCAACAAGCAGTTACTACCCTACTTTAGATGCAAGCGCATTTTACAAAAGAGATGATGAAGCAAGTCCATTTCAACCGGGAACAAATTATGGCGCAAGAGCAAAAATAGATTATACTCTTTATGACGGCGGCAAACGATTCTATACAAAAAAACAAAAAGAGAATGAAAAGACATCAAGCTCTTTTAACTATAAAGATACAAAAAATTCTATTTTACTCTCTGTTACACAAGATTTTTACAATATTAAAACACTGCAGGCAAACTTGAAAGCGCAAGTGGAAGCCTCCAAAGCTGTAAAAGCACAACTTGAACGTATGCAGCATTTTTATAAAGCTGAACTTGCAACAAGTGATGATGTCGATAGACTGCAATCTGCGTATGATAGCAGCATATACAGTATAGAGTCTTTGAAGTTTCAAATCCAAGCCCTTACAAAAACACTTGAGCTGCAAATAGGCAAAAGAATAGATTTTCTACAAGATTCACACTTTATCAAAGAGTCTCAAAAAAACGCAGATGAACTCGATGCCATACAAGCGCTTAGATACAATAAAAAAGCACTCTTAAACCTCAGCGAGACCATAGACAGCTACTATTATCCGACAATTAGGCTAGAAGACACCTATAGCATATATGGTTATCAAGATAAACCAAATCTTGGCAGGATACCTATAGAATATTTGGACAATCAGAATGAAATTATGGCAACAGTAGGTATAAGAATTTTTGATTTTGGAAAACTTAAAGAACAAAAAGAAGCTGTAAAACTCCAAGCTGATGCACTCAATGAACAGATTATCTACAGATCAAAAGAGCAACAGATGCAGCTTACGTTGGCACAACAACGCATCGAAACAAACAGACTCAAAATCAAAAGTGCAAAAAGTGCGCTCAAAGCAGCAAAAAGTGCACTCAAAACCATTACAAGAAAATATAATGCAGGTATTGTTGACAATGTTGTCTATCTCGATGCGCTCTCATCAAAAACAAAAGCAAAAGCAGCCTATGAGAAATCACTCAATGATTTAGAGATAGCCTATGCACTCTATTACTACTATAACAATAAAGACCTAGAGGAGTTGGTTCAATGAAAAAAATAATTTTAATTTTTTTACTATTAGTGAGTTTTTTACAGGCTCAAAATGTTTATGCGACTTTTAATGTCGTAGCACAAAAGAGTGCTAATCTTGCTTTTACTGCCAGTGGCATAGTAAAAAATGTAGATGTAGATATTGGCTCTGTTGTCAAAAAAGATCAACTATTGGCATCACTTGAAAATGCCGATATAAAAGCTATGTTACAAAAGACAAAAATAGTGCTTAAATTTGCCACAAGAGCGCTCAAAAGAGAGGAGAAGATCAAAAATCTCATAGATGCCAGCAAGTATGATAAAGTAGTAAGTAACTATGAAAATGCAAAAGCATCTGTAGCATATCAGCAGGCTTTGTATGAAAAAACAATTTTAAAAGCTCCGTTTGAGGGAGTTATTTATGATAAAACGATCGAAGTCGGTGATGCAGTAAGCGGTATGATGCTCAAAACTGTTTTTAAAATCCAAAGTCTGCATGATCGAAAACTTATCTTAGAGTTTGATCAAAAGTATCATGGGAAAGTAAAAGCAGGACAAACATTTGAGTATAGAATAGATGGCGATACAAAAAAGTATAAAGGTATTATTACAAAAGTCTATCCATACGCAAACTTCAACAACAGAAAAATCAAAGCAGAAGTAAAAGCAAAAGATTTTACCGTCGGACTTTTTGGCGATGGTATGATACATGTAGATGGGCAATAACGATGTATAAATTAGCTATCAACAGACCAATTGCAACACTGATGTATGTCTTTACATTGGTAATCTTTGGCTATATGAGTTTTAAAAGTATGCCCTCAGCACTTTACCCTAATGTAGATTTCCCCATAGTTACCATCAAGACAATTTATCCCGGTGTAGAAGCTGATACCATAGAGTCACAAGTTACCCAAAAAATTGAAGAGGCAATTTCGCGTATAGGCGGTGTTGACAGCATTACCTCTACAAGCAGTGACGGTGTCTCTGTTGTTATGGTAAAGTTTTTTTTAGAGAGAAATATAGATGAAGCCACCAATGATGTACGGGATAAAGTCTCAGCCGTTATTCTTCCAAAAGATGCCAAAACACCTTTAGTAAGTAAACTCGACATCGGCGGTGCTCCTGTTATAAATGTGTTTTTAACAGCAAAAAAAGAGAGTTTGCAAAACCTGATGGTATTTGCTGATGAAAAGGTCAAACCGGCCCTGCAAAAAATCAACGGTGTGGGTGCTATTAACATCATTGGGTATAAAGATAGAGAGATAAAAATCTTTCCGGATATTTATAAGCTTAATAAGTTTGGTATTACCATTAAAGAATTAAATGACATCGTTGCACGTGAAAATGTCAAAATAGGCGGTGGAAAGCTTATAACAAAAACAAAAGAGATTATATTAAAGACAAAAGCAGATGCTCTAAGTGTAAAACAGTTGCAAAATATCATCATCAAAGATGATTTACGTCTTAAAGATTTGGCAACAGTGGTTGACTCTTTAAGCGATGCTAAAAGTTACTCTTCATACAACGGCACACCCGGTGTAATGCTTGAAGTGCAAAAAATTTCAGGAACAAATACCATAGACATTGTAAATCGTGTCAAGGCAACTATACCGCAACTGAAAAAAATGGCAGGGGAGAAATATGGTGTAGCTACCTTGCAAGATACGACACCTTTTATAATTCATTCGCTTGAAGATGTAAAATTTGACCTTATTTACGGTGCATTTCTGGCTGTCATTATTATTTTCTTCTTTTTGCGTAATTTTACAATTACCCTGGTTTCTGCACTCTCTATTCCTATCTCTATACTAGGTACAATTGCGCTTATGAATCTAATGGGTTTTAATTTAAACAAAATGACACTTATCGGTTTGACACTTGCCATTGGGATCATTATAGATGATGCCATCGTTGTGCTTGAGAATATCTACAAAAAAATGGAAGCGGGTATGAGTAAATTTGAAGCTGCACTCTATGGTGTCAAAGAGATGGCATTTGCTATTTTGGCAATTTCTGCGATGTTACTTGCAGTTTTTTTACCTGTAGCACATATGAGCGGTATTGTCGGGAAATTCTTTGAGAGTTTTGCAATGACTGTCGGTTTTGCCATTATTATCTCTTATACGGTTGCCATGAGTTTTATGCCGAGTTTAAGTGCAAGAGTTCTGCATAAGAAAGAGAGCAAGTTTTACAATATAACCGAACCGTTTTTTCAGCTCTTAGATAAAATCTACACAGCAATACTAAAATTTGTACTTCGTTTTAAAATTGCAACACTTGTTTTTGTCTTAGCAATTTTTATAGCTTCACTTTCACTTTTTCCAAAAATCGGAATGGATTTTCTTCCAAAAGAGGATAAAGCAGAATTTCAGATAAAACTCAGAGCTCCGGCAGGTATTAGTTTAGATGAGATGATTCGTGAGTCAAAAAGAGTTGAAAATTTAGTAAGAGCCGATAAAAATGTCGTTTTTACAACTTTAAGTGTGGGTTATAACAGTGTAAAAGAGAAGAACAAAGCACTCATTTATGTAAAGCTCACACCAAAAGGAAAAAGATCAAAAAATCAAGAAGAGATCATTCAGAGTTTTAGAAAAAAACTCAAACCATTCTCTAAAAAAATGTTTATAACAGCAGCGGCAATTCCTAACATCAAAGGTGCAGGAGTAAGCGTACCATATCAAATAGTTTTGACATCGGACTCCTTTGATGATTTAGCAGTGGCAAGAAAAAATTTGATGGATTATTTGGCTAAGAAAAAAGGATTTGTTGATATTGACTCTAATCTTGATGCAGGAAAACCACAGATTGACATTAACATTATCCGTGAAAATGCCAATAGAATGGGGATTAGCGCATCACAAATTGCGCAGGCGGTCTCTATCGCTTTTTCAAGTGATTTGGAGATCTCTTATTTTGAACAAAATGGGAAACAGTATAAAATCACACTGCGACTGCCTGATAACGAACGTGTAAGCATAGATGATCTAAAAAAAATACAACTCAGAGCAAAAAATGGACAGTTAGTTTACTTGGATGGTCTTGTAAACTTTACACACGCAAAATCTTTGGGCTCTATTTATCATTACAACAGACAAAGACAGGTAACTATTTACTCTGATCTCTTTGGACTTGATCTTGGCGGTGCAGTAAAATATACACGTGCAGGCATAGATAAACTACTGCCAAAGGGTGTGCATTATAAATTTACAGGATTTGCAGAAGAGATGGAAAAAACAGCTAAAGCTTTCGGTGCAGCTCTTGGGTTGTCTGTAATTTTAATGTTTATAATTTTAGCAATTTTATATGAATCTCTTATTCAGCCAATTATCATTATGGTCTCCCTGCCTCTGAGTATTATCGGGGTTATGATAGCGCTTTACTTGACGCATCTGCATTTTAGTCTTTTTGTAATGATCGGCTTTATGCTGCTAATGGGAATGGTAGGGAAAAATGCCGTACTGCTTGTTGATTTTGCCAATGAAGCTGTTGCAAAAGGGAAAGATGCCAATGCAGCACTTCTTGAAGCCGGAGAGAAAAGATTACGTCCGATTTTAATGACGACAATTGCTATGATTTTTGCAATGCTTCCGTTGGCATTGAGTAATTCTTTAGGAAGTGAGACAAAAGCACCTATGGCAATCTCTATCATTGGCGGATTAATAAGCTCAATGTTTTTAACACTTTTGGTTGTTCCTGTAATTTATAAAATGATTAACCCGATAGACAGATGGCTTAGAAAATGGTATGAGAAAAAAATAATAGAATGATAGTAGAGTAAATGGTGTTCGAGAGAGGATTTGAACCTCCGGCCACTTCGATGTCAACGAAGTGCTCTACCCCTGAGCTACCCGAACATTTGTTTTGTGAGTAGAATTTTAGCAAAGTTTCCTTAAACAAATATTTTCTAAATATTATAAAAATTTTACTTTTAATTTAGGTTTATAAGTAGTATAATTTCAATCACAGAATGATATTTTATATCAATCCATTATACCACAAGGTAAATTATGAAAGTACAATTAGAAGAATTAGGGCTCAAGAATGTTGGTAAAATCTATCATAACCTCAGTTACGGCGAACTTATCAAACATGAACTTGAAAATGGCGAGGTAAGACATACAAAAAGTGGTGCAACAGCTGTTGACACTGGTGTTTTTACAGGGAGAAGTCCAAAAGACAAATACTTTGTTGACAGAGCTCCATCAAACCAATATATAGCGTGGGGTGATGTAAACCAAAAGATCAGTGAAGATATTTTCAATGAACTTTTAGAACTCTCACGAGAACAACTTTCAGGAAAAGATCTCTATGTTACAGATGTATATAGTGGTGCCAGCCCTGCTTCTAAAAAATCTATCCGTTTTGTGACGGAAATTGCATGGCAGTCACACTTTGTCAAAAATATGTTTATCCGTCCTACAGAATCAGAACTTGAGTCATTTAAAGCTGACTTTACAGTGCTCAATGCATGTAAAGCCGTCAATGACAGATGGAAAGAACACGGAATGAACTCAGAAGTATTCGTACTTTTTGATGTTGAGCGTAATCTCTGTATCATCGGGGGAACATGGTATGGCGGTGAGCTTAAAAAGGGAATCTTCTCTATGATGAACTATTGGCTGCCACTTGACGGTAAACTCTCTATGCACTGTTCTGCAAATGTTGGCAAAGAGAATGACACAGCCCTCTTTTTTGGACTGAGCGGAACTGGAAAGACTACACTCTCAACTGATCCGAACCGCGCACTTATTGGTGATGATGAACATGGCTGGGATGATGATGGTGTCTTTAACTTTGAAGGTGGCTGTTATGCAAAAGTGATCAACCTTGATGCAGAAAGTGAACCGGAAATTTACGGTGCCATTAGAGAAGATGCACTTTTAGAAAATGTTGTTATGGATGATGAGGGCGAAGTAGATTATAAAGATGATTCTAAAACAGAAAATACACGTGTCTCTTACCCGATTGAACATATAGAAAATCACAAACCTGATCTTATGGCAGGACATCCTAAAAACATTATCTTCCTCTCAGCAGATGCTTTTGGTGTTTTACCTCCGGTATCTAAACTTACACGTGAACAGGCAATGTACTACTTCTTAAGTGGATATACTGCAAAAGTTGCAGGAACAGAACGTGGCATTACAGAGCCGGTTGCAACATTCTCTGCATGTTTTGGAGAAGCCTTTATGACACTCCACCCAACAGTATATGCAAAACTTCTTGGTGAAAAAATTGACAAGCACAATGTAAATGTATATCTTGTCAACACTGGCTGGACGGGCGGCGGTTACGGCGTTGGAAAACGTATGAGTCTCAAAGACACACGTGCTTGTATCAATGCTATTTTAGACGGTACGATCAACAACTCTGAGTTTGACACAACAAAAACGTTTAGACTACAGGTTCCAAAAACACTAGGCAACATCAATCCTGAACTTCTCAATCCTCGTAATGCTTGGGCTGATAAAGAGGCTTTTGATGCAACACGTGATAAATTGGCTGAAATGTTTATTGAAAACTTTAAACGCTATCAAGATGCTGAGAGTGAATTTGACTTCTCTGCAGCAGGTCCAAAAGTAGAAAGCTAAAAAGCTTTTCTACTTTCTCTTTTTTCTCTTCGTCGCTTTTTCCATATAAAACCAAACACTGCCGCCCATTACTACAAGTATTAGCGGAGCGATCCATCTGTTTTCATTGATAAACATCGCAAATTTACTTAGTGCTGCTCCAAAATAGTAACTAGAGAGCCCAAAAGCCAAAGCCCATACAGCCGCTGCAAAAAGATTTAAAATCGCAAACTTTTTAAAATCATATTTTGTCAAAGCGATAGCGATAGGCACAACGGTTTTTAAGCCATAGATGAATTTTTGAATAAATATCACCCAATCCCCATGCTTTTTCATAAGAATATGCGAAAGAGCCAACTTTCTTCTATGTTTTCTCAAACTCTCAACCATCATCGACTTTT
>FPHK01000107.1_pt1 | contig 13923 bp, 9 predicted proteins | sample 1057251 | NCBI WGS metagenome assembly FPHK01 (sample SAMEA4473311, study PRJEB15554) | hydrothermal vent metagenome | biome: marine basaltic hydrothermal vent biome; feature: marine hydrothermal vent; material: water | place: Pacific Ocean | collected 2011-06-14/2011-07-23 | depth 1155 m
ATCTTTTTGGTGTAAATTTTGATGATGAAAAAAATGTTAATTCTGTCCTGAAAAAGGCTATTGATGGGCATCATTTTAAGAAGTTTGATGTACTTGTTGGGCATAGCCTAAAAGAGGAGTTTGACATTGATGTAAATGATAAGCTCATGTATATTTTTACAAATGTAGAACCAGGAGGGCTTTCGATAACTCCTAAAATAAAAAGATTTCATGTGAAGTCTTTCTTTGATTCTGGATTATCTGCTTATGACAAAGCTTACTCTTACACTACTCTAGCATCGTTACAACTTATCTTAAATATGCCTCGAAATGAGTATGATGGAATCCATATATATTCAAAAACTCCTCACAAAGATATAAAAAGAGTCAAAAAGGCACTTCCAATAAGTGTTACCATAAGAGGTTGGTGGGAAGATAATCTTAATTTTTTTGCTGCTCTTAAAATGGAAAAGAGTTCTCTTTTTATTGTCTTGATGCTTATTATTTTAATTGCAGCTATAAATATAATCTCCTCTCTTCTTATGACGGTTATGAATAGGCGTGGTGAAATTGCTCTTCTTTTATCTCTTGGTGCAACAAAAATGGAAGTAAAAAAAGTCTTTTTATATCTTGGAATTGTTATTGGTATTGGGGGTATAGTTGCAGGAACTATTTTAGGTTTAAGTGGTATTTGGGTTTTAAGTAACTTTGATATAGTCTCTTTGCCAAAAGATGTCTATCCTACGACAACTTTACCTTTAGATTTAAGCTCTTTAGATTTCTCTATGATTATTATTGGAGCTTTTTTAATTGTAGTTGCATCTTCTTATTATCCTGCAAAAAAAGCGAGTGAAGTAGATATTCTTACTGTTCTTAGAAATGAATAGTTATTGATGGTGAGTGCCATTAATATCATTTACTGCTTTTTTGATTAACATATAGGGTAGGCTCAGTGTTCGTTTAATAATATTAAAAGGGGCAACAACTATATCTTTTACAATTTGTGTTTTTATTGTTGGATTATCAAGTTTTCCTGTTACTTTTAATGTAGTAGAGAGGCTTTTCCCATCAAATATTAAGTACCCAACTAATGGAATTTTAGAAACATCACTTGCAAGGTCCGTTTTTAAATTTAACAGTAAATTAATTTTGTTTTGTTTTATATTGGCCGTTCCTTTTCCTGCAATTTTCAACTCTTTTGAGTTTAGATAGAACTCTTTGATATTCATTAGTCCATTTTTAGATGAAAAATCAAGATAAGCATCTTGGACATAGAGTCCATCTTTGTTATAGTTTGGTAAGGAAAAAGTAACCAAAGAGGGAATTGTATTGACAAATGCAAGAATATTATTTAAAAGTCTGTAATCTAGCATTGTTGTCTTTTTTATAAGAAAGAGACCAGAATAATTATTAAAAGTCCCATGTATTGAAAAATCTAATTTTCCTCCTTTAAATTTTGAAAATCCTGAAGAGTCTTCCATAAATTTATCATTAAAATTCTTTCCATAGAGATTAAATTTATTGTGTGCAAGTCTAAAGCTGGCATGTCCTTTTTTATAGACTAATTGTGCCGTGATAATATTATTAAGATAATGCATATCTATAGTATCCGACAATATATATCTGTTTTTTCCTATGTATATAGAAGAGTTTATTGCATTGAGATAGATTTTAGGTGGTGGTGTAGAAGATTTTGTTTTGGTTTGTGTTTTTTGAATAGCTTTAACTAGTTTGATAATTTCATGAATATTAATAGTACAATTTTTTGGATTTATATTAATTTTATTATTAACTTTTATCTGAATACTCTTATTTAGATTCATAGATATTTTTTTATCTTTAGTAATTTTTCCTATTATTTGATAGTTGTGAATTTGTCTATTTTGATTCATAAGAATTGAATAAGGGGAGATAATATTTGCTTGAAAGTTTATATTTGTTTGCGTACTTTTTTGATAAAAATTTATCGAACCCTTAGAAATATTTAACTCTTTTAAAATATTTGAATTTTTTGCTATTTTATTTAATGATAAGAGTTCAAATTTCCATCCTTTTTTATTTGAGAAAAATTTGGTATCAAGATTATTAGATTGAACTGTAATATTTTTATCATTTAAAAATAGTTGCAAGTTTGTTTTTTTATTATGATAGAAAACTTTGTGAGTCTTTTGATTTTTTAATTCGAAGTTATGGAGTCCAATATCTACTTTATTGGAATTAAAAAGATGTTTTGCATCAATGTCACTACTTAAGTATTTTCCGATTTTAATAGAAGTATCTTGTAGTTTAACACTTTTATCATCAAATATCATTTTCAACTTTTTAATTTTATATTCTAAATCATTTACAAAAATAGAGATGTTGTTTTTACTTTTTAGAGTAAATATACTATTATATTTTGCTTGTAGATAAATATGTTTTTGTTTCATATTGAAATTTTTATAAAATAATTTAAAAATATTTATATCAAAATTAAGATGTTTATTTTTGACATTTATATTGCCACTTACAAATGCTTGTGCAAGATTAATTGTAGCATCTTTTACATCATAAGGCATAGAAAATTGATGCACTAAGAACTCTTGATTTTTATATTTCCATTGTGATTTACTTAGCTGTAAGAATTTTTTCTCTTTTGAGAGATGGTATAAAATGCAAAGTTTAGATTTTGAGTTATTAAGTTCTAAGCCCTTGTAATTGACACTATTGGTTTGAAAACGAATATCACCAAGCTCTGTTATAACATTATAGGTAGCAGTTAGATTTGTATCAAGAATATTTTTGTATTTAATATGCATTTTATCAATACTCACATCATTATTATGCAAATGAATATGACTATTAAAAATGTTAAGATTAACTCCTGTATAATCAATATTTGCTTTTTTAATCGAAAAATCTCCATCAACAGCGACATCTATGGTGCGTAAATCTATACTTAAGTGCAAATCTGTTTTTGTTATACCACTATTTTGTTTGAATGGTAATACTATTTTATAGAGAGAGAGTAGATGTAAAATATTATCATTAAGTTGCCCATCTAAATGCAGATACAAATCTAATAACTCATGTTTTTTTGTAAAGTCAATTTGCAACCAACTATTTTTTAGATATGTATTATAAGTATATGCCTCTTTTGGTGTAATAGAGAGAATACCATTGTTAAATTGCAAGATTGTTTGCTTACTATTAATAGTTGCAAGTTTAGGGTTGTATCGATATTGTAAAGAGTGAATTACTGCTTCTAAATGGATTTGTTTATAGCCATTTACTATATCATTGAAGTTGAGTTCTCCATTTGCTTTTTTTATTGTTACATATTTGGCTTTAATTGCATCATTCGCCCAATATTTCACATTTTGATTAAAAGGAATAAGATTTAGGAGCGCTTTAATATTATGAATATCATTATGAGATTTTATATTATAGAGGAGATGGTTTTGATTAGAGAGAGCATATAAAGTTAGATTCGCATCATGATTGAGTAAAATATTTAGTTTTGTATATTGTTTTAAAGTAGTAGTATCTATAACAATATCTCCATTGATGTGAGTTTTATATCTGCTACTATTTAAGTCTTGAATATGCATAGCTAGGTTGCCATTTTTTGTAGAAAGTAGGGCATTACAATCAAGGATATTTTTGGAGTAAATATGAAGTAATCCACTATTTTTTGAAGAGTAGTCAAAATTAGCTTGAAAACCATTGACCTCTATTTTACTAATAGTAACACTACCTATATAAGGCATAATATAGGAGAAGAGTTTTATATAGTTATTTATCTCTTTTAAGTTTACTTTTTGCGTAGATTTTTTTTGTGGTGTAATTTTTAAATCATCAATAACAATGTGAAGTTGATTATCAACTCTAATATAACTATTTTTAAGATAAAAATTTGATATATGAAGATTATCAAGATATAATCCATTTTGTAAAACAAAAAATAAAAAGATGAGAAAGAGAACAATGAAAGAGAAAAGAGTTACAATACTTGCATATATTTCCGATATAATTTTAATAATAAGTTTATCTTTCATTTATTACCTAAATAAGCCAATTCAAACCTCTAAAATAATTTACATACCAAAGGGCTCTATAAATAAAATTATAACACAATTAGAGCGAAATCATTATGATGTCAATAAATTAGATGCATATTTTTTAAGAGTTCTTGGTTCTCCACAAAGTGGATGGATAGATTTAAAAACTACAATAAATACAAAAGCAGATTTTTTATATAAATTAACAACTTCTAAAGCAGCACTACAAAAGGTAACACTTATACCTGGAGAGACAACATATATATTTTTAAATCAATTAGCAAAAAAACTTGACTTAAACGCAGCAACCTTACAAAAAGAGTATAAGCGTCAAGCCCCTTTGAGCGAAGGTGTGCTCGTGCCTGATACATATCAGTTGCCAATAGGTATAAATGAAGCAAGTGTGATAAAACTTTTATTGAGATTTTCACTCTACAAGACAAAACAGCTCTCATATAAAATTTTTGGCACATATAATCAAGAGAAATGGTTTCATTATGTAGCAATTGCATCTATCATCCAAAAAGAGTCGGCAAATAGTGCTGAAATGCCAATAATAAGTTCCGTGATTTATAATCGACTCAAAAGAGGTATGCGATTACAGATGGATGGCACACTCAATTATGGAAAATATTCGCATAGTAAGGTAACTCCTAAGAGAATTAGAGAAGATGTGAGTATATATAACACATATAGACATAAAGGTGTCCCTAAAATTCCAGTCTGTAATGTTGGGTTTGATGCAATTAAAGCTGCTATATTTCCAGCAAAAACAGAGTATCTCTATTTTGTTAAATCAAAATCGGGAAGACATAAATTTGCTTGTAACTATTCTACACATTTGCGTAATATAAGGCGTGCTACAAAATGAAACATATCATCAATATAAATAAATCTTTTTAAAAGCTTAGCAAATATTACCTATCTTAGTGTTATTATTAATTTTGTAAATTTTATGAACTTTTTTAAAAGTATCATAAAAAAAATATTATTCACGAGGACACAGTATGTCAAAAATTATTTGGTCTAAAATTGATGAAGCTCCGGCTTTGGCAACGTATTCACTTTTACCGATTGTAAATGCTTTTACAAAAGAAGCAGGTGTAGAAGTAGTAACTAGTGACATCTCACTAGCAGGAAGAGTTTTAGCGGCAATGGGTCTTGCAGAAGATAACCTTTCAAAATTAGGTGAATTGGTTCATAAACCAGAAGCAAACATTATTAAGCTTCCAAATATTTCGGCTTCTGTTGGTCAACTAAAAGATTGTATTGCTGAGCTTCAATCACAAGGGTATGATATTCCAAACTATCCTGAAAATCCTGCAAATGCAGAAGAAGAAGCAATTCAAGCAAAATACAGCGTATGTCTTGGTTCTGCGGTTAATCCGGTTCTTCGTGAAGGAAATTCAGATAGACGTGCAGCACATGCAGTAAAAAAATATGCACAAAACCATCCTCACAGATTAAAACCATTTGCTGAAAATTCAAAAGCGTATGTCGCACATATGAATGGTGATGGAGATTTCTACGGAAATGAAAAATCTGTTACTATGGATAAAGCACAAAAAGTTACAATTGCACTTAACGGCAAAGAGTTAAAAACTATTGATGCACTTGATGGTGAGATTCTTGATGGTACATTTATGTCTGCTAAAAAACTTCGTGCATTTATTCAAAAAACTATTGATGATGCAAAAGTAAATGGTGTTCTTTGGTCTATTCACCTTAAAGCTACTATGATGAAAGTTTCTGATCCTGTTATGTTTGGTCATGCTTTTGAAGTATTTTTTAAAGAGGTATTTGACAAATATGCAGATCTTTTTGCAGAACTAGGTGTAAATCCAAATCTTGGTATGAGTGACTTAGAGAAAAAAATTGCAGGTCATGCAAAAGAAGAGGAAATTAAAGCGGCTTTCCAAGCAGTAGTTGATTCTGACAATCCAGAAATTGCAATGGTTGATTCTGATAAAGGGACAACAAACTTTAATGCACCAAACGATGTAATTATTGATGCTTCTATGCCTGTTGTTGTGCGTGAGGGTGGAAAACAGTGGAATCGTAAAGGTGACGCGGTAGAGTGTGTTGCTGTTATTCCTGATGCTTCTTACGGTATCTTTTATGATGAAATGATCAAAGATTGTGTTAAAAACGGACAATATGATGTAACAACTATGGGTAATGTTGCAAATGTCGGTCTTATGGCGCAAAAAGCTGAAGAGTATGGTTCTCATCCAACTACTTTTGAACTTGCAGAATCTGGAACTGTTACAGTTACTGCTGAAGATGGTACAACTCTTATGAGTTTTGAGTGTGAAAAAGGTGATATCTGGAGAATGAGCCGTGCCAAAGATATTCCGATCAAAGACTGGGTTCGTTTAGCAGTTGAGCGTGCAAAACTTACAGGCAGCCCTGCAGTATTTTGGCTTGATGAAAATCGTGCACATGATGCGCAAATGATCCAAAAAGTAAACAGATACCTTAAAGAGCATGACACAACCGGTCTTGATATTAAAATCATGGATGTTGCATCCGCTACAAGATATACAAATGAAAGAGTAAGAGCCGGTAAAGATACTATCTCTGTTACTGGTAATGTACTTCGTGATTATTTAACTGATATGTATCCAATCTTAGAGCTTGGAACATCTGCAAAAATGCTCTCTATCGTTCCACTATTAGCTGGTGGTGGTCTTTTTGAAACTGGTGCGGGTGGTTCTGCTCCTAAACATGTTGATCAATTCTTAGAGTGTGGTCACTTAAGATGGGATTCGCTTGGAGAGTTCTTAGCACTTGCTGAGTCACTAAGAATGTTCTATCAAAAAAGTGAAGATAGCAAAATCGGTGCACTTACTGAAGCTCTTGATAAAGCAAATGAAGGTTACCTTGACAATGACAAAGCACCTTCAAGAAAATGTGGTGAACCGGACAATAAAGCATCTCATTACTGGGTTGCACGTTATTGGGCTGAAGCACTCAGCACAGAGACTGCTGATGATGCATTAAGAGAAAAGTTCACTCCAGTTGCAGAAGCACTTATTAAAAATGAAGAGACAATTCTTTCTGAACTTGCTGCTGCTGAAGGAAAAGCGCAAGATATTGGTGGTTATTTCCATCCTGATGATACAAAAGCAACAGCTGCAATGCGTCCTTCTAAAACATTAAATGAAATTATAGACGCTATATAATTTTTAAATCATGCACCTTATGGTGCATGGATTTTCATTTTTTATATAAAACAAACTGTTTGTTTTATATAAAAGGTGAAAAAGATCACCTTCTATGATGCCAAGTGCTATCATAGTATTTAATATGAAGGAGTGCGAATGAGTCAAGGAAAAAGAGTAGGGATAGTTGGTGCCGGTAATGTGGGCGCTACTGTAGCTTACTCCCTCGCAATGCTTGGTTCTTGTCATGAGATTATTCTTCGTGATAATAAAATTGATGTTGCAAAAGGAAAAGCTCTTGATATGTCTCAGGCTGCATCAGCGGTAAGAAGTCATACTGTTGTCTCTGTTGCTGAAGAGATGTCAGATCTGGTTGATTGTGATGTTGTTGTAGTAACAGCAGGAAGTCCAAGGCTTCCTGGAATGAGTCGAGATGACCTGCTTATGATCAATGCCAATATCACAAAAGAAGTTATCCAAGGAATTGCAAAATATTCTCCAAATGCTATAGTTATTATGGTGTCAAATCCTTTGGATGCTATGACTTATGTAGCACTTAAAGAGAGTGGATTTGACAGAAGTCGTGTTATTGGGATGGCAGGTATTTTAGACAGCTCACGTATGGCGGCTTTTATTCAAGAGAAACTTGGCTATGGTGGTGGACAGATTCGTGCTTCTGTAATGGGTGGACATGGTGATGATATGGTTCCGCTCCCAAGATATTCAACTGTTGCGGGTGTACCGCTTACAGATGTTCTTACGGCATCTGAAATTGATGAAATTGTTGATCGTACTCGTCATGGCGGTGCAGAGATTGTAGGATATTTAAAAACAGGTTCTGCATATTATGCTCCGGCAAAATCGACTGCTATTATGGTAGATGCTATTTTAAAAGATACAAAGCAGATTCACCCTTGTGCCGTTTGTCTTGAGGGAGAATATGGTTATAGTGATGTGGTGTCAGGTGTTCCTGTTATGCTTGGAGCAAAAGGTGCGGAAAAAATCATTGAAGTAACACTTGATGAAAAAGAAAATGAAATGTTCGCACAGTCGTGTGCATCAGTGCAAACATTAATAAATACATTAAATAAAAATAATTTTTTTGAAGGGAAATAAATAATGAAAACTCGTATAGAAAAAGACACAATGGGCGAAATTGAAGTCCCGGAAAATGCTTACTGGGGTGCTCAGACACAAAGAAGTATACAAAACTTCAAAATCGGTGAAGAAAAAATGCCGTATGAAATTACTCGTGCATTCTCTTACCTGAAAAAAGCAGTAGCACTTGTCAATAAAGATCTTGGAAAATTAGATGCCAAAAAAGCGGATGCTATTGCGCAAGCTGCTGATGATATGCTTGCTGGAAAACTTGATGGGAATTACCCTTTAGTTGTATGGCAAACCGGTTCAGGAACACAATCAAATATGAATAATAATGAAGTGCTTGCAAATCGTGCTACTGAAATTTTAGGTGGAGATTTTAGAAAAGAGAAACTTGTTCACCCTAACGATGATGTAAACAAGTCACAATCTTCAAATGATACATACCCAACTGCACTGCATGTTGCTGCTGTTATTGCTGTTGAAGAGCAACTGCTTCCTGCTATTGCTAAGCTTAAAGCGACACTACAGACAAAAAGTGAAGAGTTTGCACATATTGTTAAAATTGGTCGTACACACTTGCAAGATGCTACTCCATTAACTCTTGGTCAAGAGATTAGTGGATGGGTAGAGATGCTGAATAAATCTGAAAAAATGGCAAAAGATTCTCTTGAAGCTGTACGTGAACTTGCTCTCGGCGGAACTGCTGTTGGAACAGGACTCAATGCGCACCCTGAGTTAGGAGAGAGAGTTGCAAAAAAATTGAGTGAACTTACAGGACACGATTTTATTACTGCTCCAAATAAATTTCATGCGCTTACTTCTCATGATGCACTAGTATTTGCGCATGGCGCTTTAAAAGCACTTGCGGCAGATATGATGAAAATAGCAAATGATGTAAGATGGCTGGCATCAGGTCCTCGCTGTGGACTTGGTGAAATTGAAATTCCTGCAAATGAGCCGGGTTCTTCAATTATGCCTGGTAAAGTAAATCCGACACAAAGTGAAGCTGTCACTATGGTGGCATGTCAGGTTATGGGAAATGATACAACTATCGGTATTGCAGCAAGTCAAGGAAATTTTGAGCTTAATGTATTTAAGCCGGTAATTGCATATAATTTCTTGCAATCTGTAAGACTTTTAAGTGACTCTATTGTTTCATTTAATGATAACGCAGCTGTTGGTATTAAACCGGTTGAGAGCAAAATAGATCATTATTTACATGATTCATTAATGCTTGTAACAGCGCTTAATCCATACATCGGTTATGAAAATGCGGCAAAAATTGCAAAAACAGCACATGCAAATAACTCAACATTAAAAGAGACAGCAGTTGAACTTGGTCTCTTAACAGCTGAGCAGTTTGATGAATATGTTAAACCAGAAGAGATGATTGCGCCAAAGGCGTAGCCACAACTTAACTTAAAATAAGGAGAATAGATGAATATACATGAATATCAAGCAAAACAGGTTTTTGCTGAGTATGGTGTACCTACACCTAAGGGTATTGTTGCAAATACACCAGATGAAGCAGTTGAAGCTGCTAAAAAACTTGGTGGAGATATTTGGGTTGTAAAAGCACAAATTCACGCAGGTGGACGTGGTTTAGGCGGTGGTGTTAAACTTGCTAAATCTTTAGAAGAAGTAAAAGAGCTTGCAGATGAGATCATCGGTATGACACTTGTAACACATCAAACAGGTCCAGAAGGTAAACTTGTTCAAAAAGTTTACATAGAAGAGGGTGCTGATATTAAAGATGAGCTTTATCTTTCTGTTGTGCTTGATCGTGCAGCTGAGATGCCAATTATTATGGCTTCTACAGAGGGTGGAATGGATATTGAAACTGTGGCTGAGAAGACACCTGAGAAGATTATCAAAGTAACTGTTGATCCTTCTATCGGTTTTCAAGGTTTTCATGGTCGTGAATTAGTTTTTGGACTTGGTATTACTGACAAAAACGAACAAAGAAAAATGATTGATTTTGCATCAAAACTTTTTAAAGTTTATATGGACAAAGATGCAGAGATGATCGAGATCAATCCTCTTATTAAAACTGGAGCAGGGGATTTCTTGGCACTTGATGGAAAAATGGGATTTGATGACTCTGCACTTGGACGTCACCCAGACATCGAAGCGATGAGAGATATCTCTGAAGAAGATCCGGATGAACGTGAAGCTGCACAGTATGGTCTCTCATACATTGCGCTTGATGGTGAAATCGGTTGTATGGTAAACGGTGCAGGTCTTGCAATGGGTACTATGGATACAATCAACTATATGGGCGGTACACCTGCAAACTTCCTTGATGTTGGTGGAAGTGCAAATGCAGAAACTGTTGCAAAAGGTTTTGAGATTATTCTTAAAAATCCTAATGTAAAAGCTATCTTTGTAAATATTTTTGGTGGAATCGTTCGTTGTGATCGTATTGCAAACGGAATTTTGGAAGCTACAAAACTTGTAGATGTTCATGTCCCTGTTGTTGTACGTCTTGATGGTACAAATGCACCAGAAGCGGCAGAGATTCTTAAAAATGCAAATATTGCAAATGTTATACCGGCAACAGATTTAGCTGATGGTGCAGCAAAAGCAGTTGCAGCAGCGAAAGGAGAGTAATAAAAGATGTCAATTTTAGTAAATAAAGATACAAAAGTTATCGTTCAAGGTTTTACTGGTAAAGAGGGTACTTTTCACGCTGAGCAGTGTTTAGCTTACGGTACAAATATTGTTGGTGGTGTTACACCAAACAAAGGTGGACAAGAACATCTTGGCAAACCGGTTTTTAATACTGTAAAAGATGCAGTTGATACAACCGGTGCTACTGTCTCTATGATTTTTGTTCCACCTGCATTTGTTGCAGATGCTGTTATGGAAGCTGCTGATGCGGGAATTGAACTTGCTGTAATCATTACAGAAGGTGCACCTGTAAAAGATATGATGTATGCAAAACAGTATGCTACAAAACACAATATGAAAACAATCGGACCAAACTGTCCTGGTATTATCACAGCAGATGAGTGTAAAATCGGAATTATGCCGGGTATGATTTTCAAAAAAGGAAACGTTGGTCTTATCTCTAAATCTGGTACACTTACTTATGAAGGTGCAAACCAAGTAGTTAAAGAAGGTTTTGGTATTACTACTGCAGTTGGTATTGGTGGCGATCCAATCATCGGTCTTTCATATAAACAACTATTACCAATGTTTGAAGCAGATCCAGAGACTGAAGCAATTGTTATGATTGGTGAAATCGGTGGTGATCTTGAAATTCAAGCAGCAAAACTTATTAAAGAACAAATTACTAAACCTGTTGTTGCTTTCATTGCAGGACAAACTGCACCAAAAGGCAAACGTATGGGTCACGCAGGAGCTATTATCTCTGGAACTGCAGGTACTGCTAAAGAGAAAATGGAAGCACTTGAAGCAGCAGGTGTAAAGGTTGTTGTTTCACCGGCTGAAATTGGTAAGGCTGTTGCAGAAGTTTTAGCGAAAAAATAATACTCTAAATAAAGTGTGAGCCTGTTGGCGTAACTTTTTGTTACGCTTAAAGGGCGATAGAAACACATTTTAGAATATAATTATCAAAACTTAGATACTCTATGAGTAGAAAAGTAATATACAAATTTAATTTGTATCTAAATAATAGGAGAATAAATGGGAACTTTTAAAACTGAAAACCCAGGTGATCAACCTGTATGGGTAAACACAAGTAACTGTAAAGCATGTGATATTTGTGTTTCTGTATGTCCTTCTGGTGTACTTGGAATGGTTTATGAAAAAACATCTACACTTGGAGCTATGATTTCTATTGATCATCCAGAGTCTTGTATTGGTTGTAGTGAATGTGAACTTTCATGTCCAGACTTTGCTATTTATGTAGCAGATAGAAAAGAGTTAAAAGCTGCAGGAAAAAGTTTTGCAAAATTAACTGATGAAGCAAAAGCAAGACAAGCTGCAATTGTAGCAAATAACTATATGTCTTTAGATGAAAAAGGAGCGAAGTAATGGCAAGAGAAGTAATTTCTACTGGTAATGAACTTGCAGCAAAAGCAGCAGTAGAAGCTGGTGCAAGGTTTTTTGGAGGGTATCCTATTACTCCATCATCAGAAATAATGCATGTATCTTCAGATATGTTACCAAAAGTCGGTGGAACTGCAATACAAATGGAAGATGAAATCGCTGGTATTTCTGCTGCACTTGGTGCTTCAATGGCTGGTGTTAAATCATATACAGCGACTTCAGGTCCTGGTATTTCACTTAAAGCTGAACAGATAGGTCTTGCTTTTATTGCTGAGATTCCATTAGTGATTTATAATGTAATGCGTGGTGGTCCATCAACAGGTCTTCCAACTCGTGTTTCTCAAGCAGATATTGGTCAAGCTCAATATCCAACACATGGTGATTACGCATCTATTACTTTATGTGCCGGTTCATTAACTGAGTGTTATACACAAAGTGTTCGTGCATTTAATTTGGCAGAAAAATATATGACTCCTGTTTTTATGCTTCTTGATGAAACTATTGGTCATATGCACGGTAAAGCAATGCTTCCGGATATTGAAGAGATTGAAGCTTCTATAGTAGATCGTGAAAAATTCCATGGTGATCCAGCTGATTATAAACCATATGATGTTCCAATGAATAAGCCTGCAGTACTTAATCCAATGTTTGAAGGGTATAAGTATCATATTACAGGTCTTCACCATGGTGATGAAGGTTTCCCAACTGAAGATGCTGAGCAATGTGAATTTAACATTGAGCGTTTAGTTGGAAAAATCAATACTGTACATTTGGAAAATGGCGGACTTGATGATTTGCCAGATTATGAAGAAGTTGATTTAGAAGATGCTGATGTATGTATCATTGCTTATGGTTCAATTGCACTTGCAGCGTATGAAGCTGTTAAAAAACTTCGTTCAGAAGGTATTAAAGCAGGGCTCTTTAGACCAATTATGTTATGGCCGTCTCCAATCAAACGACTAGAAGAGATTGGAAAACAATTTGAAAATAGAATTCTTGTTACTGAACTTAATATGGGTCAGTACGCAAAAGAGATTGAGCGTGTTATTAAGCGGAATGATTTTACAACACTATTAAAAGCAAATGGTCGTCCAATCGCACCGGCTGAAATGGTAGCAAAAGTTAAGGAGATGATGTAATGGCATTTAATTATGATAAATATTTACGTGTAAACAAAATGCCAACACTTTGGTGTTGGGGTTGTGGTGATGGTGTTATCTTAAAAGCAACTATCCGTGCTATTGAAAAAATGGGATGGGATATGAACAATGTATGTGTCGTGTCTGGAATCGGATGTTCAGGACGTTTTTCTTCATATATTGACTGTAACACTGTTCATACTACACATGGGCGTACAATTGCTTATGCTACGGGTATCAAGCTTGCAAAACCAAATGCACATGTAATTGTTGTTGCAGGTGATGGTGATGGCCTTGCAATTGGAGGTAACCATACTATTCACGGTTGTAGAAGAAATATTGATTTAAACTTTATTTTAATTAACAACTTTATTTATGGTCTTACTAACTCACAAACATCGCCAACTACTCCTCGTGGTTTTTGGACTGTTTCTCAAAAGAACGGTAATATCGATCCAACTTTTAATGCTTCAAATCTTGCTA
>FPHK01000024.1_pt1 | contig 13487 bp, 15 predicted proteins | sample 1057251 | NCBI WGS metagenome assembly FPHK01 (sample SAMEA4473311, study PRJEB15554) | hydrothermal vent metagenome | biome: marine basaltic hydrothermal vent biome; feature: marine hydrothermal vent; material: water | place: Pacific Ocean | collected 2011-06-14/2011-07-23 | depth 1155 m
ACTTATTATCAAATGAATATAGCAATTTTTATTCCATTTTATTCTGCAGTTAAGTACGTAAGCGAAGTATTTCCAAATTTTTTAGATTTTTTTATGCTGTATGGTCCAAGATTTTGCGGTATCACCAAGCCTGTCATATGTTCTATTATAATCATCCTGACACTTTCTACAGGCAAAGCAGCAATAAGCGCCATTGTTTTATCATAAATATCTTCCATCCCCTCACGAATACTAAAAGGAGGATCGACATAAAAGTATGCCTTTTGTTTTGTTTTTCTCAAACGTGCCAACACCTGTGTGATATTTTCAAAACTGTCTCCTGCAAAAACTTCACAAGAATCAGGATCAGTAAGTGCAATATTTTGCAAAAGCACCTTCAAAGCATCTCTGTCCTTTTCCATAAAATATACTTGCTTCGCTCCACGGCTGAGTGCTTCAAGCCCGATTGATCCCGAACCTGAAAAGACCTCAACAAAGACTGCATCAATGATCTCAAACTGCAAAGTATTAAAAAAAGACTCCAACACTATCGCCTTTGAACTGCGTGTTGTAGTTTTTGAAGGCAAGTGCAGTGTTTTGCCTTTATATTTTCCGGCAATAATTCTTTTTGTCAATTTTTTTGCACTATTTTTCATAAAAAGCCTTTACTGCACGTAAAATATTTTCTTGATACTCCTGTGTTAAAGACTCTATACGTTTTTGTAAAATAGCAAAATCCATAGACTCCTCTTCTTCATACTCTTTTTTAATAAGGGCCTCTTCATCTCTAACAGCATAGAGGTCATCATATTTCTTTTCCAGTGCCAAAATAAGCTGTGATTTTGAAAAAGGCTTTTGCAAATCAGCTTCTGCACTGCTGCCTATATAAAAACAGCGTTCATCGCCAAGACAAGCCTCATCTCGAACGATAATATCACACTTTTTTGCAGCACTTAAATATTTTGCCAAAAAGAGCTCTAGCGACTTTTGCAACAATGGCGACTGACATTCAACAGCAACTCTCATATTATATTTATCCTTGTAAATAGTACTCTATAGAGTACCGTAAATCTTCATCCAAATTCTCTAATCCAAGCATCCACAGCAGATAGCCTCTGTCATTCATGGCAATATCTTCTATATATCTGCCGCTGTACTTTCCAAAAGAGAACTTCTCAAGCAGTACATTTTCAAAACTGAGTGCATTCATCTTCTCAATATCTGCATACTGCGTAAGATAATCAAAAAGCAGTTTTATCACTGCAGCATCACTCAGTGCATGATGTGCAATCAAAGCATCTTTAATTCCACACACCTCTTTTAACGCTGCTTCACTTTTATAAAGCTTCAGCTCATAACGCAAAAACTCCAGTGTAAAGAGTTCACACTCCGCTATGAGATGCTTAACTACTTTATGTGTATCTATAATTTTACCATGCCATTTTAAAGAGTCCAACATCCCCAGTACAAAAGCTGCATTATGAACAACTAAAACATTCTCTTGAGAGCTTGCACTCTCTAAAAAAGCAAAAATTTCACTCTCACGCAGAGGCGGCTTATCTGCTATCATCTCATTGGTAATATTGTGCAGAGCCGAAGCCTGTGGCGGTATCTTTTTGCCTTCATTGACAAGCTCGTAAGCACTCTTTTTACAATGCTCATTTTCAAAACAGAGTATACCCAAGGAGCAGATCTTATCCTCTTTCTCAAATCCGGTCGTCTCAATGTCTAAAAAAATCAACACTTCACAATCCTCATACTTTTACAACGCGCCGGTAAAAATAAAAAAGAGAGATAACCGCCTGCCAAAATAAAAGCATACAAAACATAGACATTAAACCAATCAAAAAGTGCTTTATAGGGTGTAAAGAGATAGGTAATGATCAAAGCAAGAATCATAAAACTCCCTACAATCCAGATAAGCAGCATAAACCATTTTCGCCACACCTTTACAAGATCGCCATAGCCGACAGGATCAATATACTCTCTGCTGTGTTCATCCTCTTTGTGTAAACATCTTTTAAACCGCAGCATATACCCCGCATAAGATCGATTGAAAAGATACTTTACACTGCGAAAGAGTGCTACCAAAACAGCAATATTCAAAGAGAGAAAAAACCAAAACGAAAAAAGTTCCAAAAGAGCCGCCTGCACCTCTGCATTCAAACTCGGCATACCTTGTTTCAGATAGAGTACAGCAGTAATTACAAGAGCAAAAAAAACAGCCAAGCCCAGCGAGCAAAGAACAACCCGCAAAGCCCAAGCAAGCCACAACTCAAAATAGAACCTCTGCATCTACAGCTGCTCTAACATTCCATGATAATGCTCTAAAGTCATAAAACTTTTCTCAAAGCGATAGCGAATAACAAACTCGACAATCTTATCTTTAAGCTCACTATCAACACTCTCCACACGACCAAAATAGGCTAAAGAGATATTTTTACTCTTCACCTTTGCAGTTTTATCGTACGCAATAGCCAAAATCTGCAAATATTTTCCCTCTTTGATTGCACCCAGACTCTCTTCCTGCAGAGAAACACCGGAGAGATTAACAGCCTTAAACGCAAAAAGCTCTTCCATACTCTGCACTTTTTTATCAATACCCACCTCACGATAAAGCTCTTTTAGGCGCTCCATATTATTTTTTCTAGCAAGTTCATAAGAGGATATTTTATTGGTTAAATTTTTTAGTCTCTCTAACGCTGAGCTCATCTTATTTCCTACTTAATAATTAATGTTATTATATCGAATTTAAGATATAATAGCATTAATATTTTACAGTTAAAGAGAACTATGGACTACTTAAAGATCAAGGGTAAAACACCCCTTAATGGAACAATAAAAATTTCAGGTGCAAAAAATGCATCACTGCCGCTTATTGCTATGACAATTCTTGCAAAAAACAGTGTTGTTATTAAAAACCTTCCCTCTGTAGCAGATATAAAGACACTCTTAAAACTTCTTTCAAATCTTGGTGCATCGTGTCAGTTTATAGATAATGGTGTCATTGTAGATACATCTTCCATACACGAGACAAAAGCAACCTATGATATTGTCAAGACAATGCGCGCTTCTATCTTGGTACTTGGTCCTATTTTAGCACGTTTTGGACACTGTGAAGTCTCTTTGCCAGGTGGTTGTGCCATTGGGCAGCGCCCGATTGATCTACACCTTAAAGCACTTGAGCAGATGGGTGCAAATATCCAAATAAGAGCCGGCTATATCGAAGCAACTGCACCAGATGGGCTTAAGGGCTGTGAAATCATATTTGATAAGATCACAGTAACAGGAACGGCAAACATTATAATGGCAGCAGCCTTGGCTAAAGGCGAGACAACCATCATCAATGCAGCTCGCGAGCCGGAAGTAGTACAACTTTGTGAAGTACTTCATGCAAGCGGTGTAACCATCCAAGGCATTGGAACGGCAGTATTAAAGATTATAGGCACAAACAGAACTCTTTTAGAGATTCCAGAATTTAGCATTATTCCTGACAGAATCGAAGCGGGAACCTATCTCTGTGCAGGTGCAATTACACGTTCAAAACTCACCATTACAAATACAGAACCAAACCATTTGGGCGCAGTGATTGCCAAACTTGAAGAGATGGGATTTGAACTTGATATTGCTAAAGACAGCATAACGATTCATCCTGTAAAAGAGATTAAACCTGTAAAAATCGTAACGCAGGAGTACCCAGCTTTTCCAACCGATTTGCAGGCACAATTTATGGCACTTGCAACACAAGCCGAAGGTGTTTCTATCATAGAAGAGCGTCTTTTTGAAAATAGATTTATGCATGTAAGTGAACTCCAACGTATGGGCGCAGATATATCTCTAAATGGACATACGGCTACAATTAACGGCAAAACCAGTCTCAGTGGTGCAGATGTTATGGCAACGGATTTAAGAGCATCAAGTGCTTTGATCTTAGCTGCTCTTATTGCTGAGGGAGAGACCAATGTGCATCGTATCTACCATCTTGACAGAGGATATGATGCTTTGGAGAAAAAACTTCAAAATGTCGGAGTAATGGTAAAGCGACTTAAAGAGGGACTTTAATCTCCCTCAAAAATTATCATTTCATAAATGCTTTTTTTTGTAACTAGAGACTTATCAGGAGCAACAGAACGAGAGTTTTTTGCTGCTTCCACCTCATGACGAAGCTCTGCTATTTCACGTTCCATCTTATCTACATTCTCTTTGAGGCGTAAAATAATATCTACACCCGCAAGATTTACTCCAAGCTCACGCGTTAAACGTAAAATAAGTTTGATCCTGTCAATATCACGCTGTGAATAGAGTCGTATCCTTCCATTGGAACGTGAAGGTGTTATAAGATTTTCACGTTCATACTGCCGCAATGTCTGTGGGTGAATATCTAAGATCTTTGAAACGATACTGATTAAATATACCGGTTCATCATAATGGTGCATATCTGACTCCTTTTATAGTGTTTTTGGCAATTTATCTTTCATCATAGCTACCAAATCTTTATCTAAATCATCAACTTTTGGATTAATGATATTTGCTTTGAGGTATAAATCCCCTCTTGTTTTTGTTTTACGGTTCATCGCACCCATCCCTTTAACACGGAAACGTTGCCCGTTTTTCGTATCTTGAGGAATTTTGAGTTTAATCTCTTTCTCTAATGTCTGCACAGCTATCTTTTCGCCAAAAAGCGCAGCATAAAGCGGTACGTCAATAGTTTTAACGAGATTATCCCCTTCTCTCTCATATTCAGGAGACTCAGCAACTGTTATTTTTAAAAAGAGATCACCTGAACGTCCGTTTTGCGTATGCCCTTTACCGCGGACACGCAACTTCTCACCGCTTTTTACACCGGCTGGTATTTTAATATCAAAGCGTTCGCCATTGACTGAAACAGAGTGTGTTCCTCCCAAAATAGCGACATTAAACGGAATAGTAACTTTTGCTTCTATATCAAGATTTGGTTCTTGATGAAAACCTCCTGCACCGCCAAAGCCGCCAAAACCACCACTGCTGTACGACTGACGACCTCCGCCGCCGCCAAAGCCACCGAAGCCGCCGCCACCGGAGAACATTTGACGAAGAATCTCATCGAGATCTACATTCCCGCCTTGTGCGCGTGAGAAGTCATGGAAATTTTGACCGCCAAACATCTGATCGCCAAACTGATCATACTGTGCTTTTTTCTCTTTATCGCTTAGCACTTCATAAGCGGCATTAATCTCTTTGAATTTCTCTTCACAATCAGATCCTTTACAGATATCCGGATGATATTTTCTTGCTAATTTTCTATATGCTTTTTTGATTTCTGCTTCACTCGCATTTTGTGAAACTTCTAATGTGTCGTATAATGATTTACTCATCTCTTGATCCTACCTATTATTTTATTATAATCTATAAATTATTTTCTTTAAGCAGAATTATATCACAAGAGTTGAGTCAATGTCAATCAACTAGTAGGATTTTGTAGCACAAAAAGTGCTACTTTAGAAACGCGTTAGTGTAAGAAGTGGCGAATATTAGAGAAATAGAGGCTCATACCATGCTCATCTGCTGCTGCAATTACTTCATCATCACGAATTGAACCACCCGGTTCAATAACATTTTTCACACCGGCTGCAGCTGCTGCGTCAATTGAGTCTCTAAATGGAAAGAAGGCTTCTGATGCAAGTGCTGCACCTGTAACATCAAGTCCCATCTCTTTTGCTTTTTTAAGTGCACACTGTGCAGCATCAACACGGCTTGTCATACCCATACCCACAGCTACCATTGCAGCATCTTTTACATAAACAACACAGTTAGATTTTGTCAAACTTGCAACTTTATATGCAATTTCCAAATCTTTCATCTCTGCTGCACTTGCTGCATTTTTAGAGACAAGTTTTGCATTTTTTACTTCATCATCTTTTACTCTGTCAGCATCTTGATAGATAAATCCGCCATCAATATGTTTAAAATCTTTTGTATCATTTGCAAGCACAAGTTTATCACTACCCATCTCAAAAAGTTTAATACGCTTTTTCGCAGCAAACACCTCTTGTGCTTCTTCTGTAATACGTCCTGCAATAATAACCTCAATAAAAATCTCATTCATCTTCTGTGCCAACTCTTTTGTCACGACACCATTGACTGCAACGACACCGCCAAAAGCAGAAACAGGATCACATTTAAGTGCTTCTACATACGCATCTACTAAGTTCTCACGAATAGCAAAACCACATGGGTTGCCATGTTTTGAGATACAAACAGCATTCTCATCACCAAAAGCAGCTGCAATTTTAACAGCACCGTTTAGATCATTTAAGTTGTTAAAACTTGCTTCACCCTTGAGTGTTTTAAAATTATTGCTAAAATGTTTGTCAAACTCATAGAGTGCACCCTTTTGATGTGGATTTTCACCATAGCGTGTATCCATCACTTTATTTCCAACAACAAACTGCTTCTCGCCAAAGCCCTCATTAAAACGCTCATTCATATAATTTGCAATCATCGAATCATACGCTGCAGTATGCTCATACGCTTTTATCATAAAACCTCGACGGAACTCTTTTGTGTTTTTCTCATTTTCTATTGCATCAATAACAACAGAGTAGTCTTCTACGTCTGTTACAATAAGCACTGCATCAAAGTTCTTTGCAGCCGAGCGAACCATTGCAGGACCGCCAATGTCAATGTTTTCAATAATATCATCAAAATCATCCGTTCTCTCAATCGTTGCTTTAAACGGATAGAGATTAACACACACCAAATCAATCGCCTCTACACCCAGTTCTTTTGCCTGATCTAAGTGTGACTGCTTGTCACGGCGATGTAAAATGCCTCCATGCACATAAGGATTAAGTGTTTTTACACGCCCCTCAAAACACTCTGGAAATTTTGTCACCTCATCGATCTCTATCGCTTCAACACCACTCTCACGCAAGAGTTTGTATGTCCCGCCTGTTGAGATAATCTCATAACCGTTTTTTACAAGTGATTTACAAAAATCAACAACACCGCTTTTATCGCTTACACTTACCAACGCTCTTTTTTTCATTACACGCCTTCATCTAAAATATTGCTATAATTCTACCTAAAGAGAGTTTAGAAGATGGTAAACCTAGGAGAGAGTATGAAAAATATAGCAATATTATGTTCCGGCGGCGATGTCTCAGGTATGAATCCCGCACTCAAACATTTTGTAGAGTATGCACTTAAAAACAAGCTGACACCCTACTTTATTTATGATGGTTTTGAAGGTCTTATTGATAACAAAATTAAAAAAGCCTCTTACTGCGATGTAGCAGGTATCATAAACAAAGGCGGTACAAAGATTGGTTCTGCCCGCTCAAAACGCTTTATGCAAAAAGAGTATAGAGTCATAGCAAAACAAAATCTTGATGCACACAAAATAAGTATGCTTGTTGTTTTAGGCGGTGACGGTTCTTTTCGGGGTATGGATATTTTTTACAAAGAACACGGTGTAAAATTTTGTGGTATCCCCGCAACAATCGACAATGATATAGCCGGTACTTCCTACTGCTTAGGAGTAGATACTGCATTAAATATCATTCGCACTGCAATAGATGCCATTCGTGATACTGCCGCTTCTTTTGATCGTGCGTTTGTTATAGAGACTATGGGCAGAGAGTGCGGCTATTTAGCACTTGTCTCAGCTTTGACATCAGGAGCTGAACTCTGTCTCATTCCTGAAGTTCCTTACAACTTAACACACTATGAAAAGAAATTTAAAAAAGAAATTCTTAATGGAAGAAAATATTTTCTTGCTATTGTCGCTGAAGGAATCAAAGAAGATACGCAAAAGATTGCAAAATGGTTTGAAGAAAAAATCGGTATTGAAGCAAGAGTAACTGTTTTAGGCTACATCCAAAGAGGCGGCAATCCAACTGTTTATGACAGGCTTATGGCATATAGATTTGTATCTCATGCAATAGATGGACTCTTAAATAGAGAAAATAATAGTGTTATTTGCTACAATGATGGAGGCTTTTCATATAAAAGCATAGAAGATGTTGCACTGCAAAAATATCAACTCGATGCAGAACTGCTTACCTATTTTAAAGATATAAGCGCACCTCTTTAAAGAGGTGGCATATAAAGTGATTAAACTAGAAGATTTCTAGAAGTCACCATTTGCAGCACGTTGAGGAATTTCAGTCATAGCTTTGTCAACTTCTGTTGCTAACTCTAACATTTTTGGAGGTAATGGATAACCACCATGAATTGCAAGTGTTAAATCCATTGTAATTAAATAAGCATCACCATTTCCATACTGAACATACATAATTCTACATGGCATAAATCCACCAAAATAACGAGAGTGATTTAAGAAAATTTTAGCAATATGTAAAGAACATAAAGACCAAATTCTTGCCTCTTTTACTTCATTTGGTTTTGCATCCTCTTTTGTAAACATTTTTACATAACCGGTAACTCTCATGTTATACTCTTCTGCAAGTGCTGAAACAGACTCTTTTACATCATCACCAGTTACATCTTCTGCAACTTTAAACTCTTTCATCATAGCTTTTGCCGGATCACCATATTTTACTACACTAGTAAACATATCATCGTACGCTTTCATTGCACCGTCATCTAACTTGTGTTGTCCTGTCATTGCTGTCCAACCCATATGCATTGTTGAACATCCTGTTGTAAACAATGTTACCGCTACTGCCATTAAAGCAATCAATAAGTTTTTTCTCATTGAACTTCCTTTGTATTTTAAATTGAAGATGATTATACTCTCTCAATTATTAAACTATATTAAATTTTGATATTTAAAAAAGTAATAATAGAAAGCTAAAGGAAAAGATGCAACACAAAGCGATAAAAGTTCACTTTGTGCCACTATTTAGGTGGTTTTATAAGCTTAATATATAAGAATTATAAATCTTGTTCTACAATTTTTTTGAATGTATTGAAATAGTTCTCTTTTAACTGTTCCATACTCATTACAACATTGTTAATTTTAATTGTATCACCACCGACAACACCTATTTTTTCATAAGCTAAATCACCCATCATCGCTTCAAAAGCATCTGCATTTTCAGGTTTTACTTCAATAATGGCACGGCTCATAGATTCAGCGAAAATATCTCGCTCATCTGCAACACTCATACTCACATCACACCCTAGTCCACTTGTTGCCGCCATTTTTGCAAGTGCTATTGCAACACCGCCACTGCTTGCATCTTTAGCACACTCTAAAAGATGTTTTTTGTTTGCTTCAATGACAAGATCCCACAATGCCAACTCTTTTGCATAATCTATTTTAGGAAGTTCTCCGGCAACAACACCGCAAATCTCTTTCATATATAAAGAGCCGCCAAATTCACTTCTGCTCTCACCTACCAAATAGAGATGATTCCCCTTTGCTTGAAAATTGGACATAAGAACATTGTTTTCATCATCATTGACACCAACCGTTGCAATCGAAGGTGTTGGAAAGACAGAAACACCGTTTGTTTCATTATATAAAGAGACGTTTCCGCCAATTACCGGTGTTGTCAGCTCTGCACATGCCTCTTTAATTCCAAGACACCCCTCTCCAAACTGCCACATCACTTCAGGATTTTCAGGATTTCCATAATTAAGACAATCCGTAATCGCTAATGGACGCGCACCTGTCATGGCTACATTTCTTCCAGACTCAATTACCGCAGCTGCCGCACCGCCTTTTGGATCGACATAACAGTAACGTACATTACAATCCGCACTCATAGCAAGCGCTTTACCGTTCTCTTTTACACGGATAACAGAAGCATCAAGCTCGCCGCCTTTTTTGACTGTATTTGTCTGTACCATAGAGTCATACTGCGTGTATATCCATGATTTATCGACTACTTCCATTGATTGTGTCAGTTTTTCAAACGCTTCTTGGTTTTCAACTTTTGGAAAGTCATTAATTGTAGTATCTTTAATAAGATCAAGATATTGCGGTCGCTTCATTGGACGGTTAAGCTCAGGCGCCTCTTCAGAAACCGGATCAACTGGAACTTCTGCTACCTTTTCACCATGCCAGAAAAGTTCCATATTTCCAGTATCTGTTACCTCACCGATAACGGCAGCATCAAGATCCCATTTTTCAAAGATCTTGATAATCTCCTCTTCACTTCCCTTTTTCGCACATAAAAGCATACGTTCTTGAGACTCAGAGAGCATAAAGTCATACGGAGTCATCCCCTCTTCACGCGCAGGCACTTTATCTAGGTGCATAATCATTCCGCTACCAGATCGCCCTGCCATCTCAAAAGAGCTTGAAGTAAGCCCTGCTGCACCCATATCTTGAATACCGATGACATGGTCTGTTTTAAAGAGTTCTAAACACGCTTCAAGCAGCAGTTTTTCCGTAAAAGGATCCCCAACTTGAACAGTTGGGCGTAGTGATTTTGACTCCTCTGTAAAAGAGTCAGAACTCATAACAGCCCCGCCAAGTCCGTCACGTCCCGTTTTTGCACCAACATATAAAACAGGATTTCCGATTCCTTCAGCTTTTCCATAGAAAATCTCATCACTTTTTGCAAGACCAAGCGTAAAGGCATTCACTAAAATATTACCGTTATAACACTCATCAAAACTTGTCTCACCACCAATAGTAGGCACACCCATACAGTTACCATATCCACCGATACCCTCTGTTACACCGCGAACAAGGTATCTTTGATGTTTAGAAATATCGTCATCATTAAGCACATTTCCAAAACGAAGAGCATTGAGGTTTGCCACGGGACGTGCACCCATAGTAAAGACATCACGCATAATACCGCCAACACCTGTTGCAGCACCTTGGTACGGCTCAATAAAGCTTGGGTGGTTATGGCTCTCCATTTTAAATACAGCTGCCATGCCATCACCAATGTCAATAACACCGGCATTCTCTCCCGGACCTTGAATAACCCATGGAGCAGATGTAGGAAAGCCTTTTAAATGCACTTTTGAAGATTTGTATGAGCAGTGCTCAGACCACATTGCCGAAAAAACTCCAAGTTCAACGAGATTTGGTTCTCGCCCTAAAATCTCTTTTATATGTTTGTAATCTTCTTGCGTTAATTTATGATTTGCTAGTTGCGTATCGATATCAGGTAGTTGTTGGCTCACGATGGAATCCTAAAATTTTGGTTTTTAAAAGTGGATTATATCTAAATGTGGGTAAAAAATATTTTAATGAAAAGCATAATCACTTTTTGTACGGATATTTTTCTTTAATGAGTAGATATTTTTATATGTAATTGCTTCAATTTCATACTCTTTTGTACCATTTGGCAGTTTTACTTTAAAATCATCCCCAACTTCACGGCCAAGCATGGCACGAGCTAGTGGAGAGTGCACAGAAATAAGTCCATTTTCAGGCTCACTCTCAAGCACACCGCAAATTGTATAAGTCTCTTCCTCATCACTATCGAGATTGTTAAGAAAAACTGTTGAGCCAAAAGAGACTTTTTGATGTTCATGCAAAGAGGGATCGATCACTTTTGCATTTTGTATCATTTTATTAAGATAAAAAAGCCGCTTATCAATAAAACGCAGTTTCTCTTTTGCCGCTTGATAGTCGGCATTTTCACTTCTGTCGCCAAGTGCGGCTGCTACAAGTTTTTCTTCTGCTGTTTTAGGCTTTTCTACTTCTAAAAGGTATTTAAACTCTTCTACGAGAGCATCATAACCTTCAATGCTCATCGGTTCTTGCATTACTTTTTAAAGCCTATAATGTAGTATGTCTCTTTATTTGGAAGTTTTTGCACTGCAACTTTATACTTCTCACTAAAATGTTTTATCTTTTCATGTGCTTCGTCGGCAAGAGCTGGAGTCGGAGAATCTACTTTTATTTTGAGATGCTTTGTTGTATTTGAGAGTGCCACATAAGCATTATTGACTTTAAGATGTTCGTTTAAATCCATAATATGTTTCTCAATTTTTTCAAACCCATTCATATTCTCTACAATCTCTTGTAGTTGTTGTTTTAAAGTATCGTTTGGTACGTATCCCAACTGTGTCAATATTGCTTCTGCGTCCATTTTTTTCCTTTTATTTTAATTTTAATAATTTTAAAATAAATAATTTTAAAATAATAATATCAGTTTTTTGTAAATAAATAACTTTATTCAGTGTGTATTTATTTATTGGTACTATAATTATAAAAAATCAAATAGAGAAGAGTTATGACAGAAGAGATACTTAAAAAAATAAAACAACTTCCACCGCTTCCTGAATCTGCAATGCAGATAGAAGCAGTTTATCAAGATCCGGATTCTACATTTAATGACATGGTAAAAATTCTTGAGAAAGATCCGCTCTTAACAGCTGATATTTTAAAAGCAGCAAACTCTCCACTCTACGGCTTTTCACGAGAAATTAATGCAATATCACAAGCTGTTGGACTTTTTGGAATGGGCACTGTACGCGGTTTTGCACTTGCAAGTATTGTAAAGAAGAGTTTTGAGCTTGATTTGTCTCCTTATGGTATAACAAATGAGATGTTTTCAGAACTCTCAAAAAAGCAACACGCACTCATGACTGCATGGTGCATTCGTAAAGAGAACAAACTTTTAGGTGTTCTTTCACCTGCGGCATTTTTGGTTGAAATAGGCAAAGTGCTTATCGCGCAACAGATCATTGCCAACAAACAAGAAGAAGAGTTCCATGATGCACTTACAGAACTTGGTGATGTTGAAGCAGCAGAGAGAAAAATAGTAGGTGCCGATACTCCAGAAGTAAGTGCGACTATCTTTGCACAATGGAAATTTGAAAAGGGTCTTGTTGATGTTATTCGCAACTGTCAAAATCCCGATCAAGCAGAAGAAGCAGACAAGCGCCCTGCACAAATTCTTAATGTTGTACGCGTAGCAGTACCTATGAACGGACGTGTAACTGAAGAGAGTATTCATAAAGCAAAAGAGCTTATTGAAGCATATAAACTTGATATGCCAAGTTTTGAAAAAGCAATAGAGGCATTTAAATAATTGCACGAACTTAAATCTCTCCTCATAAAGCTCACGCATGGCGTGAGTGAACAAGACCTTTCAACAGATGAGCAAAAACTGACAAAAGAGTGGCTTACTAAAAAATACCTCACTTTTAAAAATGACACCTATAAATTTAACTCAAAATATCGCGGGGGTGTTTTGGGGCTTGTTCAAAAAGGGACTGCTTATCTGCATGTCATTGGCGAAAATGTCAAAGATCTCTACATATCTGAAATTGGAGCCGCCACAGAGGGTGATCTCATCATTGCACAGCGCCTCCTTGGAAAGAGAGGGCCTGCAAGTGCGAAAATAGCTGAAGTAGTCGGCAGGGAAGAAAGTTACGGTGTTGCTTACATCATTGAAAAGTATGGTCATAAATCTTTAGTTGATATAAAAACAGAGCACCCTGTCGGTGCCGAACTCACACAAGATGAACTAGAGAACTATAATCTTGGAGATCTCTTCAAAATAGATTATCAAGAACACAGAGTTATGGAGAGACTTGGGCATATAGATGATCCTAAAGTTGATGAAAAGATCGTTTTAGCGCAATAC
>FPHK01000127.1_pt2 | contig 13447 bp, 13 predicted proteins | sample 1057251 | NCBI WGS metagenome assembly FPHK01 (sample SAMEA4473311, study PRJEB15554) | hydrothermal vent metagenome | biome: marine basaltic hydrothermal vent biome; feature: marine hydrothermal vent; material: water | place: Pacific Ocean | collected 2011-06-14/2011-07-23 | depth 1155 m
GTTGATGCTAAGTGGGAGTGTACGGATAATGGAGATGGGACATTTACCTACAGAGGTCCTGCTTCAAAAGATGACAGTGGTGTAACAAATGCCGGCAATGGAAAACCTGATGTATCCAAACATTGGGATTACAACAGTTCTAATGGAACATTTTCTCTTAAACATGATTAAGAGATTTTCGTTTCATTAGAGATTTGACATCTTATGTAAAATCCAAAAAGCAAATCCTAAAATAAGTGTGCTAACTATCGCAATGGCTATACTTCCAGTTCCTTCTACTCCCATATCTTTACCCTTTTAGTTTGCTAAATCGACCATATTCCACATAGGCAGGAATATTCCAAGTGCTAACACCATTACAAAACCCGCAATAGCGGCAATCAAGATAGGCTCTATGAGTGTTGCTATGTTATCGACTATATAGTCAAAACGATCTTTATAGATTTTTGTAACTTTGTCGATCATTTTTTCAAGTCCTCCACCGACTTCACCTGCTTTGATCATCTCAACCATCATATTTTCAAATATTTCCGTTTCTGCAAAACCTTGATTGAGACTTTTCCCTTCTTCAATGGCAGAAGATATTTTATCTATTTTTTGCTTGAGATAACTATTTTCGATAATGCCAGAGGAGATATTAAGTGCTTCTGTCATGGGAATTCCTGCATCTACTAGTACTCTAAAGACATACATAAATCTACTAATAGTGGCATTGAGGGTAGCTTTCCCAATGATAAAAATTTTGAGCATAAATTTGTCAAGAAATAGTTTGATTCTCTCATTTTTTTTGTATAAGAGATTAATGATAAGCGATAAAATAACTGCAAAGCCAATGATATAAGGACCATAAACAGTTATGGCATGTTCTGTCCAGAGTAAAAATTGTGTAGGGAGCGGCAACTCCATTTTTGATTCTTGAAAAAAGCTCTTAAATTGTGGTACAACAAAGACAATAACAACTGTAAATGCTATTGCCATAGCAGTAATGATGACAAGTGGATAGCGGGTAGCTTTTTTAAATTTTTTTCTATTGTCTAAAATATTTTGCAATATTGAGATGAGGTGTGTGATAGATTCTGCGAGCTGTCCCGTCTCTTCTCCTAGTTTAAACATAGAGAGTGCTATATAGCCTAACTGTTCTTTAAAGAGTTTGGCTGCATCATACATACCCTTTCCTCCCTCTATATCGTTGTTTATCTTTAAAAAGATTGCTTTGAGCATTGGATCTTTTTCATTTTTTACTGCTTCTGCCAAAACATAGTTAAGAGGAAGCCCTGCATCAAGCATAATGGCAATCTGATCAAGCAGCGCAATAAATCTTTCTGTATCTACTGCTCTTTTTTTTATGGGATTGTTGAATTTTGCCTCATACTCTTTCCATCGCAGGCTCAGAGGTTTTGCAACCTCTTGCATCTTCACTAAAATGCCGATTTTCATAGCATAAAATTTCTGCATAGCTTCAATCTTATTTTCTGCTTCTATGACTATGGAGTCTCTTTTTTTGGCGATCTTATAATTTATTTTAAAGTATTTCATAGCTTATCTGTTTTTTGTAACCCTTAAAACCTCTTCTATACTTGTTACTCCTTGAATGGCTTTTTTGACTCCATCAATTATCATGGGTTTGTAGAGATTCGCTTCTTGTGCATATTCACCAATTGCAACTTTATTTGCATTTTCAGATATCATTTTTGTAAGTTGTGTATCAATTGTTAAAATTTCAGATATCATAGTCCTGTTGTAATAGCCCGTAAAATCACATTTTGAACATCCCTGACCGGTATAAAATTTTACATCTTCTTCCGGTAAATAGGCGTTAATCTTTGCCAGTTGTGCTTTTGATGGTTTTATTTCCTGCTTACAATAGGGACAAATTTTTCGCACAAGTCTCTGTCCCACTATGCCGACAAGGGCATCTGCTATAAGGTAGGGTTTAAGTCCCATTTGTATCATTCTTGGAATTGCCCCAGGTGCATCATTGGTATGTAGAGTTGAAAAGACCAAGTGGCCGGTAAGCGCAGCTTGTGAGGCAGAGTTGAGTGTTTCATAGTCACGTACCTCACCTATGAGTATAACATCAGGATCTTGACGCAAAAATGATTTTACAGCAACGGCAAATGTCAATCCTGTTTTTTCATTTACTTGAATCTGTTGTACAAGAGGGAGTCTATACTCTACGGGATCTTCGGCAGTCATAACTTTGTTTGTTATGTTTTTGATCTCATTAAGTGCTGCATAGAGTGTTGTTGTTTTACCGCTTCCTGTTGGGCCGGTAATAAGAACAATACCGTTAGGAGAGTGAATGAGGTTATTAAAAGCTTCAAGATTTTCATCTTCAAAGCCTAGATCTTCAAGTCGAAGCAGTACTTTTTCGCGATCGAGGATCCTCATAACAATTGATTCGCCAAAGATTGTCGGTGTCGTTGAGAGTCTGAAATCATAATTTTTGTTGTTAATCATTAAGGTAAATCTTCCATCTTGAGGCACTCTTTTTTCAGAGATGTCCAAATTCCCAAGGAGTTTTATACGTGATGAGAGTGCGTTGTATATCTCTTTGTCAAAGACAAAGTTTTCATGAAGCATTCCATCTACTCTTGATCGAACTATCATCTCTTTTTCATCTGGTTCTATATGGATATCACTTGCTCTTTTGCTGATGGCATCTTTGGCTATAAACAAGATAAGCTTCATAATAGCGCTATTTTCATCCTCTTTTTTCAGTCCTTCGGTTGTAAGTTCTTTTTTGACTTCGGCAATAATCTCTTTGGTTACCTGTAATACCTCTATACGATGGAAAATGACTCCAATATCATCGTTGTAAGCCAGATATATTTTGATGGGCTTTAAGGATATCATTCTTTCTAAGGTCTCAAGTGCATCATAATTTAACGGATCACTTGTTGCAACATGTACAAAGTCCTCATCTTCTTTAAAAGGAATTGCATTAGCACTTTGTAGAATTGCCAATGGGTATTTTGCAGCAAGAGTATTAAAGTCGATATTTTCCCCATAGAGATCTACAAACTCTATATCTAACTGCTTAGAGAGCATTTTGAGTAGATCTTTTTGTGTAACATAGCCTTCAGATATAAAGATCTCACCCAGTTTTTTTGTGTAGTTTAACGCTTTTTGTTTTTTTAGCGCCTCTTGGAGCTGCTCTTCTGTTATATAATTGTTTTGTATTAGTAAGTCACCTAAGCGTACTTTTTTTTGTATCATTTTTCACTCCAGTCAGACAATAGTTTATCAACTTGTGATGAATTTTCAAATTTTGTATATATCTGTAGTATTTTTTTAGCTTTTTTGTACTCTTTTTTAGCATAGAGTGATTTTGCATAGATAATCCATGAAGCATCGTCTGTCTTATTTATACTGTTTGCTTTTTTTGCCCATTTTATTGCTTGGGTATAATCTTGCATAGCATAATATTTTTGTGCAATTTTCAGTGCAAGATTGTAGTTTTTTCGTTCATTGAAAAGTTGTTTGAGCCTATTTAAATCATACTTTTTTGACTGGAGTACAAATGTGTTTTTTGATGCTATCTTCTCTTGTTGTTTTGGAATTGATTTTGCCGTTAGTGCCGGTATTGATTTTCGTTTTTGTTTTACACTCTCTTTTTTTGCATCAGAGCAGATTCTCTTTTGTGAGACAAATTGTAAATTGTATTTTTTTGCTAATCTCTTTGAGTTTAAAAAGTCATGATAATTTCTTGTTTGATTGCAGATAAGATGTAAAAGTTCACTTCCCTCATGGATAAAACAGTCAAAACCAAGTTGTGTGAGTTTCTTTTTGTTGCGATAAATATAGCGTGGTTTACTCTTTCTTGACACAAAAAATTGTAAAGCGTAGCATTGTTTCTCTTTTAGCATTGTCGTTTTTGGCAGTTGTTGTTGTTTGCTTTGTTGTTGTTTGCTTTGTTGTTTCACAACATTTTTTTGTTTTTTTGGGAGCTCTTCTTTTTCTGGTAAAACTTTTGGTGCTAAAGCTTTTTCTGCCACCTTCACGTTCTTTAAGTTTTGTTGCGCAAAGAAGTGAAAAAAGAGGTATGCAGCTATGCCAAGTAGCAGTACAGAAGAGATACCAATATAGAAAACTCTTTTCAAATAATATAATTTACATTTTTTTTCCAATGTGTCAAAATTATGCATGAATAAGTCCGTTTTCTATTGCTGCCATTGTTAAAATACATTTAGAAAGATTTTGATATTTTTTCTTATTGTTATTTTGTGCATAATATAGAAGTAAAAAGGCAGTATGCAACATTTTTTTAAACTCTCTAAAATTTCCTTTTGTATGTTTATAGATAAAATTAAGATATTTTGAAGCTAAATCGTCACGAAGATAGATTTGATCTAGATCTCTGAGTTGTTTGTATATATAATCTTTATATTCATGTTTTTGCAGCTTATTTAATTCGAGTATTTTATGCGGTCTTGAAGAGAATTGCGGTGCATTTAAAATCTCTTTTGATTCATGTTTGTGCATAGCAAGCACAAACCAAAAGGCTTTTGAATCAGCTAAGATTCGTATGATCTCTATCATATCTTTTGAGAGAAGCTGTGCTTCATCAATGATGACTACGAAATTGGAATTTTTATAGATATCGACAACTTGTTTTATAAGGGCTTCCATAGAAAAATCTTCAACCTCTTTAGCACTTTTTTTTATAAGTGTTTTGATAAAGTCAACAGGATCTAAAAAAGGGATGTCAAACTTTATGATGTCGATATCACTCTTTGTAGCGACAAGATGGTGGATAAATGCACTTTTACCGACACCCGGTTCTCCAATTAAAAAAATCAGCTGTTTTGTGTCATTTTTGAAGATGTTTAAAAGATTATTTTGTATTTGTATGACTTCAAAACTTTCAAAAAAAGAGATCTCTTGTACATCCTCTTCAAATCTTTTTGCTAATTCTAAATAATTCATTTGAGTAAACTTGTTGTGGAGAAAAGTTTGTCATTGTCAATGTCCTCAATAGTCGGCATAGAGGCATTTTTTACAATTTTTGGTGTAATGAGTACAAACAATTCCACTCTCTTTTTGACATCTGTTTTATAGCTGAATATGGAACTCATAATAGGAATATCTCCAAGCAGAGGTATTTTTGTTGAACCTTTGCCTTTTGTTGCACTGATGAGTCCGCCAATAAGCACTTTTTGTCCATTTTTTACTTTTACAATAGAAGTTATCTGTTTGATTTTCGTATCAGGCGGGATCTCTCTAATACCGGTATCTGTACTTGCTGTTCCATCTGCATCATTTTGTGTGAGTGAGCTTACAACCGGATTGATACTCATAATGATCTCGTTATCATCAGTAATTTCCGGAATGACATAGAGCGTAATACCAATAAATGTTGATCCTAAGGAGAAAGTATTTGTGCTTGCAGCAGTACCACCGGTGGTAGCGACGGATCCGGTTTGGTATTTGTAGCTGAGTTGTTCACCTATATTGACAACTGCGGGTTGGTTGTTCATGGTTAATATTTTTGGATTGGACATCACTTTGACATCGCCGTATTTACTTAAATATTTAAAAAAATTAGCAGTTGAAAAATTATATGCAATTTTATAGGCATTGTTGAAACTTTTTCCAACATCTCCTCCTGTGCCGGTTATTTGACCATTAAGAGATATGTTGAGTTGACTCCAATCTATACCTGTAGATTGGCTGTCATCATAAATAAGTTCTATAAGCTTTGCTTCGATGAGCACTTGCTTATGCATTCTTTTCATAAGAAGATCTAAAAATTTTTCTGCTTTTTGCATATCTGTTTTATTGGCAGTGATTGTTAGCAGCGAACCACCTCTGTTGATAAAGATAGAAGTCTCTTGTTTATTTGGGAAAAGTTTTGCGAGGCTCTCTTTCAGGCTTGTCCAAAAAGTAAATTTTGATTTTGTCGTTATGGTTGTCTGGTCATTGGAAGAACCGCTGCTGTTCATGCTGTTATTTCCATTTATGCCATTGTTTCCACCCATACTATTCATACTGTCGTTTATACCGCCGCCATTATATGTGTTTCCGGTAGAAAGTCCGCCGGTACCGGCATTGATAGATTTGGTACTTTGACTTGTAAGTTCACTAAGGTTTATATAGTCTATATTAAATGTTTTTGTCTTTTTGTACTGTACGGTAATGAAGTTTTTGGTACTGTCATAGGAGTAAAAGAGGTTCGATTCATTAAAAAGAAAATCTAAAAAGTTTTCAAATGTATAATCTTTAATATTAACATAATCAAGACGTTTTTTGATCTTCTCTTTGGACTCTTTGTCTTTAAAAATAATAGAAACATTGCATTTAAGTGAAATCTCCTGCAAGATATCTGCAACTGTTAAGCTTCTTTTTCCTTTATTATAGGAGCTTAATGAAAAAAGACGGCTTTGACAGTTATCTGTCTGTGCATATAAAAATTGTATCAAAAAAACAAATATGAGCAGATATTTCATTCTAATCCCCTTCTGTTTATAGTACCTAAAAAATTCTGTTTTATCAATGGAATTGTAGATATTTTTCCGTGTTTTTTGACTTGAATAAATTTATTGTGAATATGTATGATTTTATAGCCATTTACAACAGAGTTTATACCATAAAATCTTCCGTTGATATATGCTTTATTGTTAAAAATTGCCGTTATTTTTAAAGTTTTATGTTGAAAATATATTGTTTTAGGAGCAGTTCTCTTGAGAAGTACTTTTGCTTTTTTAAAAGGATCATAATGGACAATATGAAGTGGTTTGGCAATTATTGTGGTTGATAGAAGGAAAATAGCAATTATGATTTTTTTCATTTTTCAATTCCATAAAAATTGATATTGTAAGTAATATACGGTACCGTGCCGTTTGTCTCGATATTTAAATCCTTGATCTCTAAGAGCATATTGGTCTCTTCGATTGCTCTTAGGAATTTCAGTGTATGTAAAAACTCACTAGAACCACTGATAGTAACCAATCTTTTATATTTGATCTTTTCGATGTAATTTTTATTTTGTTCAGATATTTTTAGATCTTGAATTAAAAAATTATTTTTTACTGATTTTTCAAGTAGATTATTTAAAAAATGCGTAAAGTTTTTTTGTGAGAGGAATAAAAAATTCTTTTGGGCTAATTTTGTATTAAGATATCGTAAATTTTGTGCATCTGTTGCAATTTGACTTTTAAGTGTTACAATTTTCTTTTTTGAGAGTTTTATCTTACGTTCAAGTGTCTCTTTAGCATGTTTTTTTAAATTATGATTAAGTTTTGCTATTTCTATAGCATTATTTTGATGTTTCTCAATTGCATCTGTTATATAGAAAAAATAGAACAAAAGTAGAACTGTAAATGGAATAAGCGCTGCAATAAGGAGTTTCTCTTTTATGCCTAAAGATTGAAGCTTATCTTCAAGTAGATCTATTTTTTCTCTCATTGTTTAATCCTGACAAGACTTTTATAGATATTTTTCTCTAAAGATATCTGTTTAGTTGTAACGCTGTGATAATTTTTTTTAAGCAGCTCATTGATGAACTGAGCAATATTTTCTCGCTCATTTGAGTCGGAAATCAGCATTATATCCATACTTTTTTCATCATGTTGTTTTATAAAGAGGGTATTGAGCTTATATTTTTGTAATGCTGCTACAACATCATTCATAAATCGTTGTCGTTTGTATTTTGTCTCTTGAATGAGGGGGATTGCAGAGAGGGTGTTTTCATAAATAAAGATATCATTCTCTAAGGTATGATCTTTTTTTTGTAAATCTCTATACTCTTTTTTTAGAGCTAAAAGCTTTTTTTCAAACTTTGCGGCTTCTTGTTTCTCTTTTAGCAATAATGCTTGTTTTTGTGTGATTGTCTCTGTTTGCGATGATAAGATCATTTCGGCAAAAGTATATGCTGCAAGGGATATGATAATACTGGCAGCAAGAACAAAACCGTATTTGATCGTCAAATATTGTGTAAGCGGTTTTTTTCTCTCTAAAAAGCTTAAGTTGAGATGTTGGTAATATTCAGGATCTTCTTGCTCTTTTGTATGTAGTTTATAGATATAATCAGTATAAATGGATATGTTGCCATATTTGTCATCTTCTTCAAAGTCAAACTTTTTGATCTCTAAGGCATCATATCCATAAGGGATGAAAAATTGATCGATACCTTGGATGTCGTTTCCGTTAAAATCAAAAAAGAGTCTCTCAAGCCCGTTAAATCCAAAGAGGCTTCTTTTTTGATTCATAGAGTACATAATTTTTTCCATATCTTTAAACAAAATAGTTTGAAGAGAATCTAAAATATGCTTTTCATTGAGTTCATAGTTAGATGCCACCAAACCTTTTGTTGTGAGATACTCTTTGATTTTAACAACCTCAATGCCTGTGCGTTTTGAGATTTCATTTAAAGAGCTGAGCATTCTGTGGCCTATGTATCTGCCGTTTTGATAGAGTGCAGCAAATGATTCTGTATCACTGATGCAGAGTATGAGATCATTACTGTTTTTGTTGAGCTTCTCATCATAGAGTGCCTGATATGCTAAAAATCTTGGAAAGAGCATATCTATCGCACTAATCTCTTTGCCATACTCTTTAAAATAGGTATCAAAATTCTCTTTACTCAGAGCAAAAGCTTCTATGAGATAGTCGTGCCCTGTGTCGTACTTGAGATAATCTACGATATACTCTTTATCTGCGTTGAGCCCGCCTTCACTATACATTTTTATTTCAGTTTGTATAGCGATTTCATCATTATTGGTTGTATTTGCTATTTTGTAAGAGAAGGTATTTAACAGTTTTAGTGGAATAATGGCTGCAGTAAAGTATTGTTTAGATGTATGAAAGTCAGCAGATTTTACACACTTACCATCATATAAAATTGCTTTTTGATTATATAGAAATACAATGCTGTTTTCTGGCATCCAAAATCCCCTTACTTTTCTTCTCTATTTTATCAAAAAATTCTTATATTACCACTTAAGTAATCAATGCTGAGGTTTGTCTCTTTTTTATTGTATTTATAAGTTAATATAATGTTTTGAGTAAAAAGTGAGTCAAGTCTTGTTTTGTTGTCATCTTTATGAACTCTTCCCAGTGTATCGAAGCAAAGAGTGCTGTTAGTATCTAAATTTGAGGGTTCTATGGAGTCTAATTGTGAATGAAATGTATATGCTTTATCACTATCTGTATTACTTAAATCGCCGATTTTTATACAACCGATTGTATTATTCAAATCTGATGAGGGACGCGATTTATCGTACTCTATTGCTTTGTATCTTGTCTCTTCAAGCTTCATTAAAACAAAATTTATATCATTTCTTAAGTAATGTGGTTTGAAGCTATTAACTGCAACAGCAGATAAAATACCGATGATCACAATAACAAAGATAAGTTCAAGCAGGGTAAAAGCTTCTTTTTTCATGGGCGTTGCAGACTCCTTTTTACTATCCTTATAGGGGTGCTTCCTTTGATTTTTTTATTGTTTTGATTGCTTGTAATAACGCTTTGTATCATAACATAACCATGCGACTCTCTTGTGTCGATAGAGTTAGTTAACGATCCACAATAGTTATTTACCCCATCATTGTCTTTACCCTGATAGAGATAATAAGCTGTTATGGAAACATTTGCATCAAATCGTCCATCACTTGAATGAAATTGTAAATTACTAAGGCAATTTCCGTTGGTTTCTCTATCGTACCCCTCTATTTTCAAGATAGTTGCTTCAAGGACACTTTGTGCAAAGATCTCTGCCTGTTCTTTGATATAACTGTCACTGATATGTTTTGCTGAGATAGAGACGTATTTCATTGTCATAATTGCCATACCGCTTAATATAAGGATCATCCCTATTGCCATAATAAGATTAAATCCACTTCTTGCAGCTCTTTTCATTAAAACATTACCTTCATTTTTGAGAAGTGGATATCTGATCCGCCTCGAATAGATTTGTTTATATCAAGCATAATGCGTATGGTGTAGTCCATCTCCTCAAAACTAAAGCCGGTTATATTTTGCATAAGGATTGAGACATTGCCCTCTTGATCATTTCCATTTGGATCTGCACAAAATGTTTCCCCACGCCAAGGTCTGTAATTTGAAAAAAGAAAAAGAGTGTTGTTAATATCTTTTGGATGAATAGTGAGTTTGCTAATACAGTCGGCATCTTGTTTAATATCTTCCCCTCTTGCTATAGCATAGGCAGTGTCAACTATAAAATATTTCTCATAGATAAACTTTGGATCTTCACTTGTATTAATAGTAATATTGCCATCATCAGCCATTGAAAAATCAAAACTGTTGTTGCTGGCATTTCCATGCCATCCAAAAGAGTTGTTGTAGTCATTGAGATCACTTGCCGCTCTGTCAAAACTTCCTGCAAAGATAAGATTAACTACTTTATTATTATAAATATTATCAGATATATGAAATTTTTTTTGTGTTGTTTGGTTGAGTTCATTACCATCGCTCTTTTGCGATTTAAAAGTATTGCTATTGAGTGTTGCCATATCTGCAAAACCGCTGTAGTTGCCATCTATAAATGCTTCGTTTGCTCGTCCAAACCACTCTAGCACAGGTTTGCTGCTTGTTAAATCTCCAATATATTCAAAATTACCACTGGCTGGATCATATCCTATAACTGTAGATGGTACTCTATTTTGTAGATAGTTGCTGATTTGATTGACAACTATTTGTGATTCCAAAGAGAGTTTTGTCGTCTCTTTTGCTTTGTAGGAACGAATCTTGATAGCCTGCATCCCTTTAAATGTAGCAGCAGCTAAAAAAGAGATGATTACCAAAACAAAGATAAGCTCTATAAGTGTAGCAGCTCTTCTCATTGCCATGACCTTCTGTTGATCTGTTGTTGTCCTATATTATTTGAGATAAAAGAGATTTTTACAAAGGAGTCTCCTAAAGCAGATGTTTTTTTGTTGACTTCTACAGTAACATTTATCTCTTTTGTATTGGTTGTCGCAGATGCAGAGGATGATGAAAATGTTTCGCTGTTTAGTGCTATGTCAGTTACATAGTTTACATTGACAGTTAAATTGTAATCTCTTGAATCTGTATCATTGTTTACATCAATAGCGCTAAAGTCATCCATATCATCATGAAAACCGTTGTCGTCACTATCTATGCCCAATGCAGAAGCACTTAGATTATCTTCGCAGTTTCTTGATCCTATAAATCCTCCGGCTCTATACCCGCTTGAGGTATTGCAATCATAACTGCTGTCTCCATTACTGGTTATCAAAATATCATTAGATACGGTATTGTTTTCATCCCATGCAGTCGATTTGATAAGCCCAATGTAAGCAACTGCATTAAACATCGCTTCTTCTTTTACATTTTGTACAGAGACTTTTGTGGCAAGCTGTAAAATTTTTGGAAACACAGTAAAAGCTATAGCGATAATAACCATTGAAAATATCAACTCTATTAAGGTAAATGCAGTTTTTTTTATCATCTAAACAGTCTTACTCCTTGATTGTTTTTACTGACATTTACATCAGACGATTCAAAATGTACACCTGTTGTTGTACCGCTTTTGACAGCATGCCCGAGAGACTTTTGCTCATAAGTGTATTTAATGCAGGGATGTTCTGTACATTTGCTGTTATCGCTATCGTTATAATCACTTCCAAAATTTTGCGCTACATACCACAGCCATCTATTTTCATCCAAATGAATAAAGTAGCTTCCTTTTGTGTCATTTGTTGTATTGACTTCAATTGTGGAGATTCCATTTGTAATAGAAGCGGCTGATGTAGTTATATCTGTTGTTGCAGATTTTTGTATTGATTTTGAAGGTGTTGTATTGGTAATATTCCCAAAACTGTTATCGGTATGCATAGTGTTAAGATACCAGTTTAGCAGCTCTTCTTGCAGAGAAACATTGTTATCATCTTTAAGTGGATGATCACTATAGATTAAAATTTCGGCTTTTGTGGTATCGGAGGATTGCGATGTTGCTAAATCCTGTGTATAGGTTCTAGCAAAGTAAAAAGTTGCGTTATTATCACTCTCAAGCAGTTTTCCTTGCAGCTCTTTAGATATATTTTGTGTTGTTACATTGACATCTTTGAGCACTACATTTACAGGATTTTTATAATCATAGTAATTTCTATCTATTCCAAAGGCATAACTACTATTTGCTTCACCGTCAATAAACAATTTCTTTGGTATTTGTAGTGTTTTGTTGATATCGGAGATATTAACATCATTGCTTGTCAAGTTGCCATCAAGTGTTAAGTTTATATCACTATTGCTGTTATTAAGATCATAATAAAATGTGACATTGACATCCTGCGCATAACAGGTCTCATTGAAATCTTGTAAAATATCTCCTTGCTTGTTAAATGCTTTGACTATGGTATCAAGCGTAATATTCATATCGTTGATGTTATCTGCCATATAAAGCCAGTCTTTATCGGTAGATGGCTGAAAACTTACATCTGTAATATTAAGTTCATAGGGTTTGACATAAATTGAAGCAGTTGCCGGAGATATAAGTCTTTGACTCTCATTTGTATCATCATGATCGACATAGGCAAAAGAGCTGGAGTCATTGCTGTCTTTAATTGTGATATTTACATCACCGATATTTGAATATGTTGTATTTATATCGGAAGCAACTCCATTCGTAAAGTTGATATCATCTATATGGAGTGTACCATTGATACATCCTGCTTTGGTGCTATTTGCCTCGATTGTAAAAGATGCATTTGCTGTTGTTTCATTATAATCATCTGTATCTGATCCATCTGCATCAAGTGCGTTAAATGAGAGGTTAAAATCATCACCTGCAAATATGGATGCCGAATTACCGGTTATTAGAAATTTTTCAGGACGAACGGCAAAGTTATCTGTTGTGTTGGTTTCGTTATCCTCATCTGTTAAGGGACAATTTTCATCAACATCTTTTTTCCAAGAGAGATGCACTCTTATATCTTTAAGGGCATTTTGAATAGTAAAAGTCGCTGTTGAACTATTTTGATCATTAAAAAGCAATTTTGAAATATTATTATCCACTGTTGCACAGACTGTTCCATTAAATTCTTGATAATCATCGTTGCTTTCATTTAATGAAGCGATTGTCAAGTTAAATTCCTTAGCAACTATTTTTGTAGAGATATTTCTATCATTTATATCTCTAAAAGTATCCCAAGCATCAAATTTATAATTTTTTGGTGGCGTATTTCCTCCGCATTGTGGAGCAGGCCTATCTGTGCCATCATAGTTTTTGCCATTGCTTTCATTGTTGAAAATATGAGATATTTGCGAATCCGATAATTTACTATCAAAAATTTTCAGCTCATCTATCGTGCCTACAAAACTTTGATCCGATTGAAACCCTCCACCCAACGAATCTTGCTCTTGACCTGCTATCAATCCACCGGATGCGATACTGACAGCTCCACCTCCACTGCTTAAATCAACACACCCTTCCAAACTGCCATCTAAAAAAAAGCAATTTTTATCT
>FPHK01000009.1_pt1 | contig 13368 bp, 16 predicted proteins | sample 1057251 | NCBI WGS metagenome assembly FPHK01 (sample SAMEA4473311, study PRJEB15554) | hydrothermal vent metagenome | biome: marine basaltic hydrothermal vent biome; feature: marine hydrothermal vent; material: water | place: Pacific Ocean | collected 2011-06-14/2011-07-23 | depth 1155 m
TTTGCATCATATTTTGGATTACCTTCTTTTCTACCTGTAATCTTTATATTTTTTAATGCTTGACACCCTCCATCATTATAGTGGTGTAACCACTTATAATAGGTAGCTGTATTTATGAGCATTTTATCGACAATTGTTTTATATGAATTCCCTTCTCTTGCTAATAAAATAGTTCTCAGTCTCAGTTGATATCGCCCATCAACGCTCTCTCGTATCTCTTTTTTTAACTCTTCTACTGTCTCATGTTCTTTTATTTTTATTGCCATAAATCTGTAATAGCAAATCTCGCTCCAATTTTATTATTATTTAATTGGGATTGGTATTATAAATGAATGTAAACATACAAAAAAAATATATGAGACCAAAAGAAGTGGCTTTATATATGGGAGTTGGTATAGCTACGGTTTGGCGATATGCAAAAGACGGGAAACTTACCGCGAAAAACATCAGTAAAAGAGTTACAGTTTTTAGTATTGATGAGGTAGAGAACCTCATCAATGGAACAGCAGTATAAACAATGAAAAAAACAATAAATTGGCAGCATATTCAATCAGAATATGAAGAAACATTTAAGAGCGTGCGACAAATTGCCAAAGAAAATAATATCACGCATTCAGCTATTCAAAAACGCATCAAGTCCGAGAAATGGAAAAAACTAGATACCGACTTATTGAGTGATAAGCAGCTGCTAAATGATGTTTCTTTTATGGATAAAACAGCTATACGCAAAATAAAGGAAATCAAAACAGAGTTAAAAGATAATTACTCTCCACTTGATGAGGCTTTAATAGTTGCGTATGCAGTGAATTATAGCAGGTGGATTAAGATGCAAGAAGACATAGAACGAGAGGGATATCAGCTTGAAAGTTCTAAAGGTGGCAAATACCTATCCCCTGCCTTTAACGCCTCAAAATCAGCAGAAAAAACGCTCTTAAGTATAGCAAATCAACTAGGCTTGTCAATATCCTCACGCAAAAGGTTAGATATTGCAAATACAGAAAAAAATACCGAAGATAGTATTTTTAATATTGCAAAGCAAATACTTGAACTTGATATTGATGTATAAAAAGTTATCGCCCCTCCGACCAAGAACGAGCGATAAAAAACCACAAAGGGAATTTACAAGATGAAGCAACAAAATAAAAACAGATTAAAAAAAGCCAAAAGTCCATTTACAACAGTTTATAATGAGTTGATAAATGATGATGAATTAAAACTAAGAGATAAAGGATTATATTTATTTATGCTCTCAAAGCCTAATGATTGGGCTTTTAGTGTACGTGGTTTAGCGGCACAGTGTATTGAGGGTAGAGATAGTATTGCACGCTCACTAAATAATTTGATTAAAGCGGGTTGGTTGCGTAGAGTTGAAACTAAGATAAACGGAAAATATAAAAGCTATATTTATGAAATACAATATACAAAATTACAAGAGTTGTCTGATATATCGGACAGCTTGTCTGAAAAGCCGAATACGGAAAAACAGACAATAAGTAAAGACTATAATAAAAAAGAGAGAGAGGGAGATTTTTACGAGAAAAATAAAAAAGGGATATTGTTGTTTATTGATGAGAGTATCAAACAACAAAAAGAGGTAAAAAGCATAACGGGCTATAAAAAATCTTTAATACACAAGTTTATAACAGAAGATGCTGCAACTATTGAAACATATGCACAGTGGACTATAAAATATAGTGTAAATCAGTTGATACGAGAGTTTCAAGGAAAAAAATATAAATGTGTTGTTAACAATATTGAAGATTTATATATTTTAGAGGATATTGAATACAATAGCTTTGAATTTGTGCCTATTTTAAGAAAGTACAATAGTAAAAATATTGCAAAATTAAGAATGCCATTTGAAACATTTAACGAGATGAAAGACTACATAGTGAATAAGTGGGTAAATGATGCAAATTAATTTAGGCACAATAATTATGACACTGTACGTAAAAAAAGAGAGAATAACTTTTAAAGAAGCTAGAAAATACATCAAGTACATTAGTTTAGAACACGCTAGAAGCAAAATAGACGATAAAATGGCTCATAGTATGACTATAAAGGTTTTAAGCTCTCTAGTGCTTCATTATCCTGCAAAACTTGATATTAAAAGCTTTGATATAAATAGAACGATTATTATTTTATTTGCAGAAAATAAAATAATAACTTTTCAAGAGGCAAGAGAATTTATTATATACATTGATTTAGAACACTCCAGAAGTAAAATAGATACTAACCTTGCATACAAATACATCATAAAGGCTTTAAGCTCTTTAAAATCTAACTATCTTGATGAGGTAATTATTTGTGAATAAAAATATCGAAATGTATCTTAATACGCTGCTTAAGGATAAGGTAGATACTACAGCAGTTAAACAACACGCACAAACGCTAAAAAAAGGCAGGAGTGCATTAGAGTTTTATTTTATGCTTGATAATTGCCATAAATTTACAGTGAGAAAGTGGGCTACAAGGTGGGGAGTTTCTACCTCAACAGCCTCAAAATGGTTAAATGAATTTGAAGAAATTTATAGACAGCATACAAGGCTATAAGATGCCCTATAACTCTACTGAATGGAAACAAATCACTTACAGAAGTAGAAAGCTTATAGGCATCAAACAACATAAGAAACGAGCAAATAACTTTATGCTTGAAGTAAATATAAAAGCACTTAGGAAACGCAAATTTGTAACCATAGCTGAAAAGGGAGAGAGTGGCATACGAATAGCCCTGGAACGCTACGCAGAATTTAAAGCAGATATTAAAGCCGGTTATTTTGTGGAGGCGAAAAGCTTTGAAGATATTTTTAAAAGAATGTTATTGATGAAAAATATCTCTATCAGGTGGCAGAAGATGCAAGAGGCAACTTATCGAAATCACATAAAGCCATACATAGGGAATAAAAATATAAAAGAGATTAGCTCTTATGATATTGATGAGGTGTTGATAAGGGTACGAAGCAAAGCCCCAGCCACTAAAAAAAGTATTATGAATATTGTTAAAAGTGTTTTGAAGTATGCACAAGAGGAGAAGATAATAAAAGTGCTGCCACTTGAAAAGAGGCATAATATAAGTGTAAATGCTTTGGAACAGAAGACATTAGTCACTAACCCGCACGAGAAGTTTTTAAAAGTGCATAGTGCCATTTGTAGCGTGTTTGCAGATAATATAACAATGAAAAGTATTTTTTTATTTGGGTTATACGGTAGGCGAAAAGCAGAAGTGTTGCAGATGAATTGGAAGCAAATAGATTTTAAAAACGCTCAATATATAATCCCGTCAACACACTCAAAGATAAAAACTGATTTTGTATTTTCACTGCCGCAGGAAATAGCTGCGACTTTAAAACAATTACCTCAACCAAAGAGAGGCTTAATATTTGTCAATCCAAGAACACAAAAGAGATATACAAATATTCAAAGAGAAATAAAAGCTATAAGAGCAGCTGCAGGGTGGAAAGAGTTTACTTTCCATAGTATGAGAAACTTATTAGCAAGTACACTGCACGCAAGAGGTGTGAACGCAAGTTATATAAGCAGCGTGTTAGGACATACAAACCCGAATACAGTCAAGCAATACCTAACAATGGAGAGGACACAAACAGTAATAGAGGAGGAAATAAACAGTATTTTAAGTGCTTAAGTTTGCGTATGGCTTTAGTCTATATACAAAAGAGAGGCAAAAATATCGCTAAATAGGGGCAAAGATGCTCTTATTTGAGTGCGTGGGTTACAGTGCAGGGTTACGGGTTTAGTTAAAAGTGTGTAAAATGCTCAATATTGCTGAGGAAGTTGTAAAAAGGCTTTGTTTGCTTAGGGCAAAAATGGAGTTAGTGGCAACTTTTTAACAATATTTGTATGATTTTTGAAACACATTTATCTTACTTACAAGCGATAGGCGGCTATTTTGTGGGGTTTCTTATAGGTTTCCACTTATAGCTGTTAAGAGTGCTATAGAGAACACGGGGGGCATCAAATCTCTACAGATTTAGAGCCGTAACAGTCGACACCCCTCCCTTCTTTTTACAAAAACGGTTTTTTATAGGGGTGGCAACTAGCTTGAAACTTAAACTTAAAAAATGGGTATTGTAGTAGTATAAATTGACTTAAGTTTTAAAGCGTGATAAACTTATGCTTATCAAACTTATAAAAAATAGTGGCATTAAGTATAATGACTATTATTATCATTTATGCCTAGAGAAAAGTTATAAAAAAAGTGCTTTAAGTTTAGTGAAAAGCTGCGAAACTTAATTAAGTTTCAAGCCAAAAAAAGAGCAAAATCGCTCTAACCTTAAGCGAAAAGGCACACTTTAAGCTTCCGAAACTTAAATTTAAACTTTTCTTAGCTGTTTACTACTACAAAAGCCCTAAAAATAGGGGTTTTAAGCTTATTTCCAAGAGAATCTATATTATGTTAACCACTTTGTAACCTTAAAGCAATTATCACTTACTTAACTTGACTTATTTATACTAATTATGCAATAATCGCTAAATCATTTAAAAAAGGAGTTAAAATCATAACAGATACAAAAATGGCACAAAGCTTGAACATAAGCCCGAGAACATTATCAGATTGGAAAAAAGGCAGGGCAGAAGTGTATAAACGCCTCAAATGGAGTTATGCAGCTGAACAGCTATTAAAGGAGCTTCAATCTAAAAATGATGATGAAAGTGCAAAAATAAAAGAGTTGTTGAAAGACGGATAAAATATCGCCCCTCCGACCAAGAACGAGCGATAATAAAAACCATAAAGGGAATTTACAAGATGAATTATAACACATCAAAAACACTACAAGAACAGCCGCATATATTAGGCATAATAAGAAATGAGTTAGAAAAGCAAGAAAAATATCAAGAGTTAAAACAAATAGGTATCTCTTTTGAAGATTTTACAATCATAAGAGCTGGCAAATATATTCAGAAAGCCAAAAGCGGTTTTAATCTGTATTGTATCTTTTTATATGACGATAGTATTGAATTTGATTTCAATGAAGACAATATAGAATTAATATAGGTTGCATAATGAAAACAGAATGTATAAAACTAACGCTAAGGGATGAGCCTATGGAAATTATAAAGGGATGCACAGCACTTTTAGCGTCACTAGATGCTGATTTTGTAGATACAATTTACAGTGAAAAAGGGTATAAAAATTATATCGGATATTTTGACTGATGCCGTTACGAGATTAGATGAGGAGATGGAAATTAAAAAGGCAAAATAAATAAAAATTTAGGGGTTAAAATAGGGGTTAAAATTGACACAATAGCCCTATAACCCCTTTATATAAAATATGTTAAAATCCCTAGCTGTCCACCACTAAATATGCTATAATCTAATCATGAAAAGCAAAATTTTAGTCTTCTTACAATTTTTTATCATCTTTTTAATGATTCTTCCTTTAGGTTCTGCTGTTACTCATCCCTATCTTGGTGTTACCGTATTTGTTTTTGGCGGGCTTATCGGTCTAATGGCTATTGCTGCGCATGAGAGAGGAAATTTTAATATTCGTCCAGATATCAAAGAGAAATGTGTACTTGTAACACATGGTATTTATGCCTATGTGCGTCATCCTATGTATCTTTCTGTTTTACTCATGATGCTTGGCGTAAGTCTCGTCTATTTCACATATTATGAATTGATCCTTTATCTGTTTTTAATTATTGTCTTACTTGTAAAGCTTTTTTATGAAGAGGGTTTATGGCAATGCTACTCTCAAGAGTATATAGAGTATAAAAAAAAGACAAAAAGATTGATTCCTTTTCTTTTTTAACACAAACAAAGGCAGCTAGATGCGTTACTATTTTTTTCCATTACTTCTGACACTCTTTTTTGCTGCATGTAGTGCACCTGTGCCTAAACCTGTTGCCATAGAGCCATCTTTAAAAAAGATTGATTATCTAAAAGATGTCAAACCAATCTTAGACAAACGGTGTGTTGTTTGTCATTCCTGTTATAATTCTCCTTGTCAGGCAAAGTTCAGCTCTTTTGAGGGTATTGACAGAGGTGCTAGCAAAATAGAAGTCTATAACGCAACCCGATTACATGCCATCGATCCGACACGCCTCTTTATCGATGCACAGACTACACAGCAGTGGAGAGAAAAAGGTTTTTTTACTCTTACACATTCAAAGGAGAGTAACGCAACGCATAATGACTCTATTATGATACATTTGCTCTATGATAAAAAAATGCATCCTGAGATTATAGGTGATTATGATCCAGAGCATGATGAACTGAGTTGTCCACGCAATAAGGAGGAGTTGGCAGAGTATCTTGATGAGAAGCCACAGCATGGTATGCCGTACGGATTTCCTGCTCTTAAAAATAACGAGTATAACACAATAGCATCGTGGCTGGCACAAGGGGCAAAAGGTCCAAATGCAAAAAAACAACAAGCCTTAACAACTCCATCAAAAAATGCCTTGCGTGAGATAACAAAATTAGAAAAGTTTTTCAATGCACCTGATGCCAAGCATCAAATGACGGCGCGCTATCTTTATGAACATCTTTATCTTGCACATATCTATTTTCCAAGTGCAAAAGGAGAGTTTTATCAACTTATACGCTCCTATACCCCAAGTCCAAAAAAGCCGGAGATTATTCCGACACTACGTCCTTTTGATAACCCGGAGGTAAAAAAGTTTTATTATCGCCTTATAAAGATTCATTCGACAATAGTGCATAAAACACATATGGTTTTTCGTTTTGATGATGCAGCATTAGCACGTTTTAATCAACTCTTTATAAAACCGAAATGGCTGGAGAAACCGCATATTGTATCGTATGATGTAAAAATAAGTGCTAATCCTTTTATTGCTTTTAAGCAGATTCCGGCTCGTTCACGCTATCAATTTCTGCTTGATAATTCCCACTATATCATTATGACCTTTATTCGTGGCCCTGTATGTCGTGGACAGATGGCACTTAATGTCATTCATGATCACTTTTGGGTCATGTTTGAAGATCCAAAATATGATATTTCAGTTATACGTCCTGATTTTATAGATAAAGAGGTACAAAATCTCTCTTTGCCGATAGAAAAGGTAGATAAAGAGCTTTTAGAATCTTTTAGTGATGCCTACAGAGAACGTTATAAGCGTTACTACAGTGCAAAGAAAAAAATACTCCAGCAACTCTATCCTCATGGTCTGCCTCTACAGTCGATTTGGGCTGGAGAAAGAGCTGAAGATGCGCCGCTTTTAACTGTTTATAGACACTTTGACAGTGCTTCTGTACATAAGGGGATTCTCGGAGAAGAGCCGCGAACGATGTGGGTTATTGATTATGCTCAGCTTGAGCGTATCTACTATACACTCGTTGCCGGTTATGATGTCTTTGGCAACGTTTCACACCAGACAAATATCCGAAGATATATGGACTTTTTACGCATAGAAGGAGAGTTGAACTTTTTGGACTACATGCCAAAAGAGAAGCGATTTAGCATGTTGAAATCTTGGTATATTGGTGACAATACTGTAGATGATTATAAATATCAGGGGCTTAATATTTTAAATAATGCTTTTGCTTATAAAACTCCCTATCCAAAATATGAATTCATCAAGGCTCTGCTGCAAAAACAGATATTACCAACTACGAACATTCATTTCGATAAACTTAACTTTAAAAAACCGGGGGAGAATTTACCTGTCATGCCAAAAAAATTAACGACACTCTCCGATTATATGCAAGCAGCACGTTCTATTACACTGCCGGGAAGCGGCTTTATTTCACACATGACAGACAGGGGAGCAAATAATATCTTTTTGAGAATAGATATGCCTGATGGTACTTTTGTGACAAGAAATCTTGTCATTAATCGCTGGCATGACAATGTCAACTCTCTTTTTGCTGAAGCAAGCAGGCTAAATCCCAAAAAAGACACTATGGATATTTTGAGTCAAAGTATCGGATCCTATCCGAATGTTTTTGCTGTTGTAAAATTTAAAGATTTGCCTGATTTTTTGAAATTGATGAAATATACACAAGGAAGCGATACTGATATCAAAAGAATGAAAAAGTATTTTATATCCCGTTCAGATAAAGATTTTTGGAAAATAGCCGACTGGTTTACGAAACATTATTATAAACAAGATCCTCTCAACGCAGGTCTTTATGACCTTAATCGTTATGCAAGAACTCCATGGAAAAAGGAATATTAATGGATATTATTTTACTCGTTAAATCTATTGTAGGGCTTGTCATTATTCTTGGCATATTAATCCTCTTCTTTCTTTATACTCCTACATCAAAGAAAAAGCTACCAAAAAAAAAGAAAAACTCTTATGTACAAAAAATTAAAAAAGAGTCCAAACCTGAAATCAAGGAGCTGTTAGAGGTTATTCGCAATAAGAATGCAAGTACAAAAGAACTAACTACAGCTTTAGATACCATTATAAAATACTATGGGAAAATCCATCCAAAACTTGGTATCCGTACGCATCCTGACTTTGATATTTACTCAGAGATACTGCTACGTATCTGCAGGCATCCAAATACAACGAAAGATATTATCATTAACTTTGATAAAGAACTGGAAAAAAGAAACCCTGAGTATGTCAGAGAGATAAATGACTCTCTGACAAAAGGGTTGAATTCAAGAGGATTATAGCTGTTACTGCCCTTTTACAACTGCTTCTTTAACAGCTTGGAGCAGCTCTTGAAAGCCTTTATCACTAGACTCTTCTACTTTTTTAAGCTCTTCAATTGCAGCATGCAAATTGCCAATATGAGCTTCATGCATTGCAGTTTTTAAACCTTGATGGACTGTTAAGTGGTGCTTATTAACACTCGATATATGTGAACTGCCTTTAAGAAGTGTATGTGAAATTTCACTAAACCATCTACCAAAACGACAGTTGTTTTCATCTGCAATGTTTACTTCTTCTTTCTTGAGAATGCCTTTATATCCTGCAATTTTCAATGCAATATGATCTATTTTTCCATTGCTGATATTAAATTCCGTTGTCAATGCCGCTGTTTTATTTTTAATCTCTTCGGAGTTTTCTACAACTCTATTGATATTCTCTTTAAAATTGTCAATAATATCCATTACTTTCGCTGTTTCATCCATAAAAGTATTGCTAATCTCCATCATAGAGTTGGAATTTTGCTTGAGTCCATTGATGTTGATCTCTACTTCCTGTGTTGCTTTTTGTGTGCGTTCTGCAAGTTTTCTTACCTCATCGGCAACCACGGCAAAACCGCGTCCATGCTCTCCGGCACGTGCTGCTTCGATAGCAGCATTGAGGGCAAGAAGATTTGTTTGATCAGAGATATCTTTAATGAGATTAATAATCTCAGCAATGGACATAACACTGTCGTTGAGTGAATTAGAGTCATCGCCAAGTGTATTGGCATGTTCTTGAATTGTTTCAATAGTTGAAGCAATCTCTTCAGTCTGCCCTTCTACATTATGCATTCTGGTATTTGTTTTTGTATTGAGATCATTAATGTCCTCAAGCTGCAAAAGATTGTCTTCTATAGTACTCTGTAAAAAGCGTGTTCCATCATCATAACTTGTAATAACTGTATCTAAGAGCTTATGAATCTCTTTTTCATCATCTTGCGGTACTTCTTTGAATGTTTGTATCTGTAATAACTCATCTTTGAGTCTTTGCGCTTCATCTTCTAGTGCACGAATTCGTTCTGTATAAGCTGTCTCAATCTTCGCAATCTTCTCTTTACATCCAAACATACATTATCCCTTTTTTATAATCTTGAGTAATTCTAGCTTTTTATAACTAAAAACTCTCTTTATTGCTGTCTTTTATTAAAACCCGAAGTTCCGAGTTTTGCTTCTGTTTTAAAATCTTTGGCATAGGGTTTGAGGTAAGGAGGGACGGCACGACCTTTGAGTTTGAGTAAATCTTCAAGCATAAGGAGTGCTACGCGTTCATCTTGCATCTTTTTCTCTTGTGTAAGATAGATAAAGATCAGCTCACCCAAGCGTGGCAAGGAGATTTTCCAAGTAGAGTCTGTCTGTTCGTAAATCCAGAGTGAAAAGGCATAGAAGTTCTTAAAAACGCTTCCATCTTCCCAAAGCAGCGGCAGAGATTTTTTAAAGTTTCCACTGTTGTAGTAAAGATCCCAAAAACGGGAAAATCGCTTCATAATCTGAATATCTTTAAACGAAAGCTGATTGTTTTTTAAAATATCATACGGTGGAATATCACTGTAAACCATTCCATGCTCAATATCGTGGCGGTTGATATGTGTGCCTGAGAGTTTTTTGAGTATGCCTATCTGTATCTCACAGCTGCTAAGGCGCATCAATTCATCAAGATTACGTCCAAAGCTCTCTAGCGATTCACCGGGAAGTCCGACAATAAGATCAAGATGAATATGTGCAGAGGTTTCATTCTCTAAAAAAGTGATATTCTCCTTTATCTTATCGAGTTTAAGCTGACGGGAGATATTGTTTGCAATCTCAAGATTGAGCGTCTGGATACCGATCTCAAGTTGCAATGCTCCATGAGGGAAGCGCTTAATCTTCTCTCGCAAGCTGGCTGGAAAGTGGTCTGGAATAACTTCAAAGTGTGCAAAATAAGGAGGCTCTTTTGCTAAAAAGAAGTCTAAAATTTTATTAGCTGCATTCATATTGAGATTGAATGTTCTGTCAACAAACTTAAAGTTGCGTGCACCCCTCTCCCAAAGTTTCTCAAACTCACACAACATTGTATGAAGATCAAAAGCACGAACCCTCTCATCCATAGAAGAGAGACAGAATTCACACGCAAAAGGGCATCCGCGTGAGATCTCTACATAGATGTATCGGTTTGCGATATCATGGTCGCTGTAATATTCATATGGCAGTGCAATATTTTTTAGGTTTGGTATGCTCATACGAATAATACGCTCACTTGACTCATTGAGCGATATTTTTCTGCAGAGTTCATAAAATGCCAAATCACCTTCACCTTGAATGATGTAGTCAGCAAGATCATAATTGACACGAAAAGGCTCATACGTTACTTCAGGACCGCCTAAAACTATAATGGTTTGCGGGGAGACTTTTTTAAGAATATGAATGAGTTCATGTATATGTGCCGCATTCCAAATATAGACACCAAGCCCGATAATATCCGGCTGGTGATCAAGAAGCTTCTCTGCGATGCTCTGCAGGGCATCATTAATGCTAAACTCCATAATTTGCGTAGAGGTTTTTAGCTCTTGCATATTTGCATAAAGATAGCGCAATCCAATGGCAGAGTGTGTATAGCGTGAGTTAAGCGTGCTTAAAATAATTTTCATAAAAGAAGTTTACCATATTTGAGAAGAAAACAGCCAAGAGAAATAAAAGGGGGAAAAACTTGGCTGTTTTAAAAATTTATAGGAGTATATATCTCGCTTATGAAAGGGGGAAAACATAATTGAGATGTAAAATTATAATAATTATAAGTAAATAATAAGTAAACTGTTGCTTATGTTTCTACTTTTATCCCTTTTTTACTATTTTTATTTTTCAATTGTCGGTATCTATATCATTTTTTTGCCAAAAGTGCTCAGTGGAGTTGGCTACTCTGCGAGTGAAATAGGCATCATTTTTGCCGCTGCTCCGCTAGTGCGTTTTATTTTGCCGTTTTTATTTATGAAAGGAGTGCAACTCAACAGTAAAGTATTTCAGTTTTCACTGCTTTTAGCAAGTTTGAGCGCTTTTTCTTTTTACCTCTCTTTAGAGCATTTTTTTCCGCTTTTACTCTCTAATATCGCACTAGGCATTGGACTTGCGCTTATATTGCCCTATGTTGAGTTGCTCTCTCTTGGAGTGATAGGAAAAGAGCGCTATGGTAAAGTACGCCTTTTTGGTTCGCTTGGTTTTATTATTGTTGCATTGGTTTTAGTCAAATTTTTAAACTCTGCTTTTGTTGCTCTTGATTTTTTGTTTGTTTTGACACTTATGATGAGCTTTTTTGCCTACCTTGTACAGAGACATTCACAAAAAGTACAAAAAAAAGAGAGTGAAATTTATGAAAATGACATCTCTCTTTTGCGTGACTGGAAGCTATGGTCTGCTCTGCTGTTGATGCAGATGAGCTTTGGACCTTTTTATAACTTTTTTACTATCTATGAAACAGATAGAGGTATTTCGCTTGATATGACCGTATATCTTTGGAGTTTTGGTGTTATTGTAGAGGTTGCGATGCTTTTTTTCCAAGGAAGATTTTTACGTGGCAACCTTCTTAAAGTATTGCAAATAACGATCTTTGCAACTGTGCTGCGCTGGTTTTTACTCTTTGCCTATCCTACAACACTAGGCGTACTTTTCTTCGCACAATCGCTACATGCACTCTCCTTTGCGCTTTTTCACTCTGCGGCTATCAGCTACCTTTTTGCACACTACAAACATAAAAGTCTTGCGCAACAATTCTTTTCAGGTATTACCTATGGCTTGGGTGGTTTACTTGGAGCATTGTTCTCTGGTTTTATTTATGAGTACTATCCAAAATATCTCTTTTTAAGTGCAGCAGCTATTGCATTAATGGCTCTGTTTATGATAAACGCCTATAAAAAAATTAGCCTAAAATAGAGCGGATCATAATGGCATAATGTAATACAAAAAGATTCACAAAGAAAATAAACATAGAAGAGCCGCGTGAAAGCATATTTTCAAGTTTTGTTCTCTCTCTGTCATTTGTTCTATAGGCAATGAAAAAATGGATAACAGTCGCTATAACCAAAAAGAGAACAAGCCAGAGTTTCATACTTAAGAGCTCTGCGACTTCGTTTGTATCATTTGAGAGAAGCATATCAAGCAGTCCATCTGTTTTTATCATAAGTGTGCCACTCACTAGAAGAATCAAAAGAGAGACAAGTTCAAAATAGCCAAAGATAGGGCCTACATGTGGATAAACTTCTCTTTGTTTTTGTTTGTCGGTTAAAGTAACTCCCAAAATAAACATAAAAATTGAACCGCCTATCCACGCAATGGCTGCTAAAAGATGAAAATGTATTAAATAGTTCACAGTAACTCTCCACGTTTAAGTTTTGTAATTTTATCACGATATTTACGGATATAGAATGCTTTTTCTTCAAAAGAGATATTTGTTGCAAAATTTATCTTCTTTAACTCACGCTCATAATATTTTTTTAAAAAAGTAATAAGCTCTAAATTAAGTGCATCTATACTCTCTAAAGCTTTGATGCTTTCATCTACAAGTATCTCCATAAGCTCCGGTGCATCTGTTTTTCCTGCAAGTGCCAAAGAGAACTCTCTTGCGTGAAACTGCAGCAGAGAGGGATCAATGACATCTAAGATATGATCAATAAACTCCGGATGCTCAAGCACTGTTTTAATCAAAGAGAGCTCCCACATATCACGATGGGCATTTTTTTGCATCAAAGGAGGGTTTTGTATATTCTCCTGCC
>FPHK01000115.1_pt1 | contig 13315 bp, 12 predicted proteins | sample 1057251 | NCBI WGS metagenome assembly FPHK01 (sample SAMEA4473311, study PRJEB15554) | hydrothermal vent metagenome | biome: marine basaltic hydrothermal vent biome; feature: marine hydrothermal vent; material: water | place: Pacific Ocean | collected 2011-06-14/2011-07-23 | depth 1155 m
GATGCGTAAAGGTGTAGATGAAAAACTCCTTGAAAAAGTAAAAGTAAAATTTGAAGAGCTCAAAGAGGCAAAAGTAAATTTTGAGACCCTCCAAGCAGCACAAAACGCTATGAGTAAAGAGTTTGGCGTCTATAAGCGTGAGGGAAAAGACATCTCAGAGCTAAAAGCAAAAGTAGATGAGAACAAAATTCGCATTGCTGATGCACTTGAGGTGCAGAGACTCCGTCAAGAGGAGCTTGAAAAGATTGCAATGGCAATTCCAAATATTCCTGATGATGATGTGCCAGATGGAGAGGATGAAGAGGATAATATCGAACTCAAAAGAGTCTTAGAACCTCGTAAATTTGACTTCACACCAAAAGAGCATTGGGAACTTGCAGAGCAAAATGGCTGGATAGATTTTGAGCGTGGTGTCAAACTTGCAGGAAGCCGTTTTAGTGTTGCTTATGATATGGGTGCAAAACTCGAACGAGCACTTATCAACTTTATGCTCAACCACAATGCAAAAAAAGGCTACACAGAGGTAAGTGTGCCACATATTGTCAATCGTAAAGCACTCGAAGGAACAGGGCAACTTCCAAAATTTGAAGAGGACCTCTACAAAATAGAGAATCAAGAGCTTTTTCTTATTCCTACAGCCGAAGTGCCTTTGACAAATCTTTTTCAAGATGAGATAATTCCAGCTGAAAATCTTCCTATTAAGATGACAGGCTATACATCATGTTATAGAAAAGAGGCAGGAGCAGCAGGACGCGATACGCGTGGTATTATCCGTCAGCATCAATTTCACAAAGTAGAGCTTGTCTGCATCACAAAACCTGATGAGAGCGAAGCTATATTTAATGATATGGTAGAGACGGCATCAGAGATTTTAACAGCACTCAATCTCCCACACCGTCTAGTCAATCTCTGCACAGGTGATTTAGGTTTTGGTGCAGCACATACAACAGATATTGAAGTATGGCTCCCAGGGCAAAACACCTACAGAGAGATAAGCTCTATCTCAAGCACAAGAGATTTTCAAGCAAGACGCGCAAAAATTCGCTACAAAAATGGCAAAAAGAATGAGCTTGTCCATACCCTCAATGGAAGCTCTTTAGCAGTTGGACGTACTATGGTCGCTATTATGGAGAACTATCAGAATGAGGATGGAAGCATTACTATTCCCGAAGTTTTAAAACCATATATGGGACTTTAAGAGCCATCCTATTAGTGGTACTTTTTTTGCTTAAAATACTTTAGAAACAGATGCAAGGTAGTAAATGGCTAATACACCAGAAGAGATAATTATTATTGAAGACAGTGATGCTGCTTCTTTTAATGACGACAGCGAAAATGCCAATAGTAATTATCTGCAAGAAGAAGAGGCAAAAAGAAAAAAGATAATTCTTTTTGGTGGTATTGCCATCATTGTTGTTCTTCTTATCGCTGTAACAGTTGTTCTTCTTACCCTCAAATCTTCCAAAGAACATGCCAATATCGATTTAAATTTTATTGACAAAAAAATCGAACAAAGCAATAAAAAACCATATATAGAACCAAGTAAACTTGAGAGTATGATTGCAAAAGCAAACTATCTTTATGCCAATGGCTCCAAACATAAAGCATTAGCACTCTATGAAGAGATTGCTATCTACAGTGAAGCCATCTCAAACTATAATCTTGGTGTTGCACAACTCAAAGATGCCCAATACAAAAAAGCACTCCAAACCTTTCAAAAAGCCATAACAAATAATGAAAAACGTTGCGTAAGTGCCATTAATGCAGCAGTATGCTCTTTACATCTACATGACAAAGAAAATTTTAAATATTATATTGATCTTGCCTATGCCTATCTACCTTATGAGATAAATTCTCCGCTCTATTCTTATTATTATACACTCATAAGTTACTACAATAAAGATTATCTTGCTGCACTTAATTCATTGAAAAATGCAACGTCCAAAGCATACCCTGCCATACAGCATCACCTCAGTGCCAAAATTAATGCACTCTATGGTAATGATTACGATGCTATTGATGCTTTGGAAAAAAATTATGATGAGACTGATGATCTCTCTTTAGGCTTACTCTATGCTCGTATTGGAGATTTTAGTTTGGCAAGTAACCATTTTGAAGAGGCAATAAAAAAAGAAAAACATCCACTACAAGCCACACTAGCATTAGGACTTATTAATCTTAAAGCAGGGCACATTGCAAAAGCGGCTAAAGAGATAAAAGAGGTAACAGAAAAATATCCACAAGAAGTTTACAAATATTACCCAGTGAAAGTACAACTTAAAGATTCACTCTTTGACCCACAAAAAGCACAGCAAGAGTACAGAAAAAAGATTCTAAAATCAAAACATATCATTTACCAAAAAATCTTTTATTTTTCACCGTACAAGGTCTTTAATGCCAACCAGACTATTAGCTATATCCGTAAAGGAAATGCTAATATTTACATAGACAACGTTGAAAGTGCGAAAAAGTATCTTAAAAGAAGTTCTGCTTCCTCTTCTGTAAATGTCGGCATTATAAAAGCCATTAAAAAAGCACTCTCTTTTCAAATTAGAGCAGCAAATGAAGATCTGCAAAAACTTGCAAAGATACAACCTAAACACTCAATTTTACAATATGATCTTGGACTCACTTATGCACAAATGGGAAACTTAAGAAAGGCACATGAACATTTTCTTCGCTCATACTATCTTGATGCAAAAAACTACCTCTCTGGCATCTATGCTGTAATGACAGCCAAACTTATTAATAAAAAATATCATAAACTCAGATCAATCATAAAAGATTCCATAGCTTTAGAGGATGAAAGTGAAGAGATTGATTTATATAAAACATTGATGGCTCTTAGTCAAGATGATTATATAGTAGCTGGCGACTGGCTTACAAAAGACTACAAACAGCGTCCGCTCTATCTTGCCCTTGATGTTTTAATTGCTACAAAACTCTCAAATATGGAAAAGGCAAAAGAGTCAGCCAATAAACTGCTACTAATGCAACCTAATGATATTCTTCCTAATATTATTTATATGGATACAAATTTTGCCACACTCAAACCTTCAAAATATGCAGAAAAAATACTCAAATATCTTAAAAAACACTCTTTTCACTATAATGATCTCTACTATGGTCCCTATATAGCACGCTATCTTTTTATTCAAGAGAATTTAATCAGCGGTCGGCTCTACTACTTACAAAAGCAGCTCGAACATGTGCTACAAACAACAAAAAAAGATACACGCGATATTGAGAGTTCTCTTGCACTTGTCGCACTTTATGATAAATCGTTTGAAGAGTCTTACACTCTTTATAACAATCTCATCGATGAGCTCAAAGTACGCGATGCCTATACACTCTTTCTCGGAGCAGTTGCTTCGACTGCAGCAGGGCATCATGAAAATGCAATAGCCCTTTTAGAACTAGCAAAGATGAAAGATGGAAGTTTCTATGAGAGTCGTTTTGCACTTGCACTCTTATATATGGAGAGAGAAGATAACGAAGGTGCGGTTATTCAACTCTCACATATTCATAAAGATGGATTTCAATCACACTATTTTGAATTTTTGATAGATACAAACAAATTGCTTTTTCAAAAGCAGCATCCAAAGAAATAAAATTTAAGAAAAATGTCCTACAACTGTTTGGGAAGCAAGTACCTCTTGCCCTATTTGCACATTAAGAGAAAAGTTGCTTGGTATATAAAGAGATGTTACACCATTTGCCATAAAGCCATATCGAGAAGATGGCATAAGTTTTTCTCCAATATTTAGCTCAATAGTAAGTGGTACAAAACTTTGCTTAAGTCTGTGAATCACTTTAATACTATTTTTTGCACTGTCAGTAAATACTAACTCCACATACTCATTTAAAAGTGTAAAAAGTTTTGTGTTTTTTGCAACTCTACTACCTCGTACAAGCTTCATAGATGTTACTTCTGAGTGCATTGGCATACGTAATACACCAACATTAAAATAAGAAGCGTCAATATCAATTCTATAACCATACACTGCATCTTCTTCAAGTTTTTCAATCGCAGTTACTATACCATCACATGGCATGACAAGAGTATTTTGTTGAGAATTTAACGTAACTCTCTCAGGATTTCTAAAAAGGTAAACAAGAAAAAGAGCTACTACAATTGCAAGAAATGCAAAAAAGTCAAAATCTAAAAGAGAACAAATGACAAAAGCAAACAGAGCATAAGCAATATAACGCCAACCACTTTTAGCTATAACAAAAAGATTATTTTTCATCTCTTTTTACTCGCTCTCTTTAACTTCGCCACTCATTGTAGCATCCTCTTTGAGTTCATCTTCGATACTCTCAGTTTCACTTACAACTTTTGATTCAATTCCATTCTCTTTTTCAAAGTTCATAATAATTTCACGAACCTCTTCACCTGTAATATTCTCTTTTTTATAAAGAAGAGCAACCATACCTTCAATAGCACCTCTATACTCTTCTAAACGAGCGACAACAGATGCATAATGCTCATCAAGTGATTGCTTAATAAAAGCATCCATCTCCTCTGCCATTTTATCACTGTATTCACGTGTAGCCTGTTGTCCTCCACCTAAGAAAGACTGTCGTGTTTTTTCAAGAACCATTAAACCTGCAATATCTGTCATACCATAAGTCTGCACCATAGATTTTATAATATCTGTCGCACGCTCAAGATCATTTCCCGCACCTGTTGAAATTTCACCTATGAACACTTGTTCTGCAGCGCGACCACCAAGGAGTGTATCGACCTCAGCCCAAAGTTCATGGCGTTGCATCATAAACTTATCTTCTTCAGGTTTATTCAGTGTATAACCAAGAGCAGCAAGACCACGTGGAACAATAGAAACCTTAGAAACTTTTTTCGCACCCTCTGTTGTTTCAGCAAGCAACGCGTGCCCACTCTCATGATAAGCAACAATTTTCTTCTCTTTTGGATTGATACGACGAGATTTTTTCGCAAGTCCAGCTAAAGCACGTTCAACTGCTTCATACATATCTTTTTGTTTGACTGTTTTTTGACTTTTACGCCCTGCTAAAAGTGCTGCTTCATTAACAACATTTGCCAAGTCCGCTCCAGCAAGTCCTGCAGTCAGGCGAGCAACCTCTTCTAAATCTACATCATCATCAATTTTAACATCTTTGACGTGAACTTTGAGGATTTTAATACGCCCTTCAAAATCCGGTTTATCAACAAGTACTTGTCTGTCAAAACGACCAGGACGCAAAAGTGCCTGATCTAAAATCTCAGGTCTGTTGGTTGCTGCTAAGATGATAACCGGCGTATCTGTTCCAAATCCATCCATCTCTGCAAGCAATTGGTTAAGTGTCTGTTCACGCTCATCATTGCCGCCCATCGGTCCACCCGCAGTACGACTTTTCCCAATGGCATCAATCTCATCTATAAAAATAATAGAAGGAGCATCTTTTTTTGCCTGCTCAAACAGATCACGAACACGCGCCGCACCCACACCGACGAACATTTCAATAAAACTTGAACCGCTTACCGAGAAAAATGGTACTTCCGCTTCTCCGGCAACGGCTTTTGCCAAGAGTGTCTTACCGGTACCCGGACTACCGACTAAAAGTACCCCTTTAGGAATCTTCGCTCCGATTTCAACATAACGACCAGGATATTTTAAAAAGTCCACTATCTCTTGAACTTCCTCTTTTGCCTCTTCTACACCGGCTACATCATCAAACTTCGTTTTTGGTTTCTCAGAAGAGATAAGTTTTTTTGAGTTTCCCATACCAAGCAGCCCGCCGCCCATACTCTTTTGCATTCTTCCGGCAAAAAACATCCAGATACCAATAATAAGCAAGAACGGAAAAAGCCATCCAAACATATCGGTAAACCAGTTCGTTTCAGAAAAACCTGTATAATCTATCTTCTCTTTATCGAGCATTTTAACGAGTTCATTATCCCCTTTGACAATACGCGTCGTGTAAATCTTCGTACCATCAGCAGACATTGCACGTATCAAAGTCTGTCCAATCTCAACTTTTTTAACGGCTTTCTCTTTTACAAGCTTTTTAAGCTGGGAGTAATCCACCGGCTGAACACGTGCTGTTGGACTCATTGCTGAATTTATACTTCCTGAACCCTCTCCGACCATAACCTTAAAAAGCAAAATCACTGCAACCGAAAAAATCGCAAATGTCAGCAATGGATTTTGATTGAAAAAGTTATTATTATTGTTTTTATTATTATCTTGATTTGCCATCTATCTCTCTTTTATCTTTTTTTGAGTACTAAAGTAACCCATTCCTCTTGTGCTATCTTCTCTACTATTTCACAATCTTTATAATAGGCCAATACTTTTGCTTCATATTTATCAAGTATGCCTGATAAAATTAAAATACCATCATCTTCCATCGCATCTTTTAACTCTTTTGCAATAAAAGTCAGCACATCAGCCACTATATTTGCAACTACAATATTATATTTATGCTTCGTTATTGAGCAAGAGCCTTCCCATAGTGCATGAAATTCAAGATCATTGAGCAAAGCATTCTCTTTTGCATTTGCAACCGATACAGGATCAGTATCACAAGCATCCACAACAGCACCAAGCTTCATAGCTCCAATGCCAAGTATTCCACTCCCACATCCTACATCCAAGACCCTGTCACCTGCTTTGACATATCTTGATATAGCCAACAATGATGAAGCTGTTGTTGGATGGTGTCCTGTTCCAAAGGCAAGCGCCGGATCTATAACGATATTTATAAGCTCTTTGCTTGGCTCGCTCCATGTAGGATGGATATAAAACTTCCCTATACTCAAAGGCTCTATACTCTTTTTATAGGCTTCAACCCAATCACTGTTTTGCAGTTTTTTCTGCTCTGTTTCTAGCTCTATGATCACACCAAGTGCTTTTTGCAAAGCTTCACGAAACTGCTCCAGTCCCCAGACTATCGTGTCAAGTTCCTCTTCACTGCGTATAATAAACCCCTCCTCGGTCTCTTCAAAACCGATAGGAAGCGTATCTGCTAAGAAATCTGAAAAGAGGGAGTAATGAGAAGAGACTTTGACACGAAGATAAAAATAATGCTCCTGCATTACTCCGCTACACCCATCACAGCAGCAAGTTTCTCTTTAAGTACCTGTGGAGTAAACGGTTTAACAATATAGTTATTTACACCGGCTTTAAGTGCTGTGATAACTTCTGCTTTTCCACCTTCAGTTGTAACCATAATAATTGGTAAATCTTTAAAGCGACTATCAGCACGAACTTTTTTCACAAGTTCAAGTCCATTCATTTCCGGCATATTCCAGTCAGTGATAAGCATCTCTATATCTGGATTTGCATCAAGTTGCGCCCAACCTTCAACACCATCAGCCCCTTCTAACACATCTTTGTAACCAAGACGCGCTAAAGTGTTTTTTATAATACGACGCATCGTCGAGCTATCATCAACAACAAGTAATTTCAATTGAAATCCTTTTTAATATAATTTGCAAATTTATTTATCTAATAATAACTAAATTTTGTTTGTTTTACCATTAAGCTAAAAGTTTGAACATTTCAGGAAGGTTCAGTGTGCCTTCATAGTAAGCTTTTCCAATGATAACACCTTCTACTTCACCTGTAGCAATGAGTGCTTTGATATCCTCTTCATCTTTAACACCACCGCTGGCAATCGTAGCTATTTTACTCGCTCGTGCTATATCAAGGGTAAAATCGACATTGACACCTGAAAGTGTACCGTCACGTCCAACATCTGTACAAATTATAGCTTCAACACCTGCATTGGCAAACTCTCGTGCCAAATCTGTCGCTTTCATCTCACTTACTTCGCCCCAGCCTTCAACTGCAACATATCCATCTATGGCATCAATACCTACGGCAATAGGATACTTCGCCGCCATATCTTTAACAAACGCTGGATCTTTAACTGCAATAGAGCCTAAAATAATTCTGTCAATGCCAATATCGAGCATCTTTTGAATCGTCGCCTCATCCCGAATACCACCACCGAGTTCGAGTTTGACATTACAGTTTTCTCTAATTTTTACAATTTGCTCCAAGTTTTTCGGCTCACCGGCAAAAGCACCGTTTAAATCTACAAGATGTACCCACTCCGCACCCATATCTTCAAATGTTTTTACAAGCTGCCAAGGCTCCTCGGAGTATATTTTTGCACTCTCCATAAGCCCTTTTGTCAGGCGTACCGCTTTACCGTCTTTTAAATCTATTGCTGGATATAAAGTCATTTTTTTCCTTCTTTTTTAAATTATTCTGTTACAAATAGATTTTGCAACTTCTCTTTAAGTTCATTAAAATATTTATGCTTAAAATTATAAGGCGTATCTGGATAAGCAAGCTTATAAATCTGCTTTAGAAGTGCTTTATCATTGCCTTTTGCTTTAAATTCACTACATTGTAAAAAATCATCTATGCACTTTTTTTGTTCTTCTGGGATTGTTGACAAAAGTAAAGATTCAATATTACCAGTATGCGTATTAGGATTACGACTTATGTAGAAATCTGATACACTTCCTAGTCGTAAATCATTCAAAACGCTTCTCAAACCATCAACTGTTCTTGTATAACCACCAAAAATGTTATCATCTTCTTCATTGTCAGCATCTAAAATAAAAAGAATCTTTTTAATCTCTTGCTCTTTAATTTCCATCTGTAAATTTTTATATATACCATAATCTTTTTTAAAAAAATTACTTTTACTACCAAAACCATAAAATGCAACTCGATTTACATCTAATTTCAAATCTTCAAGCAACAGTTTAATTATTTCACTATCTAAAGATTTATTTGCATGTCCTTCATGACAAATTGCAAATTTTACCATCCCCTTACCTCATGAGCACTCTCTATACTACTTTGCAACATCTCATAGTCTCTCACACCAGCCATAATTTTGCCATCATCCACCTGTGTCATTTTTATATAACTTACAGATTCCTCTTGCAACTCTTTAGAAACTCTTGCATAAGACTCTATAAACTCTTTAGAGTGCGTTGTTGCAAAAATTTGTACACTATTCTCTTTAGAGAGTTGAAAAATAATTCTCCACATGGCATCAAACTTTGTATAATGCACTCCATTTTCTACCTCATCTAAAAAAACAACTCTCTGATCATCATATAAAATTGTCAGTATAATATTAATGAAATTTTTTACACCATCTCCATACTCTGATAATCTATAAGATTTGCTATCGTGATCAAATAACAATATATCTTCATCAGTCATATCAATTTTACTAATATTAAATAACTTAAAAAGATACCCATTTATTAAATCATTTCTATCATCTTTTTTTATCTTACTTAAAAGTTTTCTAATATTAGTTTGATTATTACTACACACTGTTACAAACTTGTAAAAACCAAGTTCTGGCATAGCGTTCTTTTTTTCTTTCAGGGTATAAAAATATCTATTTTTTTCATATTTATAGAGTTCAAAAGAGCCATCATTCCAATAATTTTTCTTTAAAAATCTATTAGGAAAAACAATATTATCTTCAATATAAAGTTTACATCTATTTGGAATCTCAAGTTCCATATTTGAAAAGTTATTCAAAGAGATAGTATCTGCCAACCAAGAGAGTAAAAAATCAACACCGTATCTACTATTCTGCAAAGAAAAAAAACTCTTAATAATCTCAAAATTTAATTTTTCTCTATCAATATTGGCTGCATTTTTTTGATAAAAGTCTTGTAAATTAGAAATAAGATAAAGTGCCTCCATAAAAGCAGTTTTTCCTACATTATTTTTTCCACCTATAAGATTAATACGAGCAAAACCATCTGCTTGAAAATTTTGTAAAGATTTATACGCTTGTATTTTTATCTCTCTTATAAAGTGTTCTTCCATTCTAGTTCCTAAAGTTTTATAAAATTTTCTAAAATTTTCAGCCCGTTTTTATGGCTCTTTTCCGGATGAGGCTGAATTCCCATAATATTTTCATGCGCCACTGCCGAAGTAAACTTGTAGCCGTAGTAAGTCTCTCCGATAATATCATCCTCATTTGCACAATGCACATGATACGTGTGGACAAAGTAGAGATAGTGTTCATCATCAAGGCCTTCAAAAAGAGGATGTTCTTTTGTAAACATTCTATTCCAGCCCATATGCGGCACTTTTAATTTCTCTTCAAATTTTGCACTCTCAAAATGTTTCACTTTTCCTTTTATAAGGCCAAGCCCTGCGTGAGAGCCGAACTCCTCAGAACTCTCAAAAAGCAGCTGCATTCCAAGGCAGATGCCAAGCATCGGTTTTTTTGAGGCTGCAAATGCCTTAATTGCCGCAATCATATCACGCTCACGCAAATGCTCCATAGCATCACCAAAAGCACCGACACCCGGCAGTATCAGCTTGTCATATTTTGCAAAGTTTTCAGGATCACTCTCAACAACCGTCTTGCTTCCTAGTTTGGCAAATGCATTTTGCACACTTGCCAGATTTCCCATGTTATAATCAATTATTCCTATCATTCATCTATCTTTAATTTTGTAAATTTTATATATATTGCCAAACTGATCAGCAAAAATGCCACACCCATGACAATATACATCGCGTATATCAGTTTGTTAGGATCAATAATCGCGAACTTAAATACCAACATCAAAGCCTCAATGGAGAGAGCGATAATGATCGAGCCTAAAAACCGAACCATCGTCTTGTGCGGTCCTGAAACATTATGCTCTTTATGCCGTCCGAGGATCTCTTCTTCTATCAAAGTTTTAGAGAGATCAAAAATAGCAAGAGAGAGTGTTAAAAGGATCGTCGCTTCAAACATATCTTTTATTTTAAATTTATCGGGTGTAATTTCATAAACAAAAAAGCTCTGAATACCTTTAAAAAAGAGTAGTCCCGCCACAGCAATAAGCGCAAAGGCAAAAGCAGCATATGCAAATTTAAAAAATTCACTAAAAAAATGATCCATCGTCGTAGGATGTGCAATTTTAATTGCTTCTTCAAGAGGGACATCAAGGCATGCTACATATTTGAGCTCTCCGCTTTCATTAAAAATCGGAACAGATGCAGTTACAGTTAAATCACCCGTAATAAGAGAAGGATAAGGATCCGTCAACGTGCAGCGCTCTTCTCGAACAGCACGATAATAGTACGCTCTATCAGCCCTGATTCTTCCAATATCATTATCTATTTGCCCATGTTGCGTAAAGGTTGCAGAGACCTGCACACCTTTTTCATCTAACAAATAAACACCCTCACAATGTTCAAGTTCTGCTTTGATCTTCAGCAGACGAGGCATAATCATCTCACGCGTAATAGAGGGCAAACGATTTGGTATATTTTTTGAGAAGAGATAACAAAAATAGGCTCTTGCTTTTGTTCTGCCTTCTGAAAAGAGTTGTATATCATGTGCAACCATAGCGAACTACCTCCTCCTTTAAATTTATATTTGAATTATAGCAAATATTTCTTGCTATAATGTCATTGATGAATAAAGATATAAAAAAGATAGCGATTGTCAGACTCTCGGCACTTGGTGATATTGTAAACAGCGCTGTTGCTGTGCAGTTCATAAAACAAAACTATCCTCATGCAACACTCACATGGATTGTTGAAGATGCCTTTGGCGATATTTTAAAAAGTGTAAAAGGGATTGATACGATCCATAGAGTCAACCTTAAAAAATTTAAACGCGAAAAGAGTTTTGCACTCTTAAAAGAGGAGTACAAACAGCTCAAAGCAGTTGCAGATTTTGACATCATCATTGATATGCAGGGACTTATAAAGTCTGCTATTGTTGCAAGAATTTTAGGCAAAAACACACACGGTTTTGATAAAAGTTCAACCCGCGAATCACTCAGTGCTCTCTTTTACAAAACAACATCGCATATTGACTATGCTGCCAATGTCATCGAACGCAACACAAAAGTCGTTGCAGATGCACTTGCCATAGAAATAAATAAAACAATGGTGCAAAACAAAGCGCCGATATTTACAATTGAGAAAAATTTTGAACTTAGAAGTGATGCAAAAAACATTGCTTTTGTCATAGGAGCTTCGTGGGAGTCTAAAAAGTACCCAAAAGAGAAGTTTGCCGAGCTCTGCACTGCATTACAAGAACAGTGCTACATTATCTGGGGAAACGAACAAGAGTATGAGGAGGCCAAATGGATTTGTGATAACTCCGAATTTGCCTCACTTGCGCCAAAACTTACACTGAGTGAACTTGTCTCATTTCTCTCACATATGGATCTCGTTATTGGCGGAGATACAGGGCCAACACACATTGCTTGGGCACAGAACATTGCTTCTATCACGCTTTTAGGACCGACAACTTCACGAATGATAGGAGAGAGTGAAACAAATATCGCAATTAAATCCCCCTCAAATGTCAATATTTACAAAATTAATAAAAATGACTTTTCAATCTCACAAATAGAGACAGAAACGATTTTACAAAAGGCAAAGGAACTTCTCTGCTAATGGGCTATAAAACACTTCTTATACTTGAAAAAATCCTTATGGCACTGCCGGCTAAAGTACGGAAATCTTTTTTTACCCTCTTAGCTTTTATCGGCTACACTATTTCTAAAAGATATCGCAATGTTGTTCGTGCAAACCTTAACTATGTTTTTGACAATTCTATGAGCGAAGAAGAGATTACTGAAATCACAAAATATAGTTTTAAAAATTTAATGTATAACTTTTTACACTTAATGGAAATTCGCCATATGACAGCCGCTGAATTGGAAAAAAAAGTTACTGTTAAAAATAGAGAAATTGTAGAAAAAATTCATAAACAAGAGAGAGCTATCATCTATGTAGCTTCTCACTACTGCTCTTGGGAACTTGGTGGTGTGAGTCTTGGTTACTTTTTAGAACCTGTCGCAGCTGTTTATAAAAAAATGAAAAACAGAGAATATGAGGAGTGGTTGCTAGAGGCAAGAGCACACTTTGGAAACAGTAATCTTGAAAAAACAAATGTTCTCAAACCGCTTATCAAACTCATTAAAGAGAAAAAAGCAAGTGGTATTTTGATCGATACAAATATCAACAAACGCGAAGGTGTCATAATAGACTTTTTAGGAAAACCACTGCGACAAACGGCAACACCTGCCTATCTTGCAAGAAAATTTGGTGCAGCCATCGTTCCTGTGAGTATCCGCACGGATGATGAAGAACATTATGAACTCACGATACATGAAGAGATCCCTGTGCAAAAGACAGAAGATGAAGCGGCCGATATTTTACAAGCAACACAGCTTCAGGCTGATTGGCTCTCTGCACTTATTCGCAAAGAGCCAAAATTTTGGTTTTGGCTGCACAAACGCTGGAAGAGTGATAACCCAGAAATTTATAAATAGTTATTCAAA
>FPHK01000088.1_pt1 | contig 13226 bp, 12 predicted proteins | sample 1057251 | NCBI WGS metagenome assembly FPHK01 (sample SAMEA4473311, study PRJEB15554) | hydrothermal vent metagenome | biome: marine basaltic hydrothermal vent biome; feature: marine hydrothermal vent; material: water | place: Pacific Ocean | collected 2011-06-14/2011-07-23 | depth 1155 m
CTACCTCTTCTTTTAATAATCGCATAATTTTCTCAATTTTATTTTTATCTATCAGTATCTTAACACAACAGCTGCACCAACTGCGATCTGGTAAACAATCTGCGTAATATCTTTTATGACCTGAAGGTATTTTGTATCGACTTTGCCCATTACAAGAATGTCATCACCCGGTTCAACCGTATACTCTGGACCAAAGGAAGAGTCCGCATCATAGCTGACAACCTGTCCGTTTTTCTTAATGATAAGCACTTTATCTTTGTTGGCTCTAAAACTATAACCACCACAAGAGTTGATGTAGTCATCAAAACTCATCCCTTTTACATAACTCTGCGCACCAGGGAGCATAACCTCACCTTGTACTACTATCATATGACTCTTTTTCGGGATGTAAATCTCATCTTGATCTTCAAGGGTAATGAGAGAAAGATTTGTATCTTTATTAATAACCACTTTTCCTTTAAGTTTTACTTTTCTTGCTCTATCTATGAAATTAAGCACAAGTTGTGCTTCCTGTTTTCTTATTATTGCCTCTTCTGTTGTCATAGAGCCTGTTGTCAATGTTTTTGCTTCAAGATCGTTAAGCTGTGCATCAAGCAGCTTTTTTTGCTCCATAGCAATACTTTTTCTATAGAGTTTAAAAGAGGACATATCTGAAAGCGTTGACGGTTTTATCTTAGCAAATACATCCCCGAGTGTTGTTCCTTTTGGTACTACAAGATTATGCACACCAAGATGTTCGCCCGTTATCTTTACAGAGATACTTTTTGCATTATGATCAGGCAAAAATTCCAATGCCTCTCCACTATGAATAACAAAGTCACCATTGTTTTTCAAGCTGTAAATGCTGATTGTCTGTTCATTATCTTGATTCCACTTTGTAACAGTAAAGTTTGTTGCCGTAGGATTTGGGATGACTGCTTTTAAAATATCTTTGAGTTTTATACTGCTGCTCTTCATCTCAAATCTATAAGGGCGTTTTACATCTCCTAAAATTTCTACATAATTTTTAATATTTTGCACATTAATAACATCACCCATACGAAACTGAAAAGTATCTAGTTTTCCATTCTCTAAAAAACTGTAAAGATCAAACTCTTTTATAGGTCTGTTCTCTCTTAAAACAGTTATATTTCTATAGCTTCCAGATTTATTCTCTATACCTTTTGCTTTGTCTAAAAACTGTATTATAGAGTCGGATGAGAGTCCCTCATACAGTCCGGGCTTGTTCACTGCACCCGTAACAAAAACACTCACCGGCTGGTAATTGCCAAGATCAGCATAAACATAAACATTTTTTTTGAAAACTTTTTTGATCTTTTTTTGCAATATTTGCGAAAGTTTGTCATTACGAAGACCTTCCAAGTGTATTGTTCCGACTTTTGGCAAAAATATATTTCCTTGAGAATCTACAGGAATAGAAGCATTAAAATCAAATGCGCCCCATAGTCTCACATTGACTACATCACCTATGTTTATAAGATAGTTTGGATTATATCTGTATTGGTTATTGTGCGAAAAAGATCCGTTAAAGAGTCGGTATCCAAAGACCTTTGCATCTTGCGTGATTAGACTCTCGTTTGTATCTTTAAGTGTCGATGAGACATCTATACTTACTGCAAAGAGATTTGCAACTATAAATAATAATATAAGTACTGTTTTTTTCATTTTTTCCTCTACTCTTTATGATCTCTGATGATTGACATAAGCATTGTAAATATACCATACATTAACAAAGTTAAAATAAAAATGGTAATAAATACTCTCGGTTTATTTGGATAAGTATAGCCATCCGGCAGATTTGGTTTGCTCACTATACTAAGTGTTTTATCATTTTTTGCAACTTCTATTTTTGTTGTCTCAAGTTGCAGGAGAGCATTTTTATACACTTCTGTTGCAAACTCCATCTGCATTTTTAACTGTTCATAAGCAAATACCACTTTGTTGAGTTTTCCTTTTCCAGTGCCTGTTAATCTTTTTTTAGCATTTTCTATAGAAATTTTGATCTCTTTTATCTGGTTTTTCAATGAAATGAGTTCAAAATTATCATCATTTAGATAGCGTTTTTTTGTGGCATACTCAAGTTTTTTTGCTGAAAGCTGTGCTTCAAGTTCGGCAATAATACCACTTTTTGAAGTAGCCTCCGCCGTTGGATCAAGTAAAAGATGTTTGTTTTGGTATGCTTCTAGCTGCTTTGCAGCCTGATCCATTTTTATTTTTGCTTTTTTAAATTCACTCTGAACAAATTTAAGTTCTTTCTTTGCTCTTCGTCTGTTAAATTCGTTTATTTGGTAATCTACCTGTTTTACTAAAAACTTCAAAATATCTTGTGCTTTTTGAGGTTCTACATGTAAAAAAGAGATATGCAAAATACCAGAACTTTCATCATAAAAAATCATAAGATGCTTATTATACATTTTAAGTATATCTTCTTGAGATGCATCTTGCGGCAGTCTCTCTATAAAATCTATAGCATCACTCTTGTAATGCTTCGTAAGAGCAAATTTTGCATCAACCTGTTTGTACATATCTAAAGAACGTAAATACTCCTGTACTATCATAGAATCTTGCAGTTGTGATGAATTCCCCATTCCCAAAAGAGAGAGTCCCAAAGAAGATACAGCAGATGATTGTGTCATACTTCTAACTATAAGTGCCGTTTTTGATTCATAAAGCTCTGATTTTATACCCAAATAGTAAGCCGTTACAATTAAAAATACAAAAAGAAAAAAAAGCCGTACTTTCATAACTGAGTATTTTGCGAATATGCGACTTTTTGCTACATAATCACTCTCTAGTTTTGCATAATCTTTATCTAAACGCTCACGCATTCCTTTAAAACCATGCTTCTTGATTCGTGCAAAGTTTTTGCGTAATGTTCTATGTTTTTCTTCTGTTTTGTACTCTTTTTCATACCAGGAAACCTGAATAATCTTTTTTATCATATCTATTCTTTACTTATTTATTTTATTATATGTTTTTATGGCATCTTTTATATCATCACAGTAGTGCATCTGTCCTTTGTGCACCACTATACCCACATCACAAAGCTCTTTTAACACAGGCATAGAGTGACTTACAAGCAAAACATTGCAATTCTCTATCTTTTTTCTCAGTGCCTTTTTTGACTTCTCTTGAAAGTTTTTATCGCCTACTGAAAGTGTCTCATCTATGATGAGATAATCAAAATCAAACACAAGACTTAGTCCAAAACTAAGCCGTGATTTCATACCGCTTGAGTAAGTTTTAATGGGCATATCAAAATAGTCCCCAATCTCAGCAAACTCTTTTACTGACTCTATGGAGCGTTCTATTTCATAGTCACTCTTACCATAAATGCGACAAACAAACTTCACATTTTGTCGTCCTGTCATAGAACCCTGAAAACCACCTGCTAGACCCATGGGCCATGAAAATGTATTTGGCGATGTTATAATACCGGAATTTGGAAAATCGATCCCGCCAAGCATACGCAGCAGCGTTGATTTACCAGCACCATTCCGCCCCAAAATACCAACATTGACACCTGATGGAATTGTAGCCGTTACATTTTTTAAAATATACTTTTTTTCATTAGCAGTTTTATAATACTTTGTCACATTGTGCAACTCTATCATGACATAAGTATCCTCTTCTCACTGCGCTTGTAAAAAAACAATCCTATCCATAAAGGAATAAGCGTCCAATAAAGCATATACTCATAATTTACATACTCTGTTGTAAGCTTGTGAAAATAAAAACCATGAATCATCTCCATAAAGTGTGCTAATGGATTAAGTAAAACAATCTTGCGTGCAACAGGAGGAAGTGAATCAACAGAGTACATTATGGCAGAGATCCACATTAAAGGAGCCATAACAATACCGATAACCTTTGCATAAAACTCATAAAAATAGGCAAAAACTGCACTCATCAGCCCAATAGCAAATCCAAATAGACAAAGCCACAATACTGCTACAATAACCATATTGAAATTTTTCACGGAAAGATCAAGCCCTATATAAAGCCCAATAGCAATAAAAACAAGAGTAGCTACAGAACTTACCAACATTTCAAGAAGCAGACGTGTTACAAGCGTATCAAAAGGTTTTACCTGTTTATAAGCAAAGAGTGCTTTATTTGCCGAAAATGCATTCATAGTATTTCTAACAATATTTTTCCATAAAAAAAAAGCTAAGAATGTTGTTGCAAGATAAACAGGGTAATCTATGCCCGGCATAGATTTTGAAGATATAAGTGACTTCAAACCTGCAAATATCATAACCATAAACATAGCATCGAAAACAGCCCAGAAATAGCCTAGCTTTTTTGTACCAAAACGGGTCTGTACTTCTCTTAAAAAAAGAGCAAGAACAACTGACTTAAAAATTGTAAATGATGAACGTTTTGTCATAAAGCAAGTATAGCCATATGCAAATTAAAAACTGCTAAATCAATCATCAAAATTTATGCTTGGAAATTTTCCGTAAAAACTTCCGTTTAACTGTGTATGTTTTATAAGATAGAGACGATATTTTTGTAATAATTCTCTATCTACTTCTTTTTGATTGTGCCAAAAATCTTCTAGCTTCATTCCTTTGCAAGTTAAACCTTCTATGTCATAAATTGCATTGCCAAGAGTAATTGTAGGTGTGTTATGATAGAGTGAAGACAATCCTACCGTACTGTTGATGGTAATAGTGCCTTTTGCATTTTTTAACAATGTAGGAAGATGAGTGTCAAACAAAATAAGCACTCTTTTTTCTACATTCAGTCGTTTTGCCTCTTGTGAGATAAATTTTTTATAATTTTTTCGTCCTCTATCAACAGGATGGTGTTTAAAAATAAGAAAATCATCTCTGGCATACTTTGCAAAAGAGTCTAAAACCTCAACAATGAACATTTCTATAGAGTCATAGGGAGAGTGTGTCAAAATTTGAAAATCATTATAGGTTTGTAAAGGAACAAAAAAGTATTTGTCTGAAAGTTCATTCTTGATTTTTGGCAAATATTTTTTTTCATAAAAGGGGTAAGTAAGTTTTCTAAAGAGACTTCTAAGACCAAAAAATGCCTCTTTAACGGCTGAAAAATCTCTGTGATGCTCATAATGTGGATAACGAAAAGAAAATATATTGGCACTCAAATAGTATAAAATTGCACTGATAATCATCTTAAATTGACTATTTTTAGTATCTACTGCCTCTGGTTCTTTACTTAGTTGGATCTTTTTGTAAAAATCTGCACTCCGGCTGATAGTGCTAAAATCATTGACACCATATTTTTCCATCGTTATATAGTGAGGTCTGATGTAGCCCTCTTCAAAGACAAATACTTTAATATTCAGTGCTTTTGCCTCTTGTATTGATATACTTTGATAGTACCTGCAGTCGCCAAAAAGAAAGATAACATCGATCTTTTTCTCTTCTAAAAACTTTGCAATAAAAGCACGATAGTTCTCTTTTGTATCTCTGTATGGAATATAATTATAGTGATTTGAAAAGAAGCTGTCCCCTGCGTTAAAACCTATTTTATAAGTAGTCGCACCATTTTGCTTAAGAAGCTTGTCAAGTTTTTTAAAAAAACTTCCCATAGGGCCTTGAAGAAGTAAAACATTTTTATTTTTAACACTTCCTACACTATTCATACACCTGTCTCTTTCAACGAATAATTTGCAATAACAATTGTATTTTACGACTTAAAAAATTTCTAATTTTTGTCATAGTTTGATAGTACTTAGAGCTGTCATAGACTCTTTTTTCTTTCTCTAAGGCATCAAGTAACACTTCGATTTCACATATTTTACGTGTTTTAGGATGAATATAAAGCGGGTACAAAATAAGCACACCTGCGATCAACTCCTCTAAAGAGAGCTCTCTTGATCTTCTTGTGAGTTGATGTTTATCGTGTGTCAAACCCCAACCGGCATAAAACGGAATACCGTAAGTAAAAACTGTTTTACCCCGCAACAGAGCCTCAAAACCAACAAGCGAAGTCATTGTATGAACTTCATCGGCAATAGAGAGGACGCTATCAAGCCCTACTTCTGTCACAATCTTATCTGCATACTTGAGTGCAACATCACTCTCTATATCTCCAACTCTGTTTCCAACCAATACATCCGGATGCGGCTTATAGATAATGTACGCATCTTTTGCATTACGACGAGCCTCCTGTAAAAGCTCAAGGTTACTCATACCTGCTGCTCCATATTTAATAGAGGCATCATCTTCAACCTGACCAGGGACAAGCACTATTTTTTTCTCAGTTACGATATCTAATTTTTTATTGTCATAAATATTGTACTTTGAGAGTTTTTTTTCTACAAGATACTCTCTGATCTGTTTTGCTCTTTTTAAAAGTGCTTCATCAAAATCAGCAGTTTGTAAGATATCTTCCAAATCACTCTCTTGTGTCGGATCAAAATAGATACCTTTTGCATCTACAATGAGCGAATAAGGCTGCGTAAGATCAGAACCAAGTCCAACCGAGCGAATAAATCCATCTTCAACGCGGTATATCTTCATACCGTTACGAGCAGCAAACTCCTCTACAAACGGAAAATCTTTTTTACCCCAAATATAGACAGTAGCATTTTCATTGAAACCTTTTTTCAGCGCTAAAGAGTAGTAGTTTTTTTTAAACAGAGGGTTGATAAAGACAATACCATCCTCCTCTATATTTTTAAAAAAAGGTTTTATAAAATCATGTTTCCAGTAAGAAAATCCAAAAAAGTAGTTCAAAGTACCGCCTAAAAAATATTCAAAAGATTTTATCAGGTATATACTTAATGCCTTATTTAATTTTTATTATGTATAATCATAGTTACAATGAAAACATTACAAAAAGCACTCTTTATTTTACTTTTTTTATCGACACTTCTGCTTTCTCAAGAATTACAACAAGAGTATATAATTGAAAATGACAGTGTAAAACTTTCAGACATAATAAAAAACCCGAAAAAAGACTACACGCTATTTAATATCAACAAAACAAGACATTCAAAACGTGTGCGTTCTTCAGAGCTTCTTGAAAAATTACAATCATACGGATATAATAATTTTCACACAAAACATACCTACATACAATTTTCACAAAAAAGTCCAATTAATACCACAAAACTTAAAAATGCCCTCATAGATTATTACAAACAAAAATATAAAAATATTACTATTAATAAAATTTCTTTAAAACCTGTAAAATATATGCTGTATCTCCCAAAAAATTATATTATAAAATTTCCAAGAAATACCTACCTATCTCACAAGGGTATCTTTTATATTAAAACACCACAAAACAGAGAACTTTTTTTTGACTATATGATCCAAGCAACGATAACTCTCTATAAAACAAAAAAAGAGATACAAAAAGGGGAAGCACTCTCCTCCTTGAATCTGCAAAAAAAGAGTATAATACTCGATAAGTTTACAGCATCTCCTTTAATGGAACTGCCGGCAAATCGTTATGAAGCAAAACATAGATTAAAAGATGGAATTATTGTAACACAGCGGGACATTCAAGGTTTGCATCTCGTAAAACGGGGGGCAAATATTGTTGTCAGCCTTCACGACAACGGGATTGAGATCACTTTTAGTGCAAAAGCACTGCAAAGCGGACGAATGGGAGATATGATTTCAGTCCTCCATGAAAACAAAAAGATACGTGTAAAAGTAAGCGGAAAAAACAGAGCAGAGATTTAGATGAAAAAAAGAAAAATTGTAATAGCCATCAGTGGTGCAAGCGGTGTCAATATTGGCATCAAAGCCTTAGAACTTCTTCCAAAAACGATTGAAAAGCACTGCATTGTCTCAGAAAATGCAGCAATAGTTTCACAGAAAGAGGAACTGCAAGATATTATACTCCATGATAATGCAAATATTGCGGCTTCTGTTGCGTCCGGCTCTTTTGGTGTAGATGCCATGCTCATTGCACCCTGTTCTATGAATACTTTGGCAAAAATAGCCTGCGGTATCTCTGACAATCTTATAACACGCTGCGCTGCAGTTATGCTAAAAGAGCAAAAAAGACTCATATTAGCACCGCGTGAGATGCCTTTTTCTGCCATTGCTTTAGAAAATATGCATAAACTCGCAAGCCTTGGTGTTGTTATTGCACCGCCTGTAATGGCCTACTATTCACAGCAGCAGACGCTTGAGGAGATGGAAAACTTTGTCATTGGCAAATGGTTCGATCTTTTAGAGATCGAAAATGATTTATACAAAAGGTGGAAATAATGAGTAATCGCAAAATTGCCCTCTATCCAGGGACATTTGATCCTATAACAAATGGACATTTTGACATTATTGAACGTGCACGCAATCTTTTTGACGAGGTTATCGTCGCTGTTGCCGAGTCAAAAGAGAAAAAACCGATGTTTGCTTTAGAGGAGCGTATTGCTATGGCAAATGCTGCAGTAAGTGGCATTGAAGGTGTCCGTGTTGTCGGTTTTGACAACCTCACAATAGAACTCGCACATGAACATAATGCCGGTGTGCTCATTCGTGGTCTGCGTGCCGTAAGTGATTTTGAATATGAGCTGCAACTCGGTTACTTAAACAACTCTCTTGATGAAACAATCGAAACCGTTTATCTGATGCCAAAACTCAAACATGCCTTTATCAGCTCATCAATTGTGCGAAATCTTTTAAAATTCAATGGAAAAACAGAGCATCTTCTACCGGCAGAAGTACAAAAAACAGTAGCGAGCAAAAACTTATGTATATAGCAATAGAGGGCATTGACACAGCAGGAAAAAGCACACAAATAGCACTCCTCTCACAACACTACCCCGATGCAGTCATTACAAAAGAGCCGGGAGCAACAGCAGTTGGCAAAGAGATTCGCGAGTTGGTTTTGAGTGCAAAAACAAAAAGCAAAAAAGCTGAATTTTTACTCTTTTTGGCAGACAGAGCTGAGCATATTACCGAAGTGATTGAACCAAACTTGAACAAGCAGATGATTATCTCTGATAGAAGCGTTGTAAGCGGTGTGGCTTATGCACTGACTCAAGAAGAGATTAGTGAGACGGCAATTGTTCATCTTAATAGATTTGCCACAAACGGAATCTACCCGCAAAAGGTCTTTTTACTGCGTCTGACAAAAGAGGAGCTTGAGTTCCGTCTTTCACAAAAAGAGCTAGACGGTATTGAACTGCGCGGCAGTGACTATCTCTTAAAGATACAAGATGCCATCATAAAAGCTGCAAAACTGCTTAATATTGAACTTGTCACAATTGATGCCACACAAAGTATCGAAGCGATAAACAGAGAAATTTTAAGCAATCTTAATGGCTAAAATGCTACCCTTACACAACTAATTACTCTAAGGTACAAAATGATTAAATCACTGCGCGGAATGAATGATATTTTAAATGAAGAAGACTCAAAGAGATTTACACACTTCATAAATACAGCGACAAAAATAGCTTCAAGATATGGTTTTAACTACATTGAAACACCACTTTTGGAAGAGACTGCCCTCTTTAAGCGTTCAGTCGGAGAATCAAGTGATATTGTCGGTAAAGAGATGTATCAGTTTGAGGACAAAGGCGGTAATGATGTCTGTCTTCGACCGGAGGGAACGGCCGGCGTTGTACGTGCCTTCATTCAAAACAAACTTGATCGTGCAGGCGGCACACACCGCTTTTTTTATCATGGACCTATGTTTCGTTATGAGCGACCGCAAAAAGGTCGTCTGCGTGAGTTTCATCAGTTTGGTGTAGAGAGCTTTGGTGTAGAGAGCGTTTATGAAGATGCCGTTATGATTATGATGGTAGCTGATATTTTAAGTGAACTCGGTATTGGATACCGACTGCAGCTAAACTCTCTTGGATGTAAAGCGTGTATGCCTCCGTATCGTGAAAATCTTGTTAATTTTATAGAGAGTGTAGAAGAAGAGATATGTGAAGATTGTCAAAGAAGAAAATCCACTAATCCTATTCGCGTGCTTGATTGTAAAAACGAAAAGTGCCAATCTCTTTATGAGAATGCTCCAAAACTTATAAATGCACTCTGTGAGAGCTGTGAGAGTGACTTTAACAAGCTTAAAGCAATTTTGGATACAAATAATATCGCATACGAAATAGATACAAATCTCGTGCGTGGACTTGATTACTACTCAAAAACCGCTTTTGAGTTTGTCAGTGACAATATCGGCAGTCAAAGTGCCATTGCCGGCGGCGGACGATATGACAGACTAGTAGAGTTTCTTGATGGACGCCCTACTCCTGCGGTTGGTTTTGCAATGGGTATTGAGCGTCTTTTAGAACTCATACAAATGCCTAATGAATCACGTGAAGGTTACTTTTTGGGTGCGATGGATGAGGAAGCGGTAGAGCTTATACTCTCACTCACGCAGAGAAAAAGAAAAACTGACAAAGCTTCATGTGACTACCGTGCAAGAAACCTTAAAAACCATCTAAAATCAGCGGACAAAATAAATGCACGCTACTGCTGTGTTATCGGTTCTAATGAACTTGAAAACAAAACCATTTGGGTTAAGGATCTGCAAAACAAGACTGAAGAGACTATCAGCATAGAAGAGTTCTAAATGATAAGAGATGAAAACTTTATAGACAATGCTTGGAATTTCTTTCTAGAGTTTCTAGAATTTTTTATACTTGGTCTTGTCGTTGCCATCACTCTTTTGTACTTTTATGACAAATATATTCAGCGGAAACATGCTTTATTGATTAATTATCCTGTCATTGGACGCTTTCGCTATCTTTTTGAAGCTTTACGTGAGCCGCTGCGTCAATATTTTGCAGAAGAGACATTTTTTGAGTCTAAAGATAAAGTTGATTGGGTATATAAGGCGGCAAAAGACAAACCAAACTATCAATCTTTTTCAGTAAACCAACCATTTTCAGGCTCTCGTTTTATTATCAAACATGCCACAAATGTTTTAAATGAAGATGAAGTCAGTGAAGATATGAGTGTTACTTTTGGAGAAAAAAGAGAGATCCCTTTTGTTTCGCATACGCCTATTATTCGCTCTGCCATGAGTGACGGGGCACTCTCTCCTGAAGCTGTTCGTGCTTTTAGCATTGCAGGACGTGATTCCAATCTTACTATCAACACCGGCGAAGGCTCACTCACATCAAATCATCTTTTTACGCTTAAGCCTGATCCCAAAAATGACAAATATCTTGAGATTGTCCACTCTACACCCTATGCAGAATTTGTTTTTAAAATCGGAGAGCTCTTTTTTAACAGAAAAATTGCAATTAAATGGTATAGAAATGCACTCTTAAATAAAAAAACGCAAAATACCTACATCTACGATACCGATTCACATGTTCTCTTTCGTGTAAACTGGAATGCAGCTTTAGAAGAGTTTCCAAAAGAAGTGCCGCAAGAGCTCCCAAATATGATCTTTCAAATGAGCTCCGGTCTTTATGGTGTTCGTGATGTTGATGGTAATTTTGATGAACTCAAATACCAAAAAGTGATGCGATTTTGTCGTATGACAGAGATAAAAATTGCACAGGGAGCAAAACAGACAGGTGGGAAACTCGCAGGCAAAAAAGTCACTGCAGATGTTGCCTACTACAGAGGCGTTGCAGAGGGAAAAGATCTTTTCTCTCCTAACAGATTTCCCTATGCCGATACAACCAAACATCTTTTGGAGTTTGTCTCCAAACTCCAAAAGCTCTCACGCAAGCCCGTAGGCTTTAAAATAGTCATCTCGGATGCAGACTCTGTCAAAGAGTTGGCACTTGCAATGCAAAAACATAAAGAAGCCGGAGGCACACTCCCTGACTTTATCACGATTGACAGTGGCGAAGGCGGCAGTGCAACTGCTCCTTTGGAACTTATGGAATCTGTAGGACTCACAACAAACAATGCACTCTACATTCTTGATACCGTTTTAAGAGAGTACAACTTACGTGAGGATACAAAAATCATTGCCAGCGGAAAAATTTTAACACCTGATGATGCCATTATAACCATGTGCATGGGAGCTGATGCTGTTGGTATTGCCAGAGGATTTATGATGAGCGGCGGATGTATTCGCGCGCGGATGTGTTCTGGCTTTGGATCACATGTCTGTCCTGTCGGAATGGCAACGCAAGATGAGAAAAAACGAGCCTCTTATCTTGTTGTCAAAGAGGGACGAGAGATTGGAAATTACCATAAAAATCTTATAAAAAGTATGAAAGTCGTGCTTGCTGTTATGGGCATTAAACATATTAAAGAATTAAATAAAAAACACCTTACATTTAAAAATGAAAATGATGAAATCTATTTCGATATCGATCGATATTTTCATCAAAAACTTCACGAATAGGATTTTGTGTGAATAGTTTTGGTTTAGATATATGGGCAAATAAAAACTTTATCATAGAAAATGGTCTTATTCGACTCAATTACCGTTGTATGCCCTCTTTGCTTGAAATAACAAAAGAAATCAGACAAAATGGTACACGAGGACCACTCCTTTTACGCTTTCCTCATCTTATCAAAAAACAGATTCGCAATCTCTATACTCACTTTGACAAAGCTATAAAAGAGAATAATTACCAAGGAGAATTCAAAGCTGTCTTTCCTTTAAAAGTAAATCAGTTTCCTTATGTAGTAGATGCAGTTGTAAAAGAAGGCAGCGAGTATAACTATGGACTTGAAGCCGGCAGTAAAGCAGAGCTCATTCTTGCTATGGCAAAAACACCTCGCAGTGCAAACATTACTGTTAATGGTTTTAAAGACAAAGAGATGATTACACTTGGCTTTATTGCAGCACAAAGCGGGCATAATATTACGATAACTATTGAGGGAATTGGAGAACTTGAGACTATTATTCAAGTTGCACAAGAGTCACACCTCAAAGTACCAAATATCGGTATTCGTGTACGATTACATGCTGCAGGAAGCGGTGTTTGGGCAAAGAGTGGCGGTATGGATGCAAAGTTTGGACTTACATCTACAGAGATACTTGAAGCAGTAACACTATTAAAAGAAGCTGATCTTTTAGATAACCTCTCTATGATTCACTTTCATATCGGCTCACAAATGGTTGATATTGCACCAATAAAACGAGCTCTGCGTGAGGCAGGAAACTTCTATGCAGAACTGAAAAAGATGGGTGCTACTTCACTTGAAAATATAAATATAGGCGGAGGTCTCGCTGTAGAGTATGATCAACACTCTCATGCAAAGAGTCATAACTACTCTATCGAAGAGTTCTCAAGTTCAGTTGTCTTCTTACTTGGGGAAATTATGGATGCAAAAGGCGTTGCACATCCAAATATCTTTACA
>FPHK01000069.1_pt1 | contig 12369 bp, 15 predicted proteins | sample 1057251 | NCBI WGS metagenome assembly FPHK01 (sample SAMEA4473311, study PRJEB15554) | hydrothermal vent metagenome | biome: marine basaltic hydrothermal vent biome; feature: marine hydrothermal vent; material: water | place: Pacific Ocean | collected 2011-06-14/2011-07-23 | depth 1155 m
TACATCCCCCACAAGCTCTTTGGGAACTTTTTTAATCGCCTTGCTAAAGGTATCATCATCCATACCACGCAAAATATTGGCGATCTCTGAGGGGTGCATCTCACTCATTTCGTGAGATTTTATATAATTATCTATTTCATTCATAAGCGCGATTATAGCAAATTATATAGACTATTTTGCTACTTTAGTATCATATTTTGTAAGTTTATTATAGCGAATCATACTTGCAAGTTCTTTCACATAAGCATCACCTCTTTCAGAGTATTCTTTAAGACCTTTAATAATCTCTGTTACCGGCTTACCTTCATAGTTCATCTGTCTAAATTTTTTATATTGAGGAGCAGTTGCAAGCATGAAGTAATACTGTCTTATAGCATCATCTAAACTGTCAAATTTACGTACCCAAATTGTTCTATTACCTCTTTTTTCTCCTGCAGCAACTCTTTTTTGTTTAGCATTCGTACTCCAAACACCAAAAATATTATTTGCCTCAATGAAAAAACGTGATGTCCCCCATGCACTCTCCATAGCAGCCTGAGCAAGTGTTATGCTCATTGGGTGTGGCTTAAGAGCGATAAGCAGCTCTTTGTCTGTTTTTGCCTTGTACTTTTTCTTTAGAGCGGCAATTTTTGCTGCATCAGTATGATTTTCAATCGCTTTTTTAACTGCCTCATACTGACGTTCAAGTTCTCTATTAACACGAGTAACAGGCGGTACTAAAAGTGCGAAAAAACGTCTCTTTTTCTCAGCAACACTCATATGTTTTGGTATAACACTTGCCTCATAGTGTTCCTCTTTGGCACTCAAAGTTGTTGTCGTTATAGCTGCAAACAAGAGTGGCAACAGTAGTAATAATTTCATTCCATCTTCTTAATAGTTATTTTAAAATTAAAGCAGATTAAAAAGATAGCCTTTTTTAATCTGTTTTAGTTTGTATTGGTAATAGCCGTCAAGCTCTATTACAACTCTGTAGTAACCTTTATGTGTCCCTACACGTATCTTTTTAAATAAAAATGGCTTTTTTACATTTTTAATATAACTTCCAATGTCTGTTTTACGCTTAAAATCACAGACAATTCTATGTGGTTTGACTAAAAGAAAACTTCGTAACATTTTATCTTTTGTTACTACTTTGAGCTTTTTCCCTGCTGCATAAAATTCAATAAAAGGCAAAGATGCTATTTTTTTATAGCTTACCTTTTTACACACTTTTGGTATTTCAGGAGAAGCACCATAGTTTTGTGAAATGAAAAGCGGCAGATGCCAGTCAATACTGTTATGTAATTCTATTGTCTTGCTTGCAATAGATCCGTCAAGATTTTTATATTTTACAGTAACACTCTCTATTGTTCTTGCAGTTGAGGGAAGTTTCATTGTGGCACGTTTTAAAAGAGGTATTGATCTATCCTGATTAGAAGTAAGAAGGATATCCTGAGCAGCATCAACTGGGAAAAAAGGGTTTTCACGACAAAAGAGCATCATAGGAATAAAAAACAGCAGAAAAAAGAGTCGCATTATATAGATCACCTATTTTTTGTAAATATTATAGCAGATTATTGTGCAGAAATCTCTTTTAGCTCAAAATACTCACGTTGCAACTCGGCATTTTCATGTTTAAGCCGAACAACTTCATCTTGAAGATAATTTTCATAATCTTGCAGTCCAAAAAGCACTTCAAGTGAATTTGTACCATAGAGAATAATACCTAAGTAAATACCAAGAGCAACAATGAGTGTAACGAGAAAAAAGAACTTTCTTAAAGAGAGCCCTAGATACTTCTGAGTTATACTCTCTTTTGTATCTATCTCTTCATAAAGTTCTTCTTTTTGCATAATGCAGCTTTAGTTAAAAAGAGCAGAACCTAAATATTCACCATACACTATCTCATTTTCAATCTCTAACAGACGATTATATTTAGCGATTCTTTCACTTCGCGCAGTCGAACCTGTCTTAATCTCTCCACAGTTAAGCGCCACTGCAAAATCAGCAATGAAAGCATCTTCGCTCTCACCTGAACGGTGACTCATAACACATTTGTAGCCATTTCTCTGTGCAAGACGAACAGTCAGCATTGTCTCAGAGACAGAACCAATCTGATTTGGTTTAATAAGAATCGCATTTGCAATCCCTTTTTGAATCCCTTCATTTAAAATATTTGCATTTGTAACAAAAAGATCATCACCAACAATTTGGATTTTATCGCCGAGTTTTTCAGTCATGAGTTTAAAGCCATCCCAATCATCTTCACCCAAACCATCTTCAATAGATACAATAGGATATTTCGCACATAAATCTTCATAATAAGCAACAAGTTCAGCACTTGTAACTGTACGATTTTCACTATCTAGTTTATATTTTCCATCTGCATCAACAAGCTCAGAAGCAGCAACATCAAGAGCGATTGCAATCTCTTCACCCGCTTTATATCCTGCTTTTTCAATCGCTTCCATAATCACTTCAATAGGCTCTTCATTTGAAGATAAGTTTGGCGCAAAACCACCCTCATCACCTAAAGATGTAGAGTGTCCTTTTGCCGCTAAAATTGATTTGAGATTATGATAAACTTCTGCAGAAGCACGTAGCGCCTCAGCAAAATCTTCAAAACCTACAGGCATAATCATATACTCTTGAAAGTCAACTGAATTATCTGCATGACTTCCACCGTTGATGATATTAAGCATTGGTGTCGGCATAACCATAGCATTTGCACCACCAAGATAACGATAAAGTGGCACACCTAAACTCTGTGCTGCTGCACGTGCTACAGCCATAGAGACACCTAAGACTGCATTTGCACCAAGTTTTCCATAGTTTTCTGTACCGTCAAGCTCTTTCATTATGCCATCAACAACAGCCTGATTAAAAGGACTCATGCCAATAAGTGCATCAGAGATAACACTGTTAACATTTTCAACAGCTTGCAAAACACCTTTTCCCATATAACGATCACCACCGTCACGTAACTCCAATGCCTCACGTTTTCCTGTACTTGCACCTGAAGGAACGATCGCGCTTGCTACTGTTCCATCGCTTAAAGTTACTGTTGCTTTTACTGTTGGATTTCCGCGAGAATCCATTACTTCTATTGCGCTTACGTTATCTATAAACATATCATTACCTTCATTCGTTAAAATTAATTACAACATTTTAGCAAAATTTAATTAAAACTTTATTTATACATCAGCCTCTGCAATCTCAGATGTATCCATCGTCATTAAAGCGCTCATTCCCATTGCTTCACGGATTTTATCTTCTATCTCACGTGCAAGCTCCGGCTCATCTTTAAATTTCGCTTTGACATTCTCACGTCCTTGTCCAAGTTTTATTTCTCCATAAGAGAACCATGCGCCGCTTTTATCAATAATGTCTAGCTTCACACCATAATCAACAAGCTCTCCCTCTTTTGAGATCCCCTCACCAAACATAATGTCAAACTCTGCCTGACGGAATGGCGGTGCTACTTTATTTTTAATGACTTTGGCTTTCACACGATTACCAATCTGACTCTCCCCCTGTTTAAGTGATGCAATGCGGCGTACATCAATACGCACGGATGCATAAAATTTAAGTGCATTTCCTCCTGTTGTCGTCTCAGGAGAGCCATATCCCATCATACCTATCTTCATACGAATCTGATTAATGAAGATAACGGTACAGTTCATTTTATTAAGCACCCCTGTGAGTTTACGCAGCGCTTTTGACATCAAACGCGCTTGCACACCAACTTGCTGATCGTTCATCTCCCCTTCGAGCTCAACTTTTGGTGTCAATGCTGCAACAGAATCAATGACAATAAGATCAACTGCTCCGCTTCTTGCAACTGTTTCAACGATATCAAGTGCCTGCTCACCATAATCCGGCTGAGAAACCAACAAATTATCTATATCAACCCCAAGATTTTTTGCATAAATAACATCCAACGCATGTTCAGCATCAATAAAAGCACAAACGCCACCCTGTTTTTGACACTCTGCTGTAATCTGCAGTGCCAAAGTTGTCTTTCCTGAACTCTCCGGTCCATATATTTCAACCACACGCCCCTGCGGAATACCATTAATACCGAGAGCCAAATCCAATCCCAAAGAACCGGTTGATATTGACTGAACCGGCTCAATATCCTTATCGCCAAGGCGCATTAAAGCACCTTTTCCAAAAGCTTTGTCGATCTGTTTAATCGCCAAGTCTAATGATTTTTGTTTATTTGCATCCATTTGGACTCACTTATTATGAAATTTGATGATATTATAGAAAAAAAATAGTATCATCTTTAAAAAAATGTCATTTTGCCATATTTTTATTTGTACTATTTTAGCAAAATTGCGCTTTCTTTTACATATTCTTTATTTTTATCTATTTTTTGATAAAATTATTTTTATGAAAAAAACTTTAATTGCCCACTCCCCGGATGCTGATGATATTTTTATGTACTATGCCATTAAATTTGGCTGGGTCGGAATGAAAGATGTCCAATTTGATAATATTGCAAAAGATATTCAAACTCTCAACGAAGATGCTTTAAATGGCATCTACGATATTGTTGCCATCTCTTTTGCACTCTATCCACACATCAAAAAGGAATATGCTCCTTTACGTACTGCTGTAAGTTTCGGTGAAGGATATGGTCCAAAGGTCATAAAGAAAAAAGGCGCAAACCTCAAACGTAACTTTAAAGTAGCTCTGAGTGGAAAGCACACCACAAATGCTATGCTTTTTCGTATCGCTTACCCTGATGCACGTATTACATATATGAACTTTTTAGAGATAGAACAGGCTGTACTTGACGGTGTTGTCGATGCCGGTGTGCTTATTCATGAGTCTATTCTTACCTATAACGATGCACTTGAAGTAGAGCGTGAGCTATGGGACATTTGGCAAGAGCTTGCCGGCAAAGAGCTGCCTCTGCCACTTGGCGGTATGGCAATTCGTCGCTCCCTTCCACTTAACAAAGCCATAGAGTATGAAAAGACATTGACAAAGGCGGTGCAGGTTGCGCGGGATCACAAAGAGCGTCTCTCAAAGATGCTCCTTGAGCGTGATTTAGTTCGTATTGACGCACCGACACTTGATAAATATCTTGAACTCTATGCCAACGATGACTCCATTACCCTCAGTGACATTCAATACAAAGCGATTAACAAGCTCTTTGAGATTGGCTATAAACACGGTTTTTATGATACACTTGTAAAAATAGAAGATTATCTGATCCCAACAGAGTACGAAGGGTTAAGGAATTCATAGATGGAAGCAAAGCTTATAGGCTTAGGTGTTGAAACATTTAAAATCGCGCTCTATTTGGCGCTGCCTGCCCTGCTTGTAGGTATGATTATGGGACTTGTTATCTCGATTTTTCAAGCGACAACACAGATCAATGAAATGACACTCTCTTTTATTCCTAAAATCATCGGTGTCGTCATTGTCATTGTTTTAACAATGCCATGGATGCTCAATGAGATGACTGATTTCTCCACCCATGTTTTTGCTTTAATTCCTACATTTGTTGAGTGATGCAGACAAAATCTATAAATTTTTCCAAATACTCCTCTTTTAAAATAGGCGGTACTTTTGATGTCGCCCTTTTAGATACTCACGCAACAACTGAAGGTATCAAGGGCTATACACTTATTGGCGCATGCAATAATGTTCTCATTGGCAATAATCCACCACCGCTTATGATGCTTTCCAAAGAGTTCGATTACATAAAAGTGGAAAATGATCTTTTAAAGATCGGCGCAGCAACACCTTCAGGAAAGATTGCCTCATATTGTAAGAAACATAATATCGCAAACTTTGAATTTCTCTCTCATCTTCCGGGAAAACTCGGTGGGCTTGTCTACATGAACGCAGGACTTAAGGAGTATGAGATTTTTAATCATCTCATTAATCTTACAACACTCTCAGGTAAAAAAGCAAAAGAAGACATCAATTATGGCTACCGCTGTACAGATATAAACGAGCCGATTTTAGAAGCAAGTTTTGCACTCAAATATGGTTATAGTAGTGAAAAAGTAGCAATGTTTAAAACAATGCGCGCAAACCAGCCATCCACTCCAAGTGCAGGCAGCTGTTTTAAAAACCCTGAGGGAGATTATGCCGGCAGGCTTATTGAAGCTGTGGGGCTTAAAGGCAAAATGCAGGGTTCTATGTGTTTCAGTCAGGAACATGCAAACTTTTTGGTAAATAATGGTGGCGGCAGTTATGAAGATGCCGTTTTTTTAATAGATGAAGCACAAAAAAGAGTTTATGAACAGTTTGGTATTTTATTAGAATTGGAGATTGCCATATTAGATAAAGATTTTAAACCATTTCAACCAGAGTAGAGACTCTGGAAAAATTTTAGAATCGAAGCATTAAACCACCATATACACCTGAAAAATCCATATTTAATTTTGTTTTATCATCATCAGATTTAACATCAAACTTTTGCACTCTATAGCCCACTTCAATCGCAGGCTGTACAACAGGAACAAAATCAAAAGTATAATCAACTTTCGCTCTAAAATCATACACTGTTGATCCATCATATGTAATATATTTTCCGTCAGTCTCTAAACCAATATTGGTTGCAGGTATTTCTACACGTGCTCTTGCATAAGCTAAAGGAATATATATCATATCGGAATCGTTATAAGTTGGTGTAGGAATACTCATACCAACAACATTAACATTATCTGCTTCATACGTTGCATCAACTACTTTTATATCTAATCCCACATCAATTGTTGTCCAGAATGTATTGTCCAAAAGATTGTAATATGGAATAATATCATATTGTTTCATTTCAAATCGTGCCGTTGTTGAAACACCGGGAACAGTAAAATCTTTAAAACTTCCGGTTACTTTTCCTTGATCCTTCACGTCCACATATTCCAAACGAAGATTTGGGATAATAGGAATCGGATGCTTAATCAAAAGCCAAGCATATGCACCATTATCTTCTTTTTTATCTGATGTATAGGTACCGGTTGCACTTCCATCACTATACTTAATCGTACCATTTGGTGTCTGCTGCCAGATACCCGCTCCCATTTCTACACGTGCTAGATCTGCATTTGCTGCCGAAACAAGCAGTGCTGTTGCAAGCGATGCTTTTAAAATTACATTTTTCATAGCTGTCTCCTCTTAAATAAAGAGAAATATTATATCAGAGCAATATATGTGCTTTCTTAAAAAATGGGTTTAAATACTTATTGGATAAAAAAGAGGGTATTTAGCAGAGCTAAATACCCAAAAGAGGAGATAAATTAAGCTAGACACCTTAATTTTAAAACTTGTTATTCAGGAGAATAAATTACTTTTTTGCAGCCTCAATAGCAGCATCGTATTGTGGTTCCTCAGTAATCTCTGGAACGATCTCTTTGTAAGTTACAACACCATTTTCATCAATTACAAAAATAGCTCTTGCAGTTACACCGGCAAGAACAGAACCACCAAGAAGTACACCATATGCATTTGCAAAATCTTTGTTTCTAAAATCTGAAGCAACAGTTAATTTATCAATTCCTTCAGCTGAACAAAAACGTCCTGCAGCAAATGGAAGGTCCATAGAAACAACAGTAGTTTTTACACCCTCAAGCTCCGCAGCTTTAGCGTTAAAGTTACGAGTTTCAGTCGCACATACACCAGTATCAAGTGAAGGAACAACGATGATAAGTTGTTTTACACCTTGTGCACCACCAACTTTAACATCGCCTAAACCATCTGAGTTTACTACTGTCACTTCTGGAGCTTTATCTCCAACATTTACTTCGTTACCTAACAGCTCTACGTCTGTCCCTTTGAATTTAGTCGTTGCCATACTAATTATCCTTTAATTTTTTTCAAAAATTTAAGGGAACCTTTTTCATTCCCTTTTTGTCACGTTAAACGGAGTAATCCGTTTAACTACGCTAACGCTTGGTTTCACCCCGAGGGCACTTACGCCTTCGGCAGGAAGCCCAAAATGCACTTGCATTTTTTTGAGTGATTTAAGACATAAATCTCTCTTCTGCGTTTTGATGTGAGAAGTATAGGTTAAATCGGATAATATTTGTCTTATTTAACGAGGCAGTTGTTTTGGTTAAGCTTATCTTCAGTTTAAAGAGTGCTTTTTGGGGCGATACCTAACGCCTCTAAAGAGGAAAACATCCCCTCTTTGTACATATCTACAGCCACGCGGCCTATCATGGCGGCATTGTCTGAGCAGTATTGCAATTCACTTAAAAGAAGTTTTGCATCATAAGGTTTTAGTAACTTTTCTATCTGCTCACGCAAGTAGAAGTTCGCACTTGCACCCCCTACAATGGCAAAAGTTTTTGGCGGATGTGATTTAAAGTACTTTTTGAGCTTCATAATCAAATGTTTTGTAGCAATATGCTCAAAAGAAGCGGCTATATCTTTGTACTTCTCTCTATCATCACCTGCCTCTTCTACTGCCAAACGCACAGCATTTTTAAGGCCTGAGTAGGAAAAGGCTATCAGAGGCGATTGATGCAGTGGTACTGTAAAATTATATGCTTCCCTATTTCCATCTTTTGCTAACTCTTGAATAAGCGGTCCACCCGGATACCCTAGTCCCATCATCTTTGCCACTTTATCAAAGCTCTCACCGAAGCTGTCATCCATTGATTTTGCAACCGTTTTGATCTCACGCAGACTCTTTACTTCCATTACCTGTGTGTGCCCACCGGAGACCAAAAGCACGGTAAGAGGAAAGATTGTCTCTTTTTCTATAAAGAGTGAGTAGATATGCCCAATAAGATGATTTACGCCAATAATGGGAATATCAAGTGCAACAGAGACTGCTTTTGCCATAGTCACACCCTCCACAAGCGTGACTGCAAGTCCGGGTGAAGATGTTACCGCTACAGCTTTGAGCTTGTCAAAATATGGCTCACACTGCTCTAGTATCTTTGGCAGTGCCTCTGCGTGAAGACGTGCAGCAAGTTCCGGTACAACACCTCCATAGACAGAGTGTTCTATTTCCTGAGAGATCTTTTTATGAAAAAGCAGTTTTTTTGTTGCTATCTCCGTAACGGCAACAGCACTATCATCACAGGAACTTTCAATACTAAGTATCATCATTTTCTCCTTTTAAAACACACTGTTTCGAGTATGGCAAGGTGATATAAAAACAAGTTGTATAGTTCTTCATCTTATCTTGCCTATTTACATCCATATTACCATTAAAAACTTTATATACAATCTCTCGGGACATATAAAGCCCTATTCCAGTTCCCTGTGTTTTGTCTTTAGTTGTAAAATAGGGTTCAAATATTTTATCGACTATATTTGACTCTATTCCTTTGCCGTTATCACAACACGCTATTTCCACTCCAGAATTTGTTATCACAAAGTGAATATATATTTTTTTATCCTCTACCGCTTTAAGCGCATCTTTTGCATTACTAATAAGATTAAGAAGGACTTGCGTAATGGAAGATGCCAACTCTACTTTTGGAGATAACTCATCTGTAACAATTTCAAGTTTTATATTTTTATTTTCCAAATGTGCATCTATAACACTATGTATCTCTCTGATAACTTCCTCCAATGGTTTTATTTCACTGTGCGTTCTTTTATCAAAAAAAGACATAAAGTCATCTATTGTCGAAGCGAGATAATTTACATTCTCTTCAATGATTGTAAAGTTTTTATTTCTACTCTCAAGCCCGCTCTCTTGAAGCTTCATATTTAAAAGAGCTAAGTTGATTGTATTGAGCGGCTGTTTCCATTGATGCGAGATATTTGCCAACATCTCTCCCATTAGAACAAAACGTGCCTGTTCAAACATAATGAGATCTTTTTGTCTGTTACTTTCTATCTCTTGGCGTAATTTCTCCTGTACAAAAGCTAAATTATTTGCTAAATGAATAAGCAGTTTTGTTACAACAGGTGTCAAAATAAGCGGTAAAACTACTGAAATAGCAAATAAAAATCTTGTGTATTGAACACCGGCCAGCAAAGAAGCAAGATAGACAAGTGGTATGGAGCTTGCAAGTACAATGAGCGTACTATATGCCATAAGTGTTAGAGGTGTGGCATTTGTAAGAGCTCGAATAATTTTACTTGGCAACAAATTCACGCACCTCTCTATCTAAAGAAAAAACTTCATCAATAGTTTGCGGAGTATCTCTAAACTTTTCATAGGCGCCTATTATCTTGGCACTAATATCCATAAAACCTATCTCTTTTGCAATGAACTTCTCAATAGCTGCCTCATTTGCCGCATTGACAACAACACCAAGATATGGATTTTGCAGTAAATCTTCTTTAATTTCCCAGATAGGATAGCGCTCTTTTTCTATCTTCCTAAACTCTAGTGAACCAACTTCTAAAAGATTGACATGCTTTAAAATATTTTCATCCATCTTTTCATCAAGCGCATAGGCAATAGGGAGTTGCATACTTGCATTTGCAAAATGTGCTGTTGTTGAGCCGTCTTTAAAATCTATGAGCGCATGAATAAGCGATTTTGTCTCAATAATGGCATCATATTCACCTTGACCAAAAAGCCAACGTGCTTCTAAAAGTTCAAATATCTTATTTACCATAGTTGCAGAATCTATGGTTATCTTTTGCCCCATAGACCAATTTGGATGTTTTTGTGTCTCTGCAAGTGTTGCGTGAGCAAGTCTCTCCAGCGGCCAGTCTCGAAATGCTCCACCGCTTGCCGTAATTATCATCTTAGAAATCGGGCGATCTTGTAACAGATACCATAGTCCAAAATGTTCTGAATCAATCGGCTGAATTTTTGAAGTATCAATAAAAGTACCACCTGCGACCAAAGACTCTTTATTTGCAAGGGCGACACGCTTACCGCACTCTATGGCTCTGAGTGTCGGGCGCAGTCCCAAAAAACCGACAAGAGCATTAACAACAAGCTCACTGTTTGCTGCTTCTATCGCTTCTAAAATAGCCTCAGAGCCATAACGCACGTTGGAATGATTTACTTTATCTAAATCTTCTTTGTTGGCAATGACTACATGTTTCGGATTATACTCTTGTATCTGTTTGTTGAGCAGCTCTATATTACTGCCACAGACAAGCACCTCAACAGCAATACCAAAACGCTTTGCTACAAGCAGGGTATTAACTCCTATAGAACCGGTTGATCCAAGAAGAACTATAGAGGACAATTTACACAAGCCCTCGAAGCAGTACAAGCATCACAATCCCACCAAAAAGATAACCATCAATTCTATCAAGAACACCACCATGTCCAGGAAGTAGATTTCCGCTATCTTTTACACCAGCTTTTCGCTTGAGTGAAGATTCAAAAAGATCACCAAATATAGAACTAATTGCAACAAAAAATGAGATTAAAAATGCTGTAGTCATATCAACTATAGAGAGTCCAAAAAACATACCACCAAGTGTTGCCACAACGACACCGCCGACAACACCTTCCATCGTTTTGTTCGGTGAAGTCTCACAAAAAGATGTTTTTCCTATACCTTTGCCAATAAAATATGCACCAATATCTGTCAATGCTACAATAGCAATAAGCCAAAGCAGTGCCGTCACACCATACTCTTCATACATCGTAAACATAAAAAGCATACCTGCAGTAGGATAGATAAATGGTAGAAAATCTACCCATTTTAAATCTTTACTATAAGCCACTGCACTTGCATAGGCAACACCCGCAAGCACAAAAAGATCATCTCCATAAGGATAAATTCCCGCAACAATCCAAAGTCCAACAGCAAAAGGAAACAAGCCATCTTTTTCAACACCAAAAAGTTTAATAGCTTCTTTAAAAGCAAGAAGATATATAGCACCAAAAACAAGCCACATAAGAAAAAAGTTATCTATAAAACCAACTGTTAAAACACCTGCTAAAAGTGCTAAACCTGTAATAATTCGCTCTTTGTGCTCACCAAACATACTCATACAAATCCCTGTTTCTTTTTAAGTGCAAAATTATATCCAATCAGACTTTAATATCTAATAGATGCACTCCTTCTTCTTTTTCAATCTCTCTGGCTTCTTCTTCTGATTTAGTCTCTCTTGGAGTTTTTGGCTCATCGCTCATCTCTTCATCGGCTTCTTGATGTGTATGTTCCCTATCAGGATCTACTGCATGATTTTCTTCAGCAGGACGAATCTCTTCAACCTCTTGTTGTTTCTCTTGTACTGCCATCTGTGCAGCAATATTTTGAAGCTCATAACGGGTATATTGTCCACCCTGTACAGGTGTGACTGCAGGTGTCATTTGATTGACAAAAATTGCATTTCCAATTGGTCCTACAGCCATCTTTTACTCCCTTGTATCTACCTCTATTGTCTTGTACTTATTATAAAGCACATTCGCCCCGTTTTGTATACTTACTTCACGTCTTGGAGTATAATCGACCAAATACCTGTCTTTTGAAGTGGTGGTAAAATCAA
>FPHK01000125.1_pt1 | contig 11452 bp, 8 predicted proteins | sample 1057251 | NCBI WGS metagenome assembly FPHK01 (sample SAMEA4473311, study PRJEB15554) | hydrothermal vent metagenome | biome: marine basaltic hydrothermal vent biome; feature: marine hydrothermal vent; material: water | place: Pacific Ocean | collected 2011-06-14/2011-07-23 | depth 1155 m
TACGATTGTGATTTTATGTGAAATTTTTTCTAAATCTTTTACAAGTTCAGGAGATTGATTCATAAAAAGTGGAAAAACTGACTCTGGAAGAACAATAACATCATAACCTTCATTGATGGCATTTTGAATTTTTTGAAAAATCAGATGAATAGTAGGTCTTAGTGCCTGTGGTGTCCATTTATACTCTTGTTTGATGTCTGTTGCAGCAAGTTTTATCTTTAAGGGTGCATCATATTGCGGTGGATAGCCATATGAAAATGCACCAAGCAGTAATAGCAGCGATAGATATTTGTATGGTTTTTTTAATACCCAAGGCAGAGATAAAGCAAAAAGTGTAAAAGCAAACTGATACTTATAAACACCAATGTAGCTGTTGACAAAGAGCAGTTCTATCTGCATCCAGTTCCAATTAAATGGATGAACATAACTTAGACCAAAAAGCAGTAGTGCACGAATTAGTGGATTGTTTGTAAAGCCAAGTGGTGCAAAAAAGAGCAGATAGACAAAGCCAAAGCCAATGGTGACGATTGGCTGCATGTAACCAACACCCTGATATTTAAAGCTATAGCCTATCCAGTAAAACCATAGCAGTCCAATTGTAAAACCTGCAATAAAAACAGAACGTTTTGGAATGGTTAAAAACATACTGAGTGCTAAGAGACCAAAGAGTGTATTGAGGGCTTTGTTTGTTAATCCAAAATGTTCAAAATAGATAAAAGCACTAAAGAAAAGCGCTGTTAATAATCCGAGTAAAATATCTTTTATCACTTTATTCATTTTGAAATTGTACTCAATTTAGAAGGATATTAATATATTTCTTGTATAATCCTCGCAATTTTATTAACAGGAGCCATAAGATATGGAAATTATTTCTCAGTTGTTACCATTTATATTTTTAATTGCAATTATGTATTTTGTAATTATTCGTCCCCAGCAAAAAGAGGCAAAAGCCAAAAAAGAGATGCTTGAAGCACTCAAAAAAGGTGATAAAGTAGTGACAAACGGCGGATTTATCGTTGTTGTTCATAAAGTTGAAGAGAAATTTTTAAGTGTTAAAATGAATGACGATACAATCGTAAAAATTGTTAAAGACTCCATTGCAAAGAAGTATGAGGATGAAATTTAATTATAGAATAATCATTTTTGCGCTTGCAATAGTTTTTGGGATAGTTTTCTCCATTCCTTCATTGCTGCAAACGCAAGATGGTAAAAAAATAACATTAGGTCTTGATTTGCAAGGTGGCTTGCATATGCTTTTAGGAGTAAAGAGCAATGAGGCAATTAAGAGCCGAATTAAATCTATTGCTGCAAGCATTAAGCATTATGCCGATAAAAACGATATTCTTATTGACGGGCTTACTTTTGATGATAACAGTGTACGTTTTGAAGTGCTTGACAGCGATGAAGTAAAATCTTTTGATGATTTTTTATCTAAAATAGAGGGTGCAAAGATAGAGAAAAACGGCTCTGTTATTTCACTTTCGTTTACACCAAAAGAGATACAAAAGATTAAAAAACTAGCAATCAAGCAGGCAATAGAGACGATTAGAAACAGACTCGATCAATTTGGACTCTCAGAACCTCTTGTTGCGCGTCAGGGAGAAGATAAAATTCTTGTAGAACTTGCCGGAATTAAGACACCGCAAGAGGAACAGCGAGCACGTGAACTTATCAGTCGTGCGGCAAAACTTGAACTGATGGCTGTTGATGAAGCAAGAAACGCACGTGTTTACAATATGAGTGATGCAGATGCTGCAGCGTATGGCGATGTAATTTTACCTGATGCAAAAAATCCAAAGATAAAATATCTTGTCCATGAGATTCCTATTTTAGATGGCAGTATGCTTACCGGTGCAAATGTAGGTTTTAATAAAAACAATCGCCCAGTTATTGATTTTAAACTTAATGCTGAAGGTGCAGATATTTTTGGTGATTTTACCGGTAAAAATGTCGGTAAACGCCTTGCTATTGTGCTTGATGGCAAAGTCTTTTCTGCTCCAAATATTAATGAACGTATTGGCGGCGGGGCTGGACAGATCTCTGGAAATTACACTGTTTTAGAAGCAAAAGATTTGGCTATTGCTCTGCGTTCAGGTGCTCTGCTTGCTCCAATTTATCTGATGGAGAAACGCTCTGTTGGTCCAAGTCTCGGTGCAGATAGTATTAAAGCTTCTATGGTAGCACTTTTTGGCGGATTTGCACTTGTTATAGTATTCATGATTGTTTATTATCGTATGGCAGGGGTTATTGCAAATATTGCACTTATTGTGAATCTCTTTTTGCTTTTGGCAATAATGAGCCTTTTTGGAGCGACACTGACACTGCCTGGTATGGCAGGGATTGTTCTTACAGTCGGGATGGCCGTTGATGCCAATGTTATTATTTCAGAGCGGATACGAGAACTGATCTATGAAGGAAAGTCGATGCATAAGGCAATAGAAGATGGTTACTCTAATGCTATGAGTGCTATTCTTGATGCCAATATTACGACATTGATTGCGGCAGTTGTTCTGTATGTTTATGGAACAGGTGCGATTAAAGGGTTTGCAATTACGATGAGTATCGGTATTTTGGCTTCTATGCTTACAGCAATTTTAGGGACACACGGTATTTATGACATGCTTGAAGATAAGATCAAAAAAAGTAAAGATTACAAATTTTGGTTTGGAATCGAGGGAGGAAAATAATGGAATTTTTTAGATACAGATCAGCCCTTGATTTTATGGGAAAATCAAAAAAAGCAATAATGATCTCTATTACCTTAATGTTGCTTTCTTATGCAATATTGGCAATAAAAGGTTTTAACTACGGTATTGATTTTGCCGGCGGAACAATTGTTCAGGTTAAGTATGATAAAAAAGCACCTATTGATGCAATACGTGAGAAGCTAAAAGGCAATAAACTTTTTGATAATGCTTCCATTACAGAGTTCGGATCGCCCAATGAGATTGTTATTCGCATGAAGACAACTGAAGGAAGTGTAAGCAGAGATATTGGTGATGTGACACGTCAAGCACTCAAAGGAACTGGCAATTTTGAGATTCGCCGTGTCGATATGGTTGGACCAAAGGTCGGAAATGAACTGCGTGAAAAAGGGCTTATGTCAATGTTTTTAGCTATTGCCGGTATTTTGATCTATGTCGCTTTTCGATTTGAGTGGCGTTTTGCTGTAGCTTCAATTCTTGCCCTCGTGCATGATGTTTCTATTGCAAGTGGATTTGTTGCTCTCTTTGGCATAGATGTCAATCTTGATGTTCTTGCGGCACTTTTAACACTTCTTGGATACTCACTCAATGATACGATTATTGTTTTTGACCGTATCCGTGAAGGTATTGTAGAGTCAAAAAATGTAACACTTAAAGAGATTATTAACGAATCTATCACAAGAACACTTTCAAGAACGACACTAACGTCACTTACGACTTTCTTTGTGATCTTTACGCTCTTTATGTTCGGTGGTGAAATTATACATCCGTTTGCATTTACGATGTTAATCGGTATAATTGTAGGAACATATTCATCAATTTTTGTTGCTTCACCAATTTTACTGTGGTTTGGTTTTGATGTGAAAAAATATCATGCAAAACTTGCCGAAAAAGCAAAAAGAGAAGCTGAAAAAGAGCGTATGCGTGCACAATATGAATCTGGGGTTATGTAACAGATTGCATTATTTAAAAGATTTTAAGTTAGGAAAAAGCATTGGAATATAGCGCAAAAGATATAGAAAAAAAATGGCAAAATTATTGGCGTGAGCATGAGAGCTTTGAGCCAAATGAAGATTTCACACAAGAGAAGAAATATATTCTATCAATGTTTCCTTTTCCAAGTGGACGTTTGCATATGGGGCATGTGAGAAACTACTCCATCTCTGATGCCTTCGCGCGTTATCACAGACAACAGGGAAAAAATGTTCTGCATCCTATTGGTTTTGACAGTTTTGGTATGCCGGCTGAAAATGCAGCCATTAAAAACGGAAGTCATCCAAAATCTTGGACATATGACAATATAGATTATATGAAAAACGAGTTCTATTCACTTGGATTCTCTTTCTCACGTAAGCGTGAACTTGCAACCTCAGATGAGCTCTATACAAAGTTTGAGCAGGGCTTTATTATCGATATGTATAATGCAGGGCTTTTGTACCGTGAAAAAGGGATGCTTAACTGGTGTCCGCATGATCAGACCGTCCTTGCAAATGAGCAGGTAATTGATGGATGCTGTTGGCGCTGTGATACGCCGATAGTAAAAAAAGAGATGAATCAGTACTACTTTAAAATTACAAAGTATGCTGATGAACTTTTGGCAGATTTGAAAAAACTTGAGGGCGGCTGGCCAAAGCAGGTACTAACTATGCAGGAGAACTGGATAGGCAAATCAAACGGTTTAGCATTTGATCTCTACTTTGATGAAGAGAGTAAAACAAAACTAAAACATAAATTTGAGCGTTTTGATGTCTTTACAACAAGACCGGATACAATCTATGGTGTAAGCTATACAGCGCTTGCCCCTGAGCATGAGATCGTAACATATATGATCGAACAAAAACTGCTTAGCGATGATCTCATAGTGCAGATCAATGCGATGAAAAATGCCTCTTCTATTGATCGACAAAAAGAGAAATTAGGTTTGCCGCTTGGTTTGAGTGTAGTACATCCTTTAACGGGTAAAAGTCTTCCGGTGTGGATAGCGAATTTTGTTTTAATGGATTATGGTAGTGGTGCGGTTATGGCAGTGCCTGCACACGATGAGAGAGATTATGATTTTGCAAAACAGTACAATCTGCCTATTCATGCAGTTATTAAGCCTTTTGATGGCGAACATGATTTCTCACGCAGTGCTTATACAGAAGTAGGAGAGCTTATTAATTCAGAAGATTTTAGCGGTATGAACTCCAAAAAAGCACAGGCGCATATTATAGAGATGTTTGAAGCAAAAGGGCTTGGGAAAAAAACGACAAACTATAAACTCAAAGATTGGGGAGTAAGCCGTCAGCGTTACTGGGGTGCACCGATTCCATTTGTTCACTGTGATAAGTGCGGGCTTGTGATGGAGAAAAAAGAGAACCTGCCAATCGCTCTGCCTGAAGATATCGAGATAACAGGAGAGGGAAATCCTCTTGAGAAACATCCGACATGGAAGCATTGCAAATGTCCTGAGTGTGGGGGTGATGCGCTGCGTGAGACAGATACGATGGATACCTTTGTTGAGTCTAGCTGGTACTTTTTACGTTTCTGTGCATCTGAGAAAAACTGGGAAAAAGAAGCATTTTCTGCTGAGCAGATCAAGTACTGGATGGGTGTTGATCACTACATAGGCGGTATTGAACATGCGGTACTGCATCTGCTCTATGCGCGCTTTTTTACAAAAGTATTTCGTGATTTGGGATATCTTGATTTTGATGAGCCGTTTGACAGGCTGCTTACACAGGGTATGGTGCTCAAAGATGGCGCAAAGATGTCAAAATCAAAAGGTAATACTGTTGATCCTGATGCCATCATTGAGAAATATGGTGCAGATACGGCAAGACTCTTTATTCTCTTTGCTGCACCGCCGACGCAGGAGCTTGAGTGGAATGACAGTGCCGTTGAGGGAGCATACCGTTTTATCAAGCGTTTTTATGAGCGCAGCAGTAATGTCGTTGCGTGTGAATCAAAGCCTGAAATTGATCATGCATCGCTCTCAAAAGAGGAGAAGTTTGCGCGTAAAAAGGTCTATGAAGCACTCAAACGTGCCGAAGAAGTCTATAATGAGCGCTATACATTTAACACAATGATAGCCGGTGTTATGGAAGCGATGAATGCACTCAATGCACAGAATAACCCTGATGTATGGAGTGAGGCATATTGGATTTTATCATCCATTATGGAGCCGGTTATTCCGCATACTGCGTGGGAGATAAGCAACAGATGTTTTAATCTTAAAAATCTTGACACTCAAGAGATTGTAGAAGAGGTTTTTGTTGAGGATTCTATCTCTTTGGGTGTTTCCGTAAATGGAAAAAAACGTGGTGAGATAGAGGTTGCAGTTGATGCTTCAAAAGATGAAATAATTGAAGCTGCAAAAGCAACAGTAGCAAAATGGCTTGAAGATAAAGAGATAGTTAAAGAAATTTTAGTTCCTAAGAAACTTGTGAATTTGGTTATTAAAGGCTAAGTGTGAAAAGTTTGCTTCATTTGCTCAAACTCTTTTTTGTAGTTGTTATACTCTTTGAGATGAGCGGATGCGGCTACAGACCAAGCTCACAATACTCCAAAAAAGTAATTGGTCAAAAGATAAGTACAAATGTAGTTATTTCTGCACAAGATCCTGAAAATACGGTACTTATTAAAGATGCAGTGGATCGTGCTATTGTTGAAATTTTTCATGCATCATTAGTTGATAAAAAAACAGCAGATACGCGTTTAAGTTTTAGTATTACTGAACCGACATATATCCCTATTCAATATAATGCAGATGGTTATGTTATCACATATCGTGCTACAATTGTCTTAACAATCATTCGAGAGACAAAAGATCTAAAAAAAAGATACACTGCAAAAGGGAGTTATGATTTTTCAATTGCTCCCAATGCAGTCATTACAGATCAAGAACGATTTGATGCTATTAATTTCAGTGCGCAAAAAGCAATTAGTTCTTTTATAGCGCAAGTTTCTGCAGAAGGTTCACGAGTAGGAGAATAAGATGACGATACAAACGATTATAAATAATGCGGTTAAAAGATTAAAAGCGGAAGGAAAATTATTAACACCGGACTTTTATGCAGAGGCTTTTTGTAAAGAAGCAAAGCGTGCAAAAATGCATGTTGAAGATTGTGAGCATGTTGCTAAGTTGACAAAAATCCTCTCAAAAGATTTACAAAAAGATCTCAAGAATTATCGTATTTCCACAATGAATGAATTTGTTCGTTTACTTATCTCTAAACTCAATCGCAGCAATCCTACACAGTGCTCTGATACGTTAGAAGCACAAACACTTCTTTGTAGACGTATCTTACAGGTTGTTACGGTACTTCACAATAAAGAAGCAAGTGAATTGGCACAAAGCAGTATAGAATTGTTGGAGAATGCTCCAACACCTGAACAGTTGGATAATTTTCGTCAACGCTGGGTTAATTTTTTGACAATCTATGATGATACTTTTTTGCAAAAATTGAAGGCTTTAGGCGACATAGATAGTTCTGATTTACGTAAAAGTATTGAAAACTTTCATATCCCGACTGTTACAAATGTTGAACATGCAGAGATAAATTTACAAAAAATTTCCCGTCTGCTTGTAGCTTCTTTTGTACCTTCAATCGCTTCAAGTGTTAATGATACTATTGCAGAGATAAGTGAGAAGATACGTAAAAATCCTACACTGCTAGAAGATGATACAGTTGAAAAAGAGATAAAAGCGGCTATTTCACTCCGTATTGCACTTGATAAGGAGAGTGTTAAAGAGATGATAGAGTCCATAGATGGAGTTCTTGACAAACTCTCTTTACGCCTTATTCATATGATAGAAAGTTCAGATAATTCTAATGCAGAGGTTCAGGCGATTAAAAAAGAGTTAGAATCTTATACGGAATCTTCAAATGTTAATTTTAAACTTGCACATAAAAAGCTTTTTACTATTGCTGTTGCTTTAGAAGAAAATACAGAACTTTTGAGTAAGGATCTAAAAGGACATAATAAAGAGGTTGAAGCATTGAGCAAAAGAGTTAAGAAGCTTGAAGCTGAACTTCAAGAGGCAAAAAAAGAATCTAAAGAAGATTTTTTGACAAAGCTTTACAATAAGCGTGCTCTTGACGAATTTATGGAACTTAAAGAGGCAGAATATCAGCGCTATGAGCGTAATTATGCTGTTGTTATGTTTGATTTGGATCATTTTAAAAATGTTAATGATACTTTTGGTCATGAGGCAGGTGATGCCGTTCTTGCTGCTTTTGCAAAGATCCTTAAAAATGATGCACGCAGTGTTGATATCGTCGGGCGTTTTGGAGGCGAAGAGTTTTTAGCACTTTTGAGTGATACGGATAGAAATGGAGGTGTGACGTTTGCAAAGAAAGTGATTAACCATGTAGAAAAATCCCGTTTTATGTATAAGGGTAATCGTATTAAAGTAACAGCAAGTGCAGGAGTGAGTGAGCGTAAACAACATATTTCTTTGCAGGCAACTATTAATTCGGCAGATGAGTATCTTTATGAGGCAAAGAAAAACGGAAGAAACAGAGTCGAGTATAAGAAGTAGTGTTAGAAGCGTTTTTAGATGCCAAACCTCTTTATTATGATGAGATAGACTATAGACGTATGCCGCGTATCTATGCCCGCATACAAAAGAACTTCTTGCTTCCTAAAATTATTCATATTGTCGGTACAAATGGCAAAGGCACAACAGGGCGTTTTTTGGCCACTGCTTTGTATAAAATCGGCTACAATGTCGGGCATTACAGTTCTCCTCATATTCTCTCTTTTAATGAACGTATCTGGTTCAATGGCTTTGATGTTAGCATGGAGTTGCTTGAAGCAACACATCAAGAATTGCTAACACTGCTCACGCAAGAAGAAGCTGATGCCCTGAGTTATTTTGAATATACAACACTGCTTGCCATGCTCTTTTACAGCAAAAGATGTGATTTTGTTGTCTTAGAAGCAGGACTTGGCGGGGAGTATGATGCTACAGCTGTATTTGCAAATGAATTGACACTCATTACACCCATAGGCAGAGATCATGAAGCCTTTTTGGGAGAAGATATTCGTAGTATTGCCAAAACAAAACTTGCCGCAGTACAAAAAGCGGCGATCATAGCCAAACAAAAAGAGAAGCTTGTCTATGAAGTGCTGCGTGAGATAGAAAAAGAGAAAGATGTTGTCGTATATAAGGTGGAAGAACTCATCAATACAGTAGATGAGCAAAAAATAGCAGCCATTGCCAAAGCGGAAAAACTTGCACCCTATTTAGAAGAAAACCTCTCACTTGCCATTGGCGCACTAAAATATTTTGGCATAGAGTATAAAATGAGTGATTTTTTCAATGCCAGACTTTTTGGGCGCTTAACACCTTTAGCTAAGAATATTTTAGTAGATGTGGGGCACAATGTACTCGCGGCAGAGTCAATTGTGATGAGTTTAAAAAATAAAAAATATACTTTAGTCTATAATAGCTACAGAGATAAAAATTACAAAGAGATACTCTCTGTTTTAAAACCGATTATAGATGAAGTAGAGTTAATAGATGTCTATAATGCAAGAGTAGAAGAGAGTTGCTATTTGCAGGATGCGCTTGAGAAACTTGAAATAAAGTACAGTAAGTTTACAAAGATACGAAGTGATAAAGAGTATTTTGTTTTTGGCTCTTTTAGCGTAGTTGAAGCATTTTTAAAGGTCTATCGTGGATAAGCATTTTACAATAACCATTCATGATGATAAGGGATACAAACAGTTTAATCTGCATAAGTTTGTGAAAAAAGCATTTTGGTATGCAGGTGCTTTTCTTTTAGTGCTTATTTTTACATCTATAGGAACTATATTATATCTTAATTATAGTGTTAATGAAATACAAAAGAAACGAGATGTGATTGAAGAAGCGTATGAGAAGATCAAAAAGCAAAATAGTGAACTTGAAGCGAGTATGAAGCAGACACAATCCGCTTTGATGAAAAAAAAGCAAGAGCTGCATCAACTCTCAGATTCATTGACAGAGATAGAGACGCTTATAGGACTAAAACCTTTAAGTGACAGTTCTCTTGCGGATCGTGTAAATATTGTCAAATTAAGTTCTGCACAAAGAGCGACACTGTTGCAGCTTATTCCGAGTGGCTCTCCTGTAGAGTATAAAGGTATTACAAGTAAATTTGGCTATCGGATTCATCCGACTCTCGGAACAAAAGAGTTTCATCGTGGCTTGGATATGAAAGCAAAACGCAAGACACCGGTATATGCAACAGCTGATGGTATAGTGGAATGGGCTGGATACCATAAACGAAGTGGTTTTGGTAATCTTATTATTCTTGATCATGTTTACGGATTTAAGACCTACTACGGTCACTTAAACAGAGTTGTGGTAAAATCCGGAAAATTTGTAAAAAAAGGTGAACTTATAGGCTATACAGGAAATTCAGGACTTAGCAATGGACCACATCTGCATTATGAAATCCGTTTTCTCTATAGAGCACTCAATCCATTTTATTTTGTAAAATGGACACAACAAAATTATAATGAAATTTTTCAAAAGGAACATAACGTACCATGGCAATCTCTAATAAAAGCAACATCACATATAACAGTAATTTCACAATAAAACAAGTATAAATGTCACAAGCTGCTTTATTTAATCATTTTAAAAATTCCAATACAGTTTTAGACCTGCTTATTTGCGAGGATGCCAAAGAGGCGCATGAACTACAGAATGTAGCACACTTTTTTCATAAAGAGACAATCATTTTTCCGGATTTTCGTCCGGCTTACGGAGATGATCTGCGTTCTTATAAAGAGGAGTTGCATGAACTCCTGCAAGCCTTGCATGCGTATTATCAAGCTGCAAAGAAACCTCTTGTTATAGCACCGCTAAAATCACTCCTTTTCCCACTTCCAAAAGAGCAGCTTCTAGGCGAGATGCAGCTTGAATTTGGTGCAGAGATCGATCTAAAGGCATTTAAAGAGCAGATGCTCTTTTGGGGTTATACCTTTGTCGATATGGTGCAGGTTGCAGGTGAAATTTCACATCGTGGCGATATAATTGACATTTTTGTACCTTCAAGTAAATACCCTGTGCGTATCTCTTTGTTTGATACCGAGATAGAGCAGATAAAGGCATTTGATCTTGATACGCAGCGAACACTTGGCGAAGAGCTTGATGGCATTACCATAACAAGTGCCTTTTTTGCTCTTGATGAAAAAGCTTTTGCACTTGTAAATGAGAGAATAGAAAAGAGCCCGTTTGATGCACTCTCACGCGATATAGCTTCGCTTGGATTTTGGCATCTTGAAGATATGGCGGAGAACTTTTTAGAGGGTAAAAAAGCGATGCTCTCACGCAACTTGGATGCCGCACTCATTGATGCTTATGCTATGAACAATCCACAAATTTCACGAGAAAATTTTGCATTCGATATCTTAGAAGAGCGTGAAGATGTAAAAGAGCTGCTTGTAGCTGATGTGACACAACTGCTAAAAGTGCATAAAGATAAAAAAATTACACTTATTGCTGCAAACAGCGCAACGATTAAACAAGCGGGTATCTATGATACAACGGGTATAGAGGTTGTAGAGGCACCCTATATTTTAAATATTATTACAGATAATGAACTTGTTGTCTCGCTCAATAAGCCGCAGTTAAAGCGCCGCAGACGTAAAAGTTCTATCTTGCTTGATGATTTAAAAGCTGGAGACTATGTCGTTCATGAAGAGTATGGTGTAGGGATATTTGAGAAGATTGAGCAGGCGGAGATTTTAGGTGGTGTGAAAGATTTTAT
>FPHK01000051.1_pt1 | contig 10280 bp, 9 predicted proteins | sample 1057251 | NCBI WGS metagenome assembly FPHK01 (sample SAMEA4473311, study PRJEB15554) | hydrothermal vent metagenome | biome: marine basaltic hydrothermal vent biome; feature: marine hydrothermal vent; material: water | place: Pacific Ocean | collected 2011-06-14/2011-07-23 | depth 1155 m
CACCACGGTGACCAATCGGTCCTGCACGCCATAAATAAGTAGCAATTTTTGCCCCGGCAGGAACAAAAAGTTCCCATAGTTGGTCAAGTTTATATTCCATACCTTCAAGTTTACACTCTTTGACAACAAACTCTTTTGTATATGGAGAGTAGAGCTCTTTTGCCAATTCTAAGAAAGACTCATAGCTCTCATCTTTTGGCATTTTAGATATATAACCATAACCGATCATCTTTTGCAGGTAATCTTTATTCGCCATAAGACGATCCCAGTTAATCCACTCTCTGACAAATTCATGATTTACTATATCATTGCCATCTTTTTTCTTCTCGTTTAATATACGATTTGTCAAATAAAGATAAAGTGCCGCTTCTGTTCCTGGCCAACATGGAATCCATAAGTCTGCCATACCCGCAGAGTTAGACATACGTGGATCGATAACCACCATCTTAGCACCACGTTTACGTGCCTCAGCAATCAAACCGGCTGATTGTTGGAAGTAGTGCCCTGCATCGGCTGCATGCGATGACTGTAAGAAAATAAGATCGGCATTTGCCCAATCCGGTGAGTTTCTATCGTCATTTGCCCACTGAATAGTACCTTCACGAGCACCTGCAGAACAGATGTTTGTATGTGAGTTGTACCCATCAATCCCAAGAGATTGTGGAACACGAGGACCAAAACCGTTCTCATTTGGACGACCGACATGATACATAATCTGTTTCTTAGAGATCTCATCACCCTTAGCAAGTGTATCGTGCATTTTTTTACCAATGGCAGCCATCGCTTCATCCCAAGTTACACGAACCCATTTTCCTTCACCACGCTTAGAACCTGGTGCACGTTTGATTGGAAACGGAATACGATCGGGATCATACATTTGAGAGGTTACAGCATACCCTTTTGCACAGTTACGTCCACGAGAACCGGTATGAAGAGGATTACCCATATACTTCCGTACAGTAAGCACTCCCTTCTCAAAGTCATTTTTATTAACCCATGCAGTAAGACCACATCCTGCCTCGCAGTTTGAACAAACTGTAGGAACGATTGTATAATCATTGACTTGAATACCATCTGGATTTTCAGCTGAACGTACACCATGACGCTCAATACCACCACGTTTCCAGTCTGTTCCATCAAGTTCTTTAAAACTATCCCACTCAGATTGCGGAGGATAGAATGAAAGTTTTTTAGGAGTATTTGTAAACTTCGAGCTTGCTACAGACTCTGCAGCAGCATCAGCTTCAAAAACACCCTTTGCTATAGCTACACCGGCAACGCTAAATGCAGCACCTTTTAAAAATGTTCTTCTACTTTGTAAATACATTTATACTTTCTCCTTAACTAAGTGGTAATAATTGTGGAATAACAAGCCAAACATGTTTTACTACCCACAGACCTACGATTGCTAAAATAGCCGCAAGACTCAATATACTGTTACTCTTACTCACTCTAGAGAGTGCAACAAGTAACATTGGTAAAATATATGCTGTCCATTGTCCAATCCAGAACATTGTTGCATATTCACCATCACCTTTTACATAGTGTAAAATCGCTGCAACTTCTTCTGCTTTCATCGCACCAAAGATATACTCTGACATATAGATGATAAATGCCATAAGTGCACTCAGACCTAAAATAGCACCAAAAAATTGTTTTGTTTCATCACTCAGTTTTGAACCACCAAGTAAAATAATAGCTGCAGAACCAGAGAGTGTCGCTGCTAAAATCATCTGTACCGCTTCTGTCGGCATTTGCCACAGTTCACGAGCAGTTGCTTCTGCCATAATTCCTGCAGTATAAAGCGTAACAGGAATAGCAAGCAGTGTTACCCAAAAGAGCAACTTATCAAATAGCTCTGTATTTTTCTTTAAAATCATCACAGCAATCATCAACGACTCTAAGCCGACAAACACTGTTGCCATCCATGCACCAACTGTTATTGCTGAAGTCCAGTGTGGATAGAAAAAGATATGCCACATTCTAAATGGTTGATGCAGATCAGCTAGTGTAAAGAGCAAGAAAACATTCATCATAACAAATGAGACAATCAATGTTGACGTTCTTAAGCCACTCATCTCATTAGGATTTTTCTTCAATAGTAAGAAAAGCATAAAGATCAAACCCGTACCAATACTTTTCGCCCACATATTCATAGTAACATACCAGCCCCAAAATACGTCTGGTAACGCTACATCCAAAGTTACTACTGCATGCGTTGCAGCTATAGATTCATGTACCATTAATGATGCCCTCCTAATGGAAGATGTGTTAATTTATTAAATAGGTTATATCCCTCTTCTCTCTGTGAAGCAAGAGGATTAAGATGTACTTGACCCGCTCCAACATAGAAGTGATGCGGATTAGTACCCTTCTCAGGTTTACGCACTTGAACATCTCTGTTGTCTTGAATATATTTAGAGATATTTGATGTCGGATCATCCAAGTCTCCAAAAATATTTGCTTCAACCGGACATGCTACAACACAAGCCGGCATCATTGAAGATGCAACACGGTGTGCACAGTATGTACATTTATCAGCAGTTTGTGTCTCAGGATCAATATAGATAGCACCATACGGACACGCCATAACACAACCTGCACAACCGATACATCTCTCTTTGTCTATATTTACAATTCCATTTTCAATATAGTGAAGTGCAGATACCGGACAAATTCGCTCACATGGAGCATTTTCACAGTGGTTACATCTAAGAGGCGTAAATGTTCTCTTAGTCTCTGGGAAAGTTCCCACATCTACATATTTAACACGAAGTCTCCATGTACTGAGTGGAACTTCATTTTCCACTTTACATGCGATCTCACAACCTTTACATCCCATACAAAGATGTAAATCAACTAGGAAACCTAATTGCATATATTCTCCTTTAGTCTTAATATAATTTAATATAACTACGACTTATTAACATTAAAAGAAGTCCTTATTAATCATAATAAAAACTTATTTTACTGTTTAAATAGTATCCAAGTTAGCTTAAAATTGATATAAAAAAGTGATAAGGAAATAATTATTTCAAAAAAGTGTGTAGATTAATTTAACTTATATTTAAAGGAGTTATGATTACTATAAATAAACTATATATTTATAGTAATCTAGGAGTTTTTTTACTATTTAAGTCTTACACGAACAGATTGTTCATGTGCTGTAAGACCTTCTGTATTTGCAATAAGTGCGCACTCTTGACCTATCTCATTAATAGCCTGCTTACTAAAAGAGATAATAGAACTTTTTTTCATAAAATCTTCTACACTAAGCGGTGAATAGAATTTTGCTGTTCCGCCTGTCGGCAGTGTATGATTTGGCCCTGCAATATAATCACCTATTGCTTCTGGAGTATTATGTCCTAAGAAAATAGCTCCCGCATGTTTAATATATGGAAGCAGTTCAAACGGACTCTGTGTTGCCACTTCAAGATGCTCTGGTGCTATCTTATTCATAAGAGCAATCGCTTCATCCATATCTTCTGTTACGATAATAGCACCACGTTCTTCAATAGATTTTCTTGCAATACCCTCACGCGGCAGTTTTTGCAGCCAGTTCTCTATTTCAATTTTTACAGCATCTGCTAACAGCTGTGACGGTGTTATTAAAATAGAACTTGCCATCTCATCATGTTCAGCTTGCGAGAGCAGATCAATCGCGATATGGTTTGCATTGGCACTCTCATCGGCAAGCACACCAATCTCACTTGGTCCTGCTATCATATCGATATTGACATCACCAAAGACCATCTTCTTTGCCGTTGCAACAAAGATATTTCCCGGTCCCGTAATGACATCTACTTTTGGAATATTTTGCGTTCCGTATGCCATAGCGGCAATAGCAGAAGCACCGCCTACTTTAAACACCTGTGTAACACCGCAAAGATGACATGCTGCAAGCAGCAGTTCATTGGGTTCATTATCCGGTGTCGGGGTACAGACAACGATATTTTCAACACCTGCCACCTGTGCAGGAATAACATTCATCAAAAGCGAAGATGGATACGCCGCTTTCCCACCGGGAATATAGAGCCCTGCGGAATCTACAGCTGTCACTTTTTGTCCTAAAATCGTTCCGTTTGCTTCAGTGTCAAACCAAGATTTTGGCTTTTGCTTTTCATGATAGGCTTTAATGCGATCATACGCCAGATGCAGTACATCTTTCAGCTCTTTATCTAAATTGTCATAGGCTTTGCGCATAGACTCTTGAGATATCTGCAAATCAGCATCATTTTGCGGTGTCCAATTGTCAAATTTTGCAATATGGGCAAAGAGCGCCTTGTTTTTATCCTGCTTTATCTCATCAATTATGCCGCCGACAATATTTGAGACATGCGCTATATCCATTTTACCACGTCCAAGCAGTTCATCAAATGCTGCTGCAAAATCTTTATCGTTTGAGTTTATAAATACCATACGCTATTTTACCTTTTTTGTTTTCGTTTTATCAAACTCTGATTTTACCGTAGCGAGTGCCTGAATAAAATAGTCTGCTTTAGCATACCCAAGCAGTGGCTGATACATAGGATCTCCATTTGGCAGCAAGAACCAAATACCTGGCAGTCCCGGAGTGTTTTGTGCCAATGGCATAGGGATATAATCTCTTTGATCTGTCCATGAACGAATAGCTATAAAATCACTATTGAGTGCCTTTACAACTCTTGGATCTTTAAGTGTTGTTCTATCTAGTAGAAGACAATATTTACAAGAGTGACTTGAAATAATAAACAATACCGGTTTATGCTCTTTTTGTGCCTGTGCAATTCCACTTTGATAATCTTTTGCCCAATGTACTTCTGCACCAAAGAGTGAAGCTGTAAGCACTAAAGCCATAACAATTTTTTTAAACATATTTTTTTACCTTTTTAAGAAGTTCTTTTGAGCACTCTTTTGCACTCTTGTCTGTCACATCAATAACAATATCTGCAAGTTCTAAATACTCCGGTCGTCTGGCATCATAAAGCTTTTTAGCAGCTTTTAAATCAGCAAGCAGTGGACGTTTTTTTAGCTTCTTTGCAGCATTTGGATGCTCTTTTATTCTCGTAATGATAGCATCAAAAGGAGAATCAAGAAGTACAATTGTACCTATTTTTTTTAAATTCTCCTGCTTATAAAATCCGCCACCCGTTGAGATCAGTGTATTTTGCACACTTTTTTGCAACCATTTAGCAATATTTTTTTCTAATTTTCTAAAATATTTTTCACCATCTTCTGCAAAAATCTCTTTTATCTTTCTATTTTCCATACTCTCTATGAGATCATCCGTGTCTATGGCAATATATTCAGAGTGCTTGCTAACTTCACGAGCAACACTCCCTTTGCCTACCCCCATAAAACCTATTAAAACTATATTTTTCATACAAATATCCTCATTAAATTTTAGACTGAACAGTAATCTTTTTCGCTTCAAAGAGCTCAATGGCTTTTTTCACCATCGGCTCTTTTGTAATGTCTGTGCCGTCTGTCTCATCCTGCACAGATGTCTCTGCACAGTTTGTCACGCAGCTCGCAGCTCCGCCGGCTTCGATATCTTCAACAGTTGAAGCACTCTGTGCCCCTTGTGGCTGTTGTTGTGCAGGTACTTGCTCTTTTTTGGCTTCTATAGGATGTGAGCAGGGAGTGCCTTTTATAGTCGTCTCAAACGAGAAGGTCTCACGCACAAGCTGTTTAATAACGCCATAACCGTGTTTGAGGCTTTTTTTGCACTCCTCATCCGCACAGCTCTCCCATGTTAAAACACCTTCTTTGTAGGAAACAAAACGAATCTGCTGTTCAAAACACTCACCAAGTGCAGCATTTCTGTCTTTTATTTTTGCTACAAGTTCTTGAAATTTCTCAAAAGCAGTATCAACTTGTGCTGCAGGCTCTTTTGGTTTTTCTTCTTGAGGCGCAATCTCTGCCTCAGTTTTTTCTTTTTCTGGCGACTCTTTTTCTTTTGTTGCAGTTGCAACCGCACCGTTCATCTCAGGTGTAGTCTCTTGAAGTTTTACCTTTGCAACAGCTGTGGGAGTCGGCTCTTGTGTGAGGATGTCAGGGCGAGGCAGATCTTTTTGAAAAGACTCTATCATCTCATCTATCTCACGGATGCGAAGTGCCTCAATCATTTTAAAAAATATCATAGAGAGTACAAAAGAGCCATCAGCATTGATGCTAAAGAGGTACTTTGATTCACTGAGGATTCTAAAAAATCTGTCAAGCACAAGGGTAGAAAAAAGAGCATCTTGATTGTACATCTTCTCTTTTAAAAAGGCGATAAGCTCATCAACGACCATCTCACTCTCATAATCTTCAAGCACTTTTGTGTACTCGACAAGCGCAGCATAATCTTTTGCAAAAACGGCATTAAAGAGTTCGGTAATAAATTTTGGATCAACAAGCCCGAGCATATCTGTAACAGTTCTGACATCGACATGATTTTTTGAGTAGATGATGGCTTGATCAAGGAGTGTCAAAGTATCACGCAGACTGCCGCTTCCACTGCGTGCGAGGATCTCTAGGGCATCATGTTCATAGGCAATACCTTCAAGATTTAAAATATGTGCTAAATGATCGACGATTTTATTTGTTGCAATGCTTTTGAAACGAAAATGCTGTGTACGGCTAAGAATTGTTGCCGGCAGTTTGAGCGGATCGGTAGTGGCTAAAATAAACTTTACATACTCCGGCGGCTCTTCAAGCGTTTTTAAAAGGGCGTTAAAAGCCTCTTTTGTCAGCATATGGACTTCATCAATGATGAAGATTTTATAGCGTGCGGCAGCCGGTTTGTACTTTGTCTGCTCAATAAGATCGCGAATGTCGTCTATCTTGCGTGAGGATGCACCGTCCATCTCGATGATGTCCATATGGCGTCCCTCTTTTGCCATGATGCAGTTGGAGCATTTATCGCAGGGTTTATGAGAGACTCCCTCCTCACAGATAAGTGCTTTTGCAAAGATGCGTGCGGTAGAGGTCTTGCCGCTTCCACGCAGTCCGGAGAAGAGATAGGCATGCGAGAGACGATTTGCATCAAGGGCAAGCGAGAGTGTTTGTGCGATACTCTCCTGCCCAATGAGTTCATCAAAATTCGATGGGCGATATTTTCTAGCTAGTACTTCGTGTGCTTCTCTCAAATGCAAACTCCTGTTAATTGTTAAAATGATTTTATCATTTATAGAGTTAAAAAATACTATAATTGTCTAACAAAAGAAGAAAATGGCACTTATGAAAAATTTTAATGAATTACGAGAACAAAATAACCAGTTTATATATAAATCCTACGCTATTAAGCAAACAGAGACAGAGATAGTTCTTGAATTTCTCTATGTTTTGCGTGAGCAACACGAGACGACAGAGTTTCATCATCGACTCAGCCTTCCTCTCAATGAGAAGATAGATACAAATTTTGAGATGGATAACATTCTCTTTCATATCGGTATGGCAGAGGCGATAAGCTACTACAAAATAGCAGCGCCAAAAACCTTCATCATCGAATGTGGCACGCTTACGCAAGCACAAAAAGAGTGGTTTTCCAAGCTCTATTTTAACGGGCTTGGGGAGTTTATCTATCTCAATAAAATCGATGTCACGCAAGAGGATCTGGTTGATTTTGTCTCTTTAAATACAAAGGGCTTTGGCAAAATCAGCGTAAATACACAAGAGAACAACATCATCCCAATCGGCGGCGGAAAAGATTCGCTTGTGAGTTATGAGCTTTTAAAATCGGCATTTCCCGACTCTTTGCTCTTTTCGATGAACCCAATAGTCGCTTCACAAAAGATACTCGACAAACACCCCTCTCACGCAATCAGACTCAAACGAGAGCTTGATCTAGAGAAGATTTTTACCTTTAATAAACGAGGCTATCTTAATGGGCATATCCCTTTTTCCTCCATTGTCGGTTTTATCTCAATCTGGCTTGGACTGCTCTATAAGACGCGCTATATTGTCCTCTCAAATGAAGCGAGTGCCAATGAAGAGAACATTATCTACAATGGACAAAAGATCAATCATCAATACTCCAAATCACTAGAGTTTGAGAATGATTTTCGCGCGTATGTTTCAGAGTTTATTACAGAGGATGTGGAGTATTTCAGCTTTTTGCGTCCGCTTGATGAGATCCATATCGCCAAGCTCTTTAGTGAGGTGGCGCGTGAGCACTTCTTTGATTTTCGCAGCTGCAATGTCGGGAGCAAAAAAAATGAGTGGTGCGGGAAGTGTCCAAAGTGCCTCTTTACCTACATAATGCTCTGTAACTACATCAATGATGCAACACTCGTGAAGATTTTTGGTAAAAATATACTAGATGATGCAGAAATGCAGGAGCTTTTTGACGGACTCTCAAAAAGTGATGAAGTGAAGCCTTTTGAGTGTGTGGGAACGTACGATGAGGTCAATTATGCTCTCACGCAGAAGTACAAAGCTTACAAAAAAGAGGAGTTGCCGTATCTCTTAAAAAACTATCAGCCAAAAGAGATGGAGTATGACTTAACGGTTGATTATGACAAAGGCAATAATCTGCCGCAAAAATTCAAAGAGGTGCTGCGTGAGTATGTTGAGCGACTTAATTTCTGAGCTTGAAGCCTATAAAAGCATAGCGATTTTTGGCTATGGCGTAGAGGGGCAGTCATTTGAGCGTTTTGCAAAAAAGTATCTGCCGGATGTCACACGCATAATTGTCGATAAAAACCACTCCAAAGATGCCAATTATCTCCAAGGCTTAAACGATGCCGAGCTGATAATAAAATCACCCGGTATATCGCTGCATAATTTAGGCATAGCCTATGATGCTTATAATTTTACTTCCATTACGGAGCTTTTTTTAAGACACTTTGGCGCACAGACGATTGGTGTGACGGGTACAAAAGGAAAAAGCACACTTGTCACACTCATAGAGGCAATGCTGAAAAATGCAGACAAAAAAGCGATTTTATGCGGAAATATCGGCATCTCGCCGTTAGATGCCATTGAAGAGATAACAAAAGATACAACGGTAGTTATGGAGCTCTCATCGCATCAACTCCATCATATCACATCTTCGCCGCATATCGCAATTTTGACCAATCTTTTTGAAGAGCATCTGGATTATTATGAAGATTTGGCAGATTATTATGCTGCGAAATTCAATATCTTTGCGCATCAAAAGAGTGAGGATATTTTTATCTATAATCTCAAAAATCCTGATGCCTTTTTTGATACCAATGCAGTTGCGGCAAAAGCCTATAATGTCGCCACAAAGCAGCTAAAATATAAACACTCCTTTGATATGAAGCGCGGTTTTATCCATCACGCAACGCTGCAGATTTTAGAGCAGCTTGCCGAACTCTTAGCCATAGATGATAAAAGTTATGCAAAAACGCTTAAAGAGTTTAAAACTCTGCCGCACAGACTGGAGTTTGTGCAAGAGAGTGATGGCGTGAGCTTTATAAACGACTCTATCTCTACAATCCCTGAAGCAACGATGGAAGCGGTAAAAATCCTTAAAAATGTCGATACGCTCATTCTCGGCGGTAATGACAGAGGTGTCAATTATGAAGCACTTGTAGCGTTCTTGCGTGAGAGTGATGTTGCAAATATTATCTGTTTTTCAGATACGGGTAAGCAAATCTATGAGAAAATGGAGCAAGATAAAAGGGGTAAAAATCTTTTTTATATGCCAAACCTGCGTGAGAGTGTAGAAAAAGCGCGCAGTGTGGCAAAGAAGATAGTACTCTTCTCTCCTGCTGCATCGAGTTTTAATGAGTATAAAAACTTTGTAGAGCGGGGAGATGCCTTTAAAAAACATTTAAAAGGAGCATAAAATGCCATTTATAGCGGTTGATGATGAGAGTTTTGATGAGATAGTAGCGCGTGAATTTGCCAAAGGGCATACGGTTGTGCTTAAATTTAGCTCTGAGTATTGTGACTCATGTCAGGTAATGGAGTTTGAGCTAGAAGAGCTGCATGACAGAGTTCCAAAGGTCTCAATTCTTGATATAGATACGGGAAGTTGTTTGGGACTTTTACAAAGATTTGAGATAGAAGAGGTGCCGACGACACTTATCTTTAAAGATATGGAGTCGCAACTGCTTTATAAAAATGGGGTAATGCTTGCAGATGATATGATAAATATCATCCTGCGTGAGCGATAGGTGTTTATTTTAATACTACCTTTTTACTTAAGTAACATTTTGTATGTTATGTAAGATATGGAATAAATAATACAAAAAATATTCAATTATCAATCTATTTCAGTGTAAAAACACACTCTAATCTTAAGAATAATATTCTAAATTGTTTTATTTTCTTAAAAATATTGCATT